>OJCB01000843.1_pt1 | contig 11031 bp, 9 predicted proteins | sample 1591501 | NCBI WGS metagenome assembly OJCB01 (sample SAMN05416813, study PRJEB24817) | seawater metagenome | isolation source: Sea water | place: Canada:Atlantic | collected 2013-07 | reverse complement strand
GCATACGAGATCAGCCTCGGTCTCGTGGGCTCGGAGATTTGTATAAGAGACAGATGGAGACTTTAGCCTGCAGCGTGTTCCGTTGCAGGTCGGCGCGACCGGTGATCCGGGTGACCCGTCCTTTTAACGAAAGATTGGGAAGTAGCTCGGTGGTGAGTTCGACGGTTTGCCCCACGCCGAGTGAGGCGGCTTCGTTTAGGGGAACGTCGATGCGTGCCTGAAGACTGCCGGGATCGAAAAGCTCGACAATTACGGCGGACTTTTCGTTGTCCATGTGGATCATCCGTTTCTGGCCGGGACCGGCGTAGCGATGCAACACGATTCCATCGCGGGGCGAGCGGATCTCGTGACGGCTCAGGGCGAGGGCGGCGCGATCCCGGGCGACTTCAGCTTCGGTCCACTGGCTTTTGCGCGAGGCGATTTCCCGGCGGACTTCTTCAACCTGAGCGTCGAGGGAAGGGATCGAGGCCCGGGTCATGGCAACGGTGGCCTCCTGTGATTTCAGGGCGAGACGGGCTTCAGTCACATCGCGCGCCGGAACGCTACCGCGCGGCAGGGAATCGAGTCGCTTGAGACGGTCGTGCAGGTTGTCGCTTTTGCTTGTCTCTGCTTCGACAGCTCTTTCACGGGCGGTTTTCTGGGCGAGAAGCGAAGGGATCTGTGCCTCGGCGACTTCGATTTCGGCCTGCAGGGTGGTGAGGCGACTTTCGGTCTCACGAAGATCGAGGACGGCATCCTCATTGATCAGTCGCGCGAGAACTTGATTTTCTTCCACCATCTCACCTTCGAGAACGAAGACCTCTTCGACGACCCCGTCTACGAGAGTGGGGACCTCGACGGGGTAGGGATCGGGCTCGATCCAGCCCGATGCCTGAAACAGTAGTTCGGGTTTGGCCTCCGGCGTTATCATTTTTTCATCCGATGTATTGGAGTCTTTCCGAATCGTGACGACCGGGGCAACTTCCACCTCGACTGCGGGGAGAAGTCGCTCGCCGAAGAGTAGTGCTAAGACGGCAACAAAACCGAGCAGCAATAGAATCGGCAACAGCCAGGCAGGAATTCCCCGGCGGGGCCGGTTGAATCGCTGTCCGGTAGAGGCGCCGGATAGGGCGGATAAATCAGAAGATGACATAAAGGAAACTCAAAGTTCATAGGTTTGATAAAACGGACAAACGGATTCGTCCGGTGATTACGCGACAAGGATCGTTCGGCGAATCAATGCTGAAACGATCAGGGAGTGTCGGGAATCAAACCTGCTGAACGCAGAGTTTCGGGAGCGAAAGGGCCGGAGGCGGTGGGGATCCTCGCGGGGCGATAAGTTGATGCTCGATCGGAGAAAAAGGACGAATCACAATGGCCGGATTTTTGCGGGGAAGAGCTAAGTCTATACCTGCATCAGTGCCGACAAAGAGTCGTCCTTCCGGTGAAACAAAGGATTCCAGCTTCAGAGTGATTTGATCATTGCAGTCCCGGAACGGGTCGCTTGGTTCCTCGACCAGTGCCGTTTGACAGCAGCAGGTGTCGGTACTTTTTTCCGCTTCGGCTGCAGGAGCACAATCAGCGGCTGCGATGAAGTAACTCCCGAGACATTCGCAAAATCCCACCGTCATGCTGTTGCTTGCAAGCAACAGCAGGGCAGTCAAAGGAAACAGAATACTGGTTTTTTTCTTTTTCACCGTTTCTCCAATAACTTGCAGAAAGCCGGTTTCGTCAACTTCGATCCTTTCGGAACGCTTCCCTTGGATTTTCGCAGTCTTTGGTACTTTAGGGATTGTTCCCGTGATTTTTTTTGAACCTTTCGATTCAATACAGTTGACTGATCGATTGAACCCTGTTGATTCGTGGTGAGAAATCATGACTTACGCGGAACGCCTTCAGAAGCGAATTGAAGAAACCGGAAGCCGGCTGTGTGTCGGCATTGATCCCCGGCCGGAATTGCACGGTTCCAATGCGGAGATCGAATCATTTTGCCAAAAGGTGATCGCAGAAACCGCGGACCGTGCCGCTGTTTTTAAACCGAACATTGCCTATTTCGAAGCCCTCGGAGTCGATGGATACCGGATGATCGAATCCCTCATCGGTGAAATGAAAGCGACCGGTGTTCCCATCGTGTTGGATGCCAAGCGCGGGGATATCGGAACGACTCAGGAGCACTACGCAAAAGGCTATTTTGGAAATTGGGATGTCGACGCCGTTACCCTGAGTCCCTACATGGGGTACGATTCAGTTGAACCATTCCTTCAGTACCCAGGGAAAGGCGTCTATCTGCTCGGCGTAACATCCAATGCCGGCGCGGCGGATCTCGAAACCAAGTCTCTCGATGACGGGCGCAAAGTGTTTGAACTCGTCGGAGATATGGCCGGTCGCGTCGATGATGGCAGTATCGGGATGGTTCTCGGCCTGACCAATGCTTCGCCCGAAATCCTGGAGCGGCTTCCCGATGTTCCGCTTCTTATTCCCGGCCTTGGCGCCCAGGGAGGCGATCTCGAATCCTTACGCGGTGCGGGAAAATCTGCGCCTTCGGTCATCAACGTTTCCCGGGGAATACTTTACGCGGAACCCGAAAAATCCTATTCAGAGAAAGCCAACGATTATGCGAACCGAATTGCCGACGTCCTCGGATGACACCATTGAATTCCTGAAAGCTTACGGAGCTGTGGAGCAGGGACACTTCGTCCTTGCGAGCGGAAATCACTCCAATTTCTACGTCAAGAAAGGGAAGCTGGTTCAGCATCCCTGGGAGCTGCAACGCATGATTGATCAGTGTGCAGAGGCGATGAAGGAACTTGGTCAGATTGATGTGGTGCTCAGTCCTGCAATGGGTGGTGTTCCCGTCGGGCAGCAGGTCGGCCTTGCTGTTCATGCCCGGACGATATACGCGGAGAGAAATCCTGAGACCAATGAACTCGAATTGAAGCGCGGGTTTGAGATCAAACCCGGCGAGCGACTTCTTCTAGTCGAGGATGTCATCACCACTGGCGGAACTTTGCTTGAGCTCACTGATTTTATCAAAGAGCAGGGCGGGGAAGTGGCGGGAGTTTTCGTTGTCGTAAACCGTTCAGGAAAAGAGACTGTCGGCGAGTTTCCGGTCGTTTCCTGCATGGAGATTCAGTTTCCCGTATATGCCCCGGATGAGATCCCGGATTGGCTGGCTGAAATCCCGGCAGTTCGCCCCGGGACAAAGAAGGTGGAGTGAAACGGAAACTTTCGCTTGATCCTGTCGGGCTTCCTCCTATTACTTATCCATGGGTGAACTACCTCTCGGTCTAAGTTTTGATGACGTCCTCCTCGTGCCGCAAAAGAGCGAGGTGCTGCCAGCTGGTGTCGATATCTCGACACACCTAACGGCGGACATTCCTTTGAGAATTCCAATCGTCTCATCGGCGATGGATACAGTTACGGAAGACGGTCTCGCGATCGCTCTTGCCCGGGAAGGCGGAATTGGGGTCATTCACCGCAATATGCCGATCGCAGATCAGGTCAACATGGTGGCCAAAGTAAAGCGATCCGAGAACATGGTGATCGACGATCCTTTTACGATTGCCCCGAACATTACTCTAGAAGCTCTTCAGTCGATTATGGACGAAAGGGGAGTCAATGGATTCCCGGTTGTCGATGATTCAGGAACCCTGGTCGGAATGGTGACAAGCAGGGACATTTGGTACGTGGAAGATTCCCAGGCTAGTGTTTCCAATGTGATGACCTCACGTGAGGACCTGGTCACTGCCCCGGAAGCAACCAGCATGGAAGATGCCCGCCGGATTTTGTATCAAAACCGGATTGAAAAACTTCCGCTGATCGACGGGGAAGGAAAACTTGCCGGACTCATCACAGCTCAGGACATTGAAAAGCGCCAGCAGTTCACAAATGCGGCGAAAGATCCCAACGGTCGGCTTCGCGTCGGTGCCGGCATTGGGGTCGGCGATGATTGTTATGAACGGGCCGAAGGAGTGATTGGAGCGGGAGCCGATGCGGTATTTATCGATGCGGCTACCGGTCACACGAAACGTGTCATGGATGTTGTCGAAAAATTGGCAGGTGAGGGGAAAGTCCCTGTTGTGGCAGGAAATGTGGTGACCGAGCAGGGTGCCAAAGATTTGATCAGTGCCGGTGCTTCCGCAGTAAAAGTCGGCGTTGGTCCGGGCTCAATTTGTACGACCCGCGTGATTGCCGGAGTAGGGACACCCCAGTTCAGCGCGATTCAAAATGTCGCTGATGTCTGCCGCGAGGCGGGAGTTGCCGTGATTGCTGATGGCGGAATTCGCTACTCAGGGGATATTGTTAAAGCGATGGCCGCTGGTGCCGACATGGTGATGCTTGGTTCACTTCTTGCGGGGTGTAAGGAAAGCCCGGGCGAGATGGTGAATTATCAGGGCAGAACCTGGAAAGAGTATCGCGGAATGGGATCGCTTAAGGCGATGCGAAAAGGTTCCGGTGATCGCTACGGTCAAAATTCTTCCGGAAAACTCGTCGCCGAAGGCGTCGAAGCCCGGGTTCCTTATCGTGGTCCTCTCAATGACACTGTTTTTCAATTGCTTGGAGGTCTTCGCAGCGGGATGGGCTATGTCGGCGCGAACGATCTCGGGGAACTGAGAGATCGTGCCACCTTCGTTCGTATCACTCCAGGTGGTTTGAAAGAAAGCCACGCTCACGATATCACGATCACTGAAGAGCCGGTCAATTACCAGTCCACCAGCTAACGGTTACCCTTTTCCCTGAAACTGCGCTTTTATTCGCAGCTCTACCATTTTTTCTATGGAACATCCCATTGCAGTTATTGATTACGGTTCGCAATACACCCAGCTCATCGTGCGGCGTATCCGCGAGCTCGGCTATTACTCGAAGCTCTATCAACCGGACGAACTGAGTGAAACGGGCAAGCCGGCCGCAGTGATATTGTCAGGCGGTCCCCGTTCAACGCTCGACGACGATGCCCCCGATATCGATTTTGATTATCTCGTCAAAATGGACGTTCCTGTCCTCGGGGTCTGCTATGGAATGCAATTGCTGAATATCAAATTTGGTGGCTCAGTCGCTCCGGGAAATACCCGGGAGTATGGTCCTGCATCACTGGTTCCCGAGGCAGGAGTGGATGGCATTTTCAAAGGTCTCTCTGATTCGTCACAGATTTGGATGAGCCATTCAGACACGGTCAGCAATTTGCCCGACGGCACGGAAATAATGGGCCGAAATCTCGATGGGGTTCCTGTTGCTCTGAAATGGAACGATCAATACTATGGAATTCAGTTCCACCCGGAAGTGAGTCACACGAAAGAGGGGCAGGAGATTTTGAAAAACTTCCTCAGTCTCGCCGGTGATCTGCCGAAGTTTGAGATGTCCTCTTTTAAAGACGAGCTGATCGAACGGGTTCGCGAAGAAGTGGCCGGAAGGAAAGTCGTTTGCGGCGTTTCCGGTGGAGTCGATTCATCGGTGCTGGCGGCCTTGCTTCACGAGTCAGGCGTCGATGCCCGTTACATCTTTGTCGACAACGGACTGTTGCGAAAAGACGAAGCGGAAGATGTGCAATCGCTCTTCGGAGAAGTGGGGATCGAAATTGAAACCATCGACGCTTCTGAAAAATTCCTTGGATCTCTTGCGGGTGTTGCTGACCCGGAAGAAAAACGTCGTCGAATCGGCAGTTTGTTTGTCGACGTCTTTTTTGGTGCCGTCGGTGACGATGTCGAAATGCTGGCGCAGGGAACGCTTTATCCTGATGTCATTGAAAGTGCTACGAGTGGTTCGATTGCGTCGACGATTAAGACGCACCACAACCGTGTTTCACAGATAATGGATTTGAAAGCACAGGGTCGAATTCTTGAGCCGCTCGATGAGTTGTTCAAAGACGAAGTTCGAGAACTGGGACGAGTGTTAGGATTACCCGAGCGCGTTGTTGGTCGGCATCCATTTCCAGGCCCGGGACTGGCCGTGCGTTGCCCCGGTGAAGTCACTCCTGAAAAGCTGGAGATCATTCGTGAGGCCGATGCCATTTTTATCGGGCTCCTCCATTCCAAAGGCTGGTATGATTCCGTTTGGCAAGCTTATGCCGCCCTGATTCCAACGAAGACCGTTGGCGTTAAAGGCGACGAACGCAGTTACGAGTATGCTCTCAGTTTGCGTGCCGTTACCAGTGAGGACGCCATGACAGCCGAATGGGTTCATTTGCCTTACGAATTGCTGGGCGAAATCTCCAATCGAATATTGAATGAAGTCTCCGGTGTGAACCGTGTGCTTTACGATATTTCAACCAAGCCACCTGCAAGTATTGAGTGGGAGTAGGGAAGGGGCGGAGAATGGGGGCATTCCTGTCACCACACCGCTTCCGCTCAGGATCGAAGGCTCTGCCACATTGCCCGTCTCACCTCTTTGCGGGTGATTTTAATCTTCCCGGTCATCACGCCTTCGACCCCGGCTGCTTCCAGTTTGTCGGCGGTGGCTTCTGCGAGGAGCAGAGGCAGTTTCGTCGAGAAACGGATCCTGCGGCTCTTTACCTTGTCGATGTAGGTGCGCCCTGATCGCAAAAAATGGCGGCACTGTTCGAGCCATTTTCTAAACACAGGGTCTACGATGTCTGGTCTTAGCGGAGATCCTCCATCCCAACCCGCGGATTGGAGTTCGTCGGCGGGCAAATAGCATCTTCCGTTGGCGAGGTCTTCATGAAGGTCCCGAAGAATATTGATGAGCTGCAATCCCTGTCCAAGTTGTTTGCCGGATTCAAGCATGGAAGACTTGTTTTCGAAGTCGGCAAATTTCTCGCCGAGGTTTTCAAATCCTGTATGCGTCCAGAATTCTCCTACACATCCGGCAACGCGATAGGTGTAAAGGAGAAGCGTCTCCGCATCACCAACTTCCTTCGAATCGAGATCCCATTGCTGGCCCGTGGTGATGGTTTTCAAAACCTCTGAAACCAATGTCCGGTTCTCCCGCTTTTGGGATCGATGCCAGTCAAGAATGGGAGATGCGTTTTCTAAAAGTCTTCGCTCGCCTTCGTGAATGAGTGCATCGCGAAAGATCGAAAAGTCCCCGTCCAATTCCGCTTCGTCACAAACGGCGTCGCGATACTTTTTCAAGGCCTCCGATCTTTCCTCAATAGAAACCGCCGCCGTATCCGCCAGCGTGTCCGAAGTCCGCGCCAGCAAATAGCCAAGAGACACGGGCTCCCGCATTGCTGCGGGAAGGAATTTCATGCTGAGATAGAATGAGCGCGAGACCGACTTGAGTAGTTTGGCGTGGCTCATGTTTCTGAGGAGCGCGACCTTCACCGGTCGCATTTCCCGGAGGGATCGAGCGGGAGGCTCGCGGTCCTGCCGATGCTACAGTTTGTCGGCTGCGTCGCGGATGATTCTCTCAGTCGTCTCCCAATCGATGCAGGGATCAGTGATCGATTGGCCTTTGGTTAAAGTGGAAATGTCATCGCCGACTTTTTGGTTTCCAGCGACGACGTTGCTTTCCAGCATTGCTCCGACGATGCTATCGTTTCCGGCGACACGCTGAGCGACAACGTCCTCAAACACACCCGGCATCTTTTCGTAGTCTTTGCTGCAATTTGCGTGGCTGGCATCGATGACGATAGAGCCGAGGACGTTTCCTTTCTCCAATGCGGCTGTAACGATGGCGACTTCTTCAGCGGAATAGTTCGGACCGGTTTCACCTCCGCGCAGAACGGTATGGCAGTTTTTATTTCCCGTGGTGCTGACCATGGAAGCGACGCCTTCAGGGCTGATTCCGAAAAAGGTTTGCGGGGCGATCGATGCCTTCAAGGCATTTACGACTGCGCTCATTCCTCCGTAGGTGGCATTTTTGAATCCGACCGGCATTGAAAGCCCGGAAGCCATCTGTCGATGGGTTTGTGACTCGACGGTACGGGCTCCGATTGCCGACCAGCAAATGAGATCTCCGATGTATTGAGGGGTGATTGGATCCAGAAATTCCGTCGAAGTAGGAACACCGAGATCGATGATATCCCCGAGCAGTTTCCGGGCAATTCGCAATCCTTCGGCGAGGTTGGCTGTGCCGTCGAGATCGGGATCCATGATGAGTCCTTTCCATCCCACTGAGGTTCGCGGCTTTTCAAAATAGACTCGCATCACGATATCGATTTTCTCCTGAACCTCTTCCTTCAATGCGGCAAGCTTCTCCGCATACTCGATTGCCTCATCCGGATTGTGAACCGAACAGGGGCCGACAATCACAAGAAAACGATCCGAATCTTTATGCAAAATATCTTCGATCCGCTTTCGCGAAGAAAAAATAGTCTCGGCCTGCGCAGCAGTCCTGGGCATTTCGTGAGCCAGGAGAGCCGGTGCAGGGAGGGGCACGTTGAAAGCAACGTTCAAATCGGTGATTTGTTCATTCATAAAAGGAAAAACGGGTCGTGGTAAAGGTAGGGCGTGTCAAGCTGTTGACTAAATCACAAATGCAGACACCGGCTCGCCTTTTGAAATGACCTGACCGGGTTCCAGGCGAATGAGGCAGTTGGCTTTGCTTAAACCAAAGACTGCGTGTGATTGCTGAGTTCCGGAAAGAGCAATAGCACCATTCTCTGATTTCCCTCTGAGGTAATGAGGTCGGTCTCCGGTGTTTTTCATTTCCTCCTGAGCGACTCCGGAAATCGTCCCCTGACCCGCCTCCGATGAAACGACTGAAACACCGAGGGCTTTTCTGATCGCCGGCAATGCAAAAATATTGAAGGTAACGTAAGCCGAGACAGGATTTCCCGGCAGACCGAAAACGAGAGTTCCGTCAGGATGTTGTCCAAAAAGGAAGGGTTTACCGGGCTTTACATTAACCCGCCAGAAATCGGTAATGACTCCCAGACTCTGGAGGACTTGTTTCACGTAGTCCCTTTCGCCAACTGAGACGCCACCGGCAATGATGACAATATCCCCTGTGGAGATCGCGTTCTCCAAGGTGAGTCCTAACATGTCGACATCATCGAGTGCATGATCCGTCGATGCGATTGCTCCGGCATGTTCGGCGGCGGCCTTTAGCATGGGGCCGTTGCTGTTGTAAATTTCCCCGGGAATCAAAGGTGCGCCCGGATCGACCAGTTCGTCGCCGGTTGTGATTACGTTGACCATGGGGCGGCAGTGCACCGGAATCTCCGAAATTCCCTGAGATGCAATTAATCCGATTCTGGTCGGGGTCATCAATTCGCCTCGACTCAGGAGAAGTTGCCCTGCACAGACGTCACCGCCGCGGCGCCTGATGTTTTCACTTTTTTCAACGCCTTCTGTTATTTTGATGACTCCGTCGGTTCGCTCGACATCTTCCTGCATGATGACGGCATTGGCCCCTTCGGGAATGGCGGCGCCAGTGAAGATTCGAATGGCTTCCCCGGGTTCCAGCACCAATTGGAAATCCGGACCGGCGGCCTGTTCGAGTTCAGCGACTTTGAGCAATGATCCGGTTTGGGTCTCTTCAGCCCGTACCGCATATCCATCCATGCTCGAGTTATCGAAGACCGGCGAATCGATGATTCCATTGATCGCCTGCGCCAGGACCTGGCCCTGCGAAAGTTCGAGCGGGACCCAGATCACAGGGGCCGGGCTTACCTTGTCGAGGATTCTCTGGCGCGCTTCGAATTCGTCCAACATTGCCTGTTATGTAACAGGCTTGAATCGATCTCACAACCCTTTACCGGCGGAGCCGGAACTTCTCCGGGTAATGAATCGCATCAATCCCGATAGCGGCTGTTGAAACGTGAAATTGCGGTTAACGTTCTCCGGGCTATGAACGAAATTCATCAATCGATTGAGACAATTGCCAGGTATCTCTCGGCTGGAGTGTTGATTGCGATGTTGGTGTGGGAGAGTTTTGCACCTTGCTACAAATTTTTCCTGAACCGGCCGGGTCATCGTTTTAAACACGGCCTGATCAATTTGCTCCTGGGGTTTGGAAACGCTCTGATCATCGGGCTGGTTTTTATTTCACTCTGGAAATTGTCGAGCGAGTGGGCGGCGTCAATGGGTATTGGAATTCTCCACTGGTTTGATCTGCCGGTATGGATGGGCGCGGTAGTCGCCGTCCTTTTGTTCGATTTCTGGACCTACTGGTGGCATCGAATCAGTCACGTGATTCCTTTCCTGTGGCGATTCCATCGGGTGCACCACTCCGATCCTGAAATGGATGTGACAACGGCGAATCGTTTTCACTTTGGCGAAATTGCTATCTCTTCATTGTTGAGGATCCCGCTTATCATTTTGATCGGAGCAGAGCTCTGGCACATTGCCTTGTTCGAAGTGATCATGTTTCCCATTGTTCAGTTTCAACATGCCAACGTGCGACTGCCTGAATGGGCGGACCGAAGCTTCCGTTTTTTCTTTGCCTCGCCGGGAATGCACAAAATTCATCACTCCGACCGGGTCAAGGAAACCAATTCAAACTACACCTCGATGCTGTCGGTCTGGGACCGAATTTTTCGCTCCTTCCGGACCCGTGAGGATTTGGAAAATATTCGGATCGGTCTGGAGGAGTTTCGGACGAAGGAAGAGCAGAGCGTGACCGGGTTATTGTCCAATCCTCTCCGTTCCGTCAGCAGCCGGAGTCGAAGTAGCGACGGCTGAGCCTTCCACTTTTAAAGGGCAGTTCTGAAGATGAATCGCAAAGACGGTGCAAGCGACGAAACCGAAACTGAACAATACGCCGATGACGAGAGAGTGGAGTGCGCTTACCACAAAGTTGTCTGTAAAAGGGATCAGGTAGATCACGCTGGAAACGAAAATCGCAATAAAAATGGGTGTGAAGATGACAAGTTGGTAGCCCACGATTCGCCAGAAGCGGCCTTTGGTGATGTTCCAGCTTTCTGAAATTGCTGCGGAGCCGCCCTCTTCGTTGATTACGGCGAGATACTCCCCGAATGCAATTCTCACATAAAGGTATAAGAAGGCGCAACCAAGGATTGTTCCCCACAAGATCTGAAAAACGATAACATCGACGAATACCACTGGAAGGATCAATATGAAGAGTGGGACGATGACATAAATCCTGTCTCTTATACACATCTGACGCTGCCGACGAAGAGGATAGTGTAGA
>OJCB01000842.1_pt1 | contig 11031 bp, 6 predicted proteins | sample 1591501 | NCBI WGS metagenome assembly OJCB01 (sample SAMN05416813, study PRJEB24817) | seawater metagenome | isolation source: Sea water | place: Canada:Atlantic | collected 2013-07 | reverse complement strand
TCTCGTGGGCTCGGAGATGTGTATAAGAGACAGCCTGTTGCACCAGTAGCACCTGCTCCCGCTCCAGTAGCACCTCAAGGTCCATTGGTTTCGCCTAAGATTACGCCGCTGAAGCCTTCCTCTGCCGGTGCGCTCCCTCCAAACGTTGCTCCCTTGAAGCCGCCAACTCCGGCTGTGCCCCTGCCCCCGGCGACTCCGAAGAAGCCTCCGGGCGTTTAATCCGGAAGAGAGACGGAAACGCTATTTCAGGTTTCCGAAGGATATGGCGCTATTGCGGCTTCATATCATGAAACGGAGTGTAGCTCTGATGGTATAAGTTGTTGAGAGCAAAGACTGCTCCCGCGATTTAACCCGCTTTTCTTATGAGACAGTTGAAATTAGTTACAATCTTCCTACTCACCGTTTCGGTGGGCCTCCTTTCGGTTGCTGCAGAAAAAATCAATGTGCGGGAGGTATCGAAAAAAATCGATTCTCTGGTCGCTGCCGGTCTGAAAAAGAACAAGGTGAAGCCGAACTCGAATATCGATGACGGGACATTTCTCCGTCGTGCTTATCTCGACATTTCGGGTCGAATTCCTACGATTGAGGAAGCGGAAAATTTTCACGGTTCCACTTACGATCGGAAACGGGAGCAACTCATCACAGATCTCCTTGAGGGGGATGGAAACGTCAGCCACTCCTACAATTTCTGGGCCGATGTTTTGCGGATTAATTCCGGATTGAATTCGGGAGCGGGGCAGGCCGAGGCCGCTTACCAGCTTTGGCTGAAAAAGGCTATTGAAGAGAATAAACCCTACAACCAGTTTGTTCATGAACTGATTTCAGCCCGTGGGATGATCTGGGACAACGGGGCTATTGGTTATTACATGCGCGACCGGGGAATGCCTTTGGACAATATGTCCAACACCGTTCGTGTCTTCCTGGGGACCCGGCTTGAATGTGCTCAGTGTCACAATCACCCCTTCGATAAGTGGACCCAGATGGATTATTTCAAGATGGCGGCGTTTTCCTATGGAATGGATGCGGCCCGCTATGAGACAGCAAATCGCACCATGCTGACCGCGTATGGCAGGGAGCAGCGAAGTGAGATTTTCAAGAAAGCCGTTAAAATCGACAAATTTCCGCAGATCACAAATGAGGCGGGACTCAAGCGTTACGTTGACAATAAAAATTACGAGAAATATCTGGAGCGCTATAAACTAACGGACAAAGAATTCCGGAAGCATGCCAAGAAATCGATCGAAGCCTACAAAAAATATGATCACGAAAGCCGCGGAATGCGCACGGCCGTGAATGAGCTTTACAATCCGCTTCGCTACATCCAGACCAATGAGCGTGAGAAAACCCTCAAGCTTCCGCACGACTATCAGTATTCCGATGCGAAGCCTCTTGATGCAGTGACTCCGGCGGCCATGTTTGGTGCCGAGATTGATCTCGATAAAATCGACGGCAGCACGATTGATGCATACGCCGACTGGATGACCACCAAAGAAAACCCGACCTTCACCAAGGTTATTGCCAATCGTCTCTGGAAGCGGGTCTTTGGAGTGGGAGTTTTCGAGCCGGTAGACGAATTGACCGAACAAACGGCTATTGCCAATCCCGAACTTCTTACTTATCTGGAGAAGCTGATGCGGGATCTCGACTATGACATGCGCAAGTATCAGGAGATTCTTTACAACACCAATACTTACCAGCGTGCCGCCAACGATCAGGAACTGGTCCTGGGAGTTCCCTATCATTTCCAGGGACCGACTCTTCGCCGAATGACCGCCGAGCAGATTTGGGATTCCATTGTTGCTCTGGCTCTTCCGGAAGCTGACAGCTATCGCCCTCGTTTGACCGGGCAACTGTCGAGCGTGGAAAAGGCCCGTCGCATTTATCAGTCCCTCGAAGAGCGACCTGCAGAGGAATATCTCGCTATGGTGAGAAAGCTTGGCGATGCGATGGAAGCAAATATTCCAAAGCAGGAAAAAATCCGCGATCAAATGTATAAAGCCCGTGAAGCGGAGGACGAAGATCGCTACCGGAAACTTCGGGTCCAGCTTTCCGATATTCAAAAAGAAACCCGGGCGTTCGTTGCCGAAATCGGCTATCAGCATGTCGGTGAAAAAGTCGACGGAGGTGACTTGCTTGCTGCCGTCGGAATGAGCGAAATGGCCATGAGCATGGACGGAGATGGAAACAGTATGTCGGGTGGAAACTCCGGAGCTGTTCTGACCAAACTGCCTCCCATTAAGATGCCGAAATATGAGCGTCCCACTCCACCGGAAGGGCTCGATAAGAATCAGCTGAAAGCCTGGCAGAAGCAGCAAGGCGGGATTGAGAAAAAATGGAAATATGATCAGTCGACCGCGATGAAATACTACAAGAGTCTCGTCTCGAAAATGGCCCGTGCATCCGAATTGGAGTCACCGGCCCGCAGGGGGCACTTCCTTCGCGAGTTCGGTCAGTCTGATCGTGAAGTGATCGAAAATGCTTCCAGTCACGCATCGGTTCCTCAGGCCTTAAATCTTCTGAACGGGCAAATGGTTGAAGCTTTGACCAACCAATTCGCTGTCTTCGGTAGAAGGATCAATGAAGCCGGTGATGCTGATGAGAAAACCAAAATGATTTTCCAGGCGATGCTGACCCGCGAGCCCACCGAAAGAGAAATGGAAATCGCCCGTGCCGAAATCACCGAGCACGGTGACGATGCCTATGATGGGCTTGTCTGGGCTCTTCTTAACACTCAACAGTTTATCTTTGTCCAATAGACTGTAAAATATTGAAACTTTTTCCGACTCCGTTGTTTAATCGAACAACTTTACATTCAATCCAAACCACCTACTGAACCTGAACTATGAATACTGCTTTCAAATCTGACGAATGGACGCGCAGGCGTTTCGTGGAGGGCACTGCCAAAACTTTTCTGGGAGTCGGCGCGCTCGGCCTTGGGGGAGCAAAAGCAAATGCGGCTCTCGGACCCAACCTTGGTCTTCCCGGTCGTGCCGGTGCTGCCAAGCATGTCATCTACCTCTACATGGGCGGTGGAATGACTCACCTAGATACCTTTGACACCAAGCCCGGTCACGAGAATCAGGGGCAGACCAAAACAATCGACACCAATGTCGATGATGTGAAAATCTCCGAGCATTTTCCAATGTTGGCCCAACAGGCTGACAAACTGGCGATCATCAACTCGATGACTTCCACTGCCGGTGCGCACCAGCAGGGGAATTACCTGATGCACACTTCCTACGAAGAGCGTGCCACGATTCGCCACCCCGGAATTGGTGCCTGGGCGATGAAATTCAAAGGCCGCATGAATCCAAACCTTCCCGGTTCGGTCTTCATTGGTGGCAACAGCCGAATCAACGGTGGTGGCGGTTTCTTTGAGCCGGAATTCGAGCCACTGACGATCAACGATCCGAACGCCGGTCTGAAAAATTCCAAGCTTCGCGGAGTGACTCAGGAAACTTTCGATCATCGTCTCGATCTTGCCAAGCAGTTCGATTCCGAGTTTCACGAGAAGTACAATGTGAAACAGGTCCGCGCTTACACGCAGATGTATGACGACGCTGTCCGCATCATGACCAGTAAAGACCTCAAGGTTTTTGATCTGAAGGATGAAGATGAAATGACCCGCGAACGTTTTGGTGACAATCCATTCGGCCAGGGCTGTTTGCTCGCTCGCCGCTTGATTGAAAATGATGTTCGTGCTGTCGAAGTTTCCTACGGGGGCTGGGACATGCACAACAACGTGTTCATTTCTGCTCCGGAACGTTGTGCGATTCTTGACCAGGCGATGGGGGCTCTTCTTGAAGACCTTGAGCGTCGCGGTAAACTTCAGGATACTGTCGTTGTTTTGACTACAGAATTCGGCCGGACCCCACGGATTAACCAGAATGCAGGTCGGGATCATTATCCTAAAGCATTCAGTTCGGTCATCGCCGGTGGTGGAATTAAAGGCGGAGTCAAATACGGAAAAACTGACGAAGGTGGCGCGAACGTCATCGAAAATGCAGTCAAGATTCCTGATTTCAATGCGACCGTCGGATATGCGATGGGACTTCCGCTCGATCAGGTTCTCTACAGCCCGAGCAAACGTCCGTTTACTGTCGCCCATAAAGGGAAGCCAGTCCTCGACCTCTTTGCCTAAAAAGCAAGAGTCGAAAGCGACTGAATTACAAATTCAACAAACCGGTGGGAGAAATCCTGCCGGTTTTTTTGTTTTCAGCTGATGACTGGAATTGAAGCACGCTCAATTCAGAGTAATAGCTGTGCCAGAGTCAGGGCTCCGACGATTCCAGCCTGTTGATCGAGGCCGGGAGTTTGAATGTAGCGGTCGAGGGGCGGAAGTGCCCAGTAGCCGCCGGACAATTCTTCAAATTCCTTTCGGACGCGATCGACGAGACCGCTTTTCTGGGAAACCCCGCCGCCGAGAATGATGAGGTCGGGGGACCAGGTGGAAGTGAGGTTGATAGCGGCGAGCGCCAAATATTTTGCCTGAAGCTCCCACGCAGGGTGATCTTCCGGAAGCTCACCGCCGGGCGTTCCCCATCGTGCTTCGATGGCTGGACCGGAGGCTCGACCCTCAAGGCAGGATGAGTGGAAAGGGCAGACGTTGGTGCCTTTTCCAAATTCATGATCAAGGTCCGGCATGACCATGTGTCCGATTTCAGGATGCATGCGTCCATGAAGTGGCTGCTCTTCACTTAGGAAGCCTCCACCGATTCCGGTTCCGATCGTGATGTAACAGATGTTGCGGAAATGCTTTCCCGCTCCGAACTCCGCTTCCCCGACTGCCGCGGCATTGACGTCAGTTTCGAAGACGACGGGCCCGGGATGTTTCAATTCCTCGCGAAGAAAATTAACGATGTTGAACCCACTCCAGCCTTCTTTTGGAGTCGTGAGGATTTGTCCATAGTCGGGAGAGCGTGGATCAATGTCAGCAGGACCGAAGGTCCCAATTCCCATGGCGTGGAAGTTTCCGTATTTCTCTTTCGCTTTGTGGAAAAATGCGACAGCCTCCTGAAGTGTCTCCTCCGGGTTTCGCGTGGGAAACCGCGTTTCGAGAAGGATTTCCGAAGGGTTTTTCGCCACAGCGCATACGTATTTTGTGCCTCCGGCTTCGATTCCGGCGATGAGTGGTGATTCTTCGCTCATTGTAAAGGTATGGTGGAAAACAGAGGATACTCTTCTGATTGTTTTTGTTCATCGTCCAGATGAAATATTTTTTCAAATTTAGTGCTGCTTCGTGCAATTGCAGACTCGTCTCAAGCCTAAGGAATACGCATCGAAATAATTATCATATTCTCCAAACTAAGGCACCTTTACCAAGATTGGGCAGATTCCGGAAATTCCGTGTGCAAAGACTTTAATGGCAGACCGTTATGAAATAATTGGAAGACTCGGCCGGGGAGGTCTTGGCGTTGTTTACCGGGCTCGCGACAAGGTAATGGGCCGCGAGGTGGCGGTGAAAAGATTGCTGCCTCCGGAAGAATCTACGAGTAATGAAGAAGCTTCTGTCGAATCTCTGAAGAGGGAAGCTGCGGCATTAGCCAGATTCCAACATTCGAATATTGTCTCGATTTATTCGCTGGAAGAGGACTCGGAGGGTCCTTTTGTCGTCACGGAACTGATTGAAGGGGAAAACCTCCACAACATCGTGATCAACGGTGCATTGCCATATAAAGACTTCGAGGCAGTTGCTGAACAAACTCTTGAGCCCTTGATTGCTGCTCAGAAAGCTGGATTGATGCACCGGGATATTAAGCCGGCAAACATCATGTTGAGCGAGCTACCCAGTGGAAAGTTTATTGTAAAGATTCTCGATTTCGGTCTTGCGAAATTCAGTCAAAAGCCTTCGACGCAGACTTTGGATTTGAAGGGGACCTTTCTTGGTTCGATCGACTTTATTGCTCCGGAGCAGTTGGAGCTGGAGCCGCTCGATCACCGGACGGATTTGTATTCCCTGGGATGTGTTTTGTATTATTGCCTGACTCAGGATTCTCCGTTTTCCGGTGCCAATGCTGCTGAGACGAGTCAAAATCATTTGAATCACAAGTGCATTCACCTAAGCGAGCTTCGACCGGACGTTCCCGGTCCGGTTGCTGACTGGGTCATGACTCTGGTGGAACGCAATCCTGATGATCGACCGGAAACCGCGACGATTGCCTTGAAGGAATTCGAGGAGGCGAAAAAGGGAATTTCTCCAGCAAAAAATCGATTACAGGAACAGAGAATTACTGACTCGATCGATGTGGTTGAGGCGGCGGATTCCATCCATGCTGCGGAAGGAGCCAGGAGCGGGGATAAACCTTCTACAGATACAGGTCGAGTTCTCATGACGGGGCCTGTAAAACGGGCCGCGCCGCGTTCGAGTGCGGCACCTTCGCAGGCGGTAGACCGTTCACCAGAGGGATCTGGTATATCCCGCAAGACGGTGATGTTGATTGGTGGGGGTGTCCTCGCATTTCTCATGGTGGTGATATTTCTGATCGCAGGAGGGGGCGATGACCCTCCGGAGTCTGCTGTTACCAAGGGAGGGGGGCTTGATCCTTCGGAAAACATTCCAGAGGATTTACCCGCTGAGCCTCTACCGAAACCCGGTAATGTGGAATTGCCCGATCTTGATTCCAACCAGGCAGGCAGCCCGATCCGTGTCACGAACGGCTTGGTGGCAAATTTCAAAGCCAACCTGGGCACCTATCATTACGACATGGAGACGGCACCGCGTCCAGGGCAGAAACTGGCGGCATGGAGAAACCTGGCCTCTTCCAATCCCAAATCATACTTAACCTACGATTGGAGTGATCCCAGGGCGCAGTTTGTTCCCGTGATGGATAGGGTTGGAACGGAAGACTTTCCCGTGCTTAACGGTCTCTTTCGGGCGGTTCATTTTTCAAATCGTGATTTCATGCAGAGTCCTCAGCCTATGGGTGATTTTTCCAAGGGGATAACTCTACTGGTAGTCGGTCGCTTTAATTTGGTAGGAGAGCGAATACTTCAATTCACTCCGGATAAACACGATGGAAGGATCATTGCCTTGGAATCGTCTTATGGTGGAACGATTCAGGCTAGATTTAGAGGAGCTGCTACCGGTACTTCGGCAGACATTCAGCAAACTCATTGGAATTCCGGGGACCTGGGCGTCATTACCTACCATTGGGATCCCGCTAAAGGAACCCAAATGCTTCGGGGAGTGACGGCCGAAGGGAAGCGTTTTAATGAAGGAGCGAAATCAGTGGGCACAAATGAAATCCCTTTTTCGAAGTTGGCAGTGGGCCCTCGAAAATTTCAAGAAGGTCTGATCGCTGAGCCAAAGAGTCTGTTTTTTGAACTTACAGTCTATGAGCGTCCGCTGTCAGACCAGGAAATGACAGCAATGGAAAATCAGTTGGCGTCAAAATACTTCGGACTGAAATTTGACCGGGTAAATTTGACGGGTATTGGGAAAGGTAAGGATGCACCCGCGCTTGAAACGAAAAACGGACCCGGTCCCGGTCCCGGTCCCGGTCCTGCGGCAGCCATCAGTGATGGGATTCCTGCGGAAGGGCTGGTTTCTCACCATACTACGGACGACCGGGTTTATACCCGGAGGGTTGGAGGGGTTGTCGCGAAGCCGGGTGATCCGGTGCTTTTTTGGAAGGCCGGAGACAGTCACATCAATGCTCACGCACCTCACAACTCGAAGACAGATCAAGTTCCCACTTTCTATGAGGCCGCGGATGAGAATGACCTGGGCTTGAAGCCTGGAGCCAAACTGCTCAATTTCGGGCCTGACACTGCCCTCTTGATTCAGGAGATTTCAGGTCTTGAAGATACGGACGGACTCAGCCTTGTCCTTGTTGCGCAGGTAGTCGGCGATGAATTGGGCCCTTTCGCAAAAATCGATGCAGTGGGTAACAATTACTCCTGGGCATCCCTTATTCCGAATGAACGAGGGATTGCCGGGAAGATCGGAGTAAATCCGACGACAAAGGAGCGTGAGGCTTTGAGGATTAAGCTCGATGCGAAACAGATTGCGATATACAGCCTGATTTGGGACGGGAAAAAAGGGGAGATGTCTCTGCAAGCACGTCTCGATGGTGGAGAACTGATCAAAGGGAAAACGGGGAAAGCTTACCAGGGGAAAGTCCACCTGAGCCGGATCAATCTGGGAACGATTAAATACAATCAGCACCACCTTTTGTTTGAGGGCAAAATCGGCGATGTATTTCTTTACAATCGGGCGCTCGCTCCGGCGGAGAGGAAGAATCTTGAAGATCACCTGGCCGCCAAATTTTTTCAGGAACCGTGACGGATAGACCGGAAGGTTCGAGGGCAGGTATCGGGTGGTTCTTCCTCCGGCGAATCCTGTCACTCTTCGAAATCGCCGTCCTGTTAGCGGCCTTCGGGACCCTCATGAAATTCTTTGCCGGGATCTGGTGGTTCGCAGATCTGTGGTCTCATTTCACCGTGCAATATGCCGTAATTCTGACTGTGGGAATTTTTGCACTGATTGCGATGGGGAAGAAGAAAACATTCGGGGTCATCTTTCCTCTGTGGATTTTTAATATCGGCCAGCTCGCATTCGTCTGTTGGATTCCTGCAGCTCCACCCATTGCCGAGCCGGCAGGGGAGCCCCTTCGACTTGTGACCTTCAATGTGCTGACCGGTAATTCAAATTATGCGGGTGTCAGGAAGTGGCTGGAGGATTCCGATGCGGATGTCATCGGACTGCTTGAGATCTCGAGGACGTGGAAGGAAGAATTGAAGCCTCTCTCGGAAAAATATCCCCATATCTTCTTTCAGCCCCGGATGGATAACTTCGGGATTGGTATCATGAGCCGGATTCCGATAGAGAATGTTGAGGTGATTCATTTTCCCCCGGCCGCCATTCCCACTCTTGATATCGACTTTGGAGATTTTCGCCTTTTGCTGACTCATCCGATTCCGCCGATGACAGGAAAGAGGGCGGAAGAGAGAGACCAGCAGCTGGCCAAGGTGGGAGAAAAGGTTTTATCAACGGAGATTCCAACTCTGCTCGCCGGCGATTTTAAACAGACGCCATGGTCTCCGCGTTTTCGGAAACTGTTGAAAGAAACCGGGCTTCGTAACGCAGCAAGCGGTCAGGGGCTTGCTCCGACCTGGCACATCTTCCCAGGCTTCATGGGAGGTGTTGTGATTGATCATGTTCTGCACACTCCTGGCATTACCGTATTGGAAAGGGATGTTGGTCCCTACCTCGGGTCGGATCACCGGCCGGTGGTCGTGGATTTTCTGCTTCCGGAGAATTGAGTTCAGACTGTCGAATCAACCCTGTTGTCTGATCGATCCACTTCTAAGTTCACTGGGGCCATTGGATAATTCGACTGCCCGAATGGTTCCGGAATAGGAAAAAATGACGCCGACATTCTGCTGCTCCGCCGTGATGGCAATGTCGGCAAAGGATTGATGTGAAAACAGCGAGAGCCCTGCCAAGACACCGAGATTGGTTTGAGTCAGAGATAATTTCTTCATAAAGTACTCAGAATTGCCATTTGAGTAATCTTGCTACACACACCTCGATTTTTTTGTTTTTGGTCGATGGACCATGGTTAATGGGTTTAAAGGAGTGCAGATGCTCCCGGACGGCGTGCAAGCCGTGGATAGCGTTTTCCAGTAGCTCTTCCCCGAAACAGTGGGAGGTGCTATTGTGTCACTGGATGCGTTTGGTCATTGCCATTTCTCTACTCTCAATTTCGGCGATTTCTTCTGCTCAGGAAAAGCCGAAGTATCGTTGTCTCGCTCCGTTCGTCTGGTCCATCGATGACAGCAAACCGCCGGCGAGTTTGTTCGAAGTATTCCTGAAGGGGCCGTTTGATCGCTTCGAGACTGGTCCTTCGTCGGGGGAGGCGCTGCTTTCGCTGGGATGGGAAAGTGCCAATTCGGGAGATGTCGATCTCGCCATGATATTGTTCCGTCAGGCCTGGGAGGATGAAGGGAACGGGGATGCACTGGTCTCGATGGCACTGCATTCCATGGCCGTTCCGGAGGTGGCGAAACTGATGGCGAAAGAAGCGGTGGAGAAAACTTCTTACTCACCGTGGAAGGGGCTGGCCGTGGAGCTGTCCAAAAAGGGAACGATGTCGATGGCGGAGCTGGAAGCCTGGTGCCTCCGGAATACTCAGGATGAAATTGTGCGCCGTTTCGTTCTGCGAAAGATTCTCGATGTTCCTGAAGGGGAGAAACTCAGGCCGGGCTGGGCGGTGGCAGCTTCTCTGGCGATGCCGGGAGAGGAGTCAAAAGACGAGTGGATGAAGCTTCGCTTTGCGGAAGAGGCAGGCGTTTATCCTTTCCGATTGGATTTGCAGATGCGGGTGAAAAGAACACCTCATTTGCTGCCATTGGCTTTGAGGATTTCGATGGTAAAAGGAGAACTGGGCGAGGCTGTCAGCTACTTGAAAAGCGTGGCCGAATCCGACGATGAAATCCTGATCGCGGGAGCGGAGCTGGCCTGGCGTTTGGATCAAAAGAGGGCGGCCGATAAGTGGCTGTCGGCCTGGCGTGATCGGCCCGCGTATTCCGTTCAAGAGAGAAGCCAACGGGTTCAGAAGGAAAAAGAGATTCGCAAGAGGTGGGCAGAGAAGCCGGGTTCGAGTCTCGCAGAACTGGAGGAGTTTCTGGAAAGGAATCCCGGGCACGTCTCGGCGCGCACGAAGTGGATCGCAAAGAAGTTCAGTGAAGGAGGCGTTCGCGACGCTTTGTTTGCCGCTGATTCGAAGATTCGTGCACAGATAATCGCAGCCGACACAAAGGATGGACTGGTAACAATACTGAATCCCCTTGCGGAAAAAGGGGAATGGCGACCGGGCTGGGCGGAACGCGGAGAAGGGCTCTCGATCTCGCTGCCTCCGGACTGGATACGTCCAGGATTCACGAATCCAATCGAAGGAAACGGAATCGACGGGAAGACCGTCAATCTCGCTAAAGTCGGCGAAGGGAAAACAGGAAGCCTGATTTTGTTTTACACAGGAGCTGTCTCTTATACACATCTCCGAGCCCACGAGACCGAGGCTGATCTCG
>OJCB01000841.1_pt1 | contig 11031 bp, 6 predicted proteins | sample 1591501 | NCBI WGS metagenome assembly OJCB01 (sample SAMN05416813, study PRJEB24817) | seawater metagenome | isolation source: Sea water | place: Canada:Atlantic | collected 2013-07 | reverse complement strand
AGATCAGCCTCGGTCTCGTGGGCTCGGAGATGTGTATAAGAGACAGCTCTTGGAGGATGTTGGCCGTAAATGGAACCGCAGGTGCCATCCGCGAAGGTGGGATTCTCATGGCTGTTCACCACCTGAAGCTCATAGCCGGACATCAGAAAGACGCCGGAGTTACCATAAAGCTGGCCGGTCCACTCGGGGTCATCGGAAGGATCAAAGCGGAATTCAATGTGAATGCGGGCATTTCCGTAGGAGTCCCTGGTGGCGTTGTTCCCATCGCCGCGAGCCATGACGCCCTGCTTGTCGATCGGCCAGGTCTCATTGCTCCATTGGCTGGCATCGAGCACGATAGCGGCTTCAGGAACGGGCAGTTCGCAGTCTTGCGCCGAGAGTGGTGTGACAACTGGCGGCACGGGACGGCGCTTGTCATTGCGACTCCATCCGGAGCCAGTGATGTCCCAACCAACATTACGTCCGGTGCCGGGCTCTCTGGCAGGGCGCAACTGATTGGCGGTGTAGTAAATCGTGTCGAAATCGATCAGAGCGCCATCCGCATTCTTCTGCTCGGGAAACTGTAGCGCATAGACTTTTCCCTCTGTCAGGGGAACATCAAAGGTCACCGTCTTACGATCTTTAGACAGCGTGTAGTTGGTGACTTCCAAAGTCGCCTCATCCACCGGCGGCGATCCGTAGGTGCTGTAGTAGTGGTAGTGCCAGGACTTCACGGTCGGCGTGACCTTCTCCCCGATGGCCTGAGTGAAGGTGACTTCAAATCCCTTTTTCGTGAGGGTGGTCGAGTGGATCGCGAAGGGAGTGGTCTTGCCATCCCACTCGGCATATTGCAGCGCAGTGCGTTTGCCTCCAACACTGAACCAGCCGCGTCCAACCTGAGCAGACCAGAGGCGCCCCTGAGGATCGAAGGACATTTTGACAGGACCCGACTCGAGCCCCCGGAGGAAGTCGACGCACCAACCCTGATAGTCGCCGTTGACCTTTTCGACACCGCAGCGGAAGTAGTTGGATTGGCGTTGATCACCGATGAAGATCTGGTTTTCAAAGGGTCCAAACTTTCCGCCCGTGGTGTCCCAGATCGGACTACCGGGAGTGTTGGCGATAATCTCGCGGGGAAACCAGACTGCTGGAGGCGTACGGAACTTAGCGAAGTCTTCGGCCTTCATCGAGAGCACCTTCTCCTTGGTGAATTCAGGTCGCGCCGGGAGTGAGGCAGGGTGCCCGTAGAAATCCCCTTCGCGCACATGATAGAGGCAGCAGTCTGCGACCCAGTCGCCCTGGTTGTCAGTGATGAACAATTCATCCTGCGGGCTCATGCCGATGCCGCAGGGGGAGCGAAAGCCATTGGCCAGAGGCTGAAAGTGCCCCGGTCGATCAGAGCGATAGACCCAACCACGCCAGGGCGCGTTGTAGGACATGTTCCCCCCACCCTTCCCCACGGGTTTTCCATCAGGCACGGTGAATTCGCCTCGGGCTGCCAGATTGAGCGAGGCATACTTGCGGCCCAGCGAGTCAACGACCGGGCCGTAATGATACTCATGGTATTCTCCTGAGACTCCGAAGGCATCGGTGACGCATTCGTATTGATCGCAGATACCGTCCTTGTTGGTGTCGACGAGACGGGTCAGCTCCGGCTTCTGAGCGACGTAGTAGGCCTCTTCTTTTTCATCGTAATAGATACCGTTAGGCTCCATCAGGTTTTCGGCGAAGCGGGTCCAGACCTTGTCTTTGTATTCCCATACCTCGCCTTCCCAGGAAACGACGGCGAGAGTACCGTCCGGTTTGTGGCAAAGGCCAAGAATCGTGACCGCTCCTTTGGGGAGTGGAACAGTTTCGATGCGGTAGCCCGCAGGAAGTTGGGCGAATGTCTGGCTGATGAGGCCGAGCAAGAAGATGAGCGTGAGTGCCCTTGCGATGAATGAATTCATGAGAGAAAGAGGAAAATGATTTATTGAACGGTCAGCTTGAAGGACTGCGCGCCCTTGGGTGAAATGATGACAGTCTTTTCTTCTCCATCGGCCAGAGAAACGAGGTGGACGGTGTCGCCCTCGACCTGGTATCGCAGGAAGCGATTGATTCCGGGTAGAGCGGCGTTCGGTCCCGCGTCGGGAATCGGTGTACCCTTGATTTCAGAAGGCTTCGCACTGCGATCCGGTAGAGAAGGTGTCTGGTTGATCTCGGCAGAATGCCAGGCGCCGATCACATAGCCATCGCCGGGATTGTAAACCACGATTACCTGGTTGGGGAGCAGGCAGAGCAGGGCACGCGGCGGAAGGTCAGCGATCCACTTGCGCACGACGAGAGCCTGTCCGGGACGGGCCTTAATGATCTTTGGAATGTTGCCCTGGAGGCTGCGGCCGTTCAGAGCGAATTGCTTGCCGCTGTCACTCTTGAGGACGCCGTGGAAACGATAGGAATGAGAGGGCTTCTCCTCGTGGAGGATTTCAAGATCGTAGATCCCGAGCTTCAGGCTGAACTTTTTATTAATGTGAGTGCTCTTGTCCGTCTTCTCATCCGAGTAGTGGACTTCTTCTCCATCGAGAAAGATGGAGGTCCGCCCGATTATGCGGATGGCGAACTCGTAGTCACCTGCCTCTTTGATATACAGCTTCGAAGTTCCCCGCATGACCCCTTCCTTGCTACGTTCGAAGTAGTAAAGATTTTCGGGCAATGGCGTCTGTGACTCCGGTTCAACGGAATCGAATAGGGCAGGAGTGAATCGCTTTCCTTTAAAGTAATCGCGGGAATAGACCGAACGGACCACTTCCCGAAGGCCTTCCTGCTCCGAGAGAATGTAGTCCCGTAAGGCCAGTCGGTCCGCTTCCGGAAAGACAGCTTCGAAAGCAATCATCTCCGAGCCGGGGACACCTTTGTTGATGAGTCTGAGAATTGCCTCAGGCGACGAGCCATGATGCCAGTATTGATCCTTCAAGGCCGGGCCGATCCCACCATCGAGGTGAGGGCCGTGGCAGTTGAAGCAGAGCTGAGAATACAAAGTCTTGCCGCGTTCGATGTCGGCTGCCATAGCGGCAGTGGCAGTAAAAAGAAATAGTAGGATAAGTGGCTTCATTAAATTTCAGGGTTGAATCAAGCTCAGCTGTTTGCGGTGTTCCCGGGTCAGCTGACTGACTTCAGCACGCAAGGCGGCTAGCTGTTTCTTTTGTGCTTCGGTCAGGTTGGCGCTCGCATCGATTGCGTTTCGCAGGGCCATGCCTTTCTTTTGAGCCGAAATTGCCCGCTTTCTTGCCGCGTTTCTGGTCTGCCTCTGCTCTTCTGTCATGATTGCGTCCTGTTTCATCAGCAACCCGGCTCGCGTCTCTTTGTAGGTTGCGACAAGAGATTCCTCGTCGGCAGTCGGTGAATGAATTGAAGTCTGTGTCGGATCTTTCTTCCCGGAGGGAACCGGCTTCGAAACTTTCTGGTTTTTCCTCGCTCGCAACTGTTCCGCATAAGGCTTCAGACGGGAGTCTGCGTAGTAGGCTTGATAGGCTGCGAACAATTGCGCCTTTCGCTCGGGATTTGATTCGGAAAGATCGTTCGTTTCGCCAATGTCCACTACTAGATGAAAGAGCCCGGCGTCAGCGGCTTCCCGCTCTTCCGCACTTCCCTTTCGCGAGCCGCGAACGAAAGTGAGCTTCCAGTCCCCTTCCCGATAACTGCCCTCGGTTACGGCCATACCGGCGCGCTGATGTGTTGCATCGGGATTGTTGAGAACAGCCAGGAAGCTGTGACTGTCTTTCAATGCTTCGGGAGCAGCTGACTCGAGATCTACTTTCAGCAGATCCGCAAAGGTGGCTATAAAATCGGAATGATTAATCATTGCGTCTGTTGTTGTTCCGGCAGGAATGCTTCCCGGCCAGCGCGCGATGAACGGAACACGATGCCCGCCCTCCTGCGGTCTGGCTTTTCCACCGGCAAGCGGACCGTTGGCGCGGTGGCTCCATTTCTCAATGTCCTCCTCGGGCCAGAGTGCGCCGTTGTCACTGGAGAAGAAGACCAAAGTATCTTCTTCCAGGCCAGTTTCCTTGAGCGTGTCCAGCACGAGCCCCAGTTCGTGATCGAGTTGCACGATGTAATCCCCGTAGGGACCGGCCTGACTCTTTCCTCCGAATTCGTCGAGAGGAAGCCACGGAGTGTGCGGCTCCAACATTGCATAGTAGAGAAAAAGAGGTTTTGCGTCATCTCCTTCCATGGCGTGACTCTCGAGTATCTGTATGACCTCATCATTGAGGCGTGTATTGGCCTGCTCGTGGACGAAGCCGGGCTGCATCTCGCCGGCATTGAAGGTAACGCGCCGGTCTCTATCAGCAGCCTTGTTGCCAGCAGTCGTGTCCGTTGGTGCTGGATCGACTTTGCTGTCTTGTATGAAAAAATACGGACCCGAGCTTACCGCCGAACGCAATCCGAGAAATGAATCAAATCCGTGGTCGATGGGACCTCCCGCAAGATGCTTGGTGTAATCGAAAGTCGGCCGGCCTTTTTCTGAGGGCACCAATTCGAAACCAAGATGCCACTTACCGACCATTCGGGTCAGATACCCTTGCTTTCGCAACAACTCCGGGAGCGTGACTTCCTTTTCTTCAATTATCGGCCCAAATTGATTGATGCCATTCACGACTCCACGACGAGCCGGATTGATCCCGGTCAACAAGCCGTAGCGCGAAGCGGTGCAGGTAGTCGACGCCGAGTGTGCATCGGTGAAGAGAAGACCTTCCCGGGCAAGCCTATCTATGTGGGGCGTCTGGATCTTCGATTCCGTGTTGTAGGCGGAGCAATCGCCGTAGCCCATGTCGTCGGCAAGTATCACTACAATGTTAGGGCGCTCTTCATCGGCCACGGCGAGCGTGGAAAGAATAGCAGCAAAGAGCAGTGTGGAAATTGGGCGAAAGGTCCTCATTTGTTATCATATTCGATCGGAATTTCCGAGAGTCGCGGCGCACCAAAAACATCGAATTCCCCGTAGAAGGAATTCGCTTTCATGTCCCAGAGTAGGTAGCGAAAATGCCCGATATCTCCCCGGGCAGCCGAAATGGAGCAGACCTGCTGAGCGGGGCGATCCAACCTCTTGTTCACCCGGAAGAACTCGTCACTGTTGACGCGGGCGATGCGGGTCCACTCAGAGTTCTCCAGTGGTAGCTTGAGATCCGGAAGTGCGTCGCCGGAGAATCCGTAGAGAGTGAATCTTTGCCTTGCCCGCTCGCGATGCTCTTCAATCTTATCGTGCTGATGCCACGAGTAGGAGTTGATCTTTTCGATGGCGACAGGCTGCCCTAAGTCGATAAGAAAGCGGCCCTTGATTCCAGTTTCAAAGAATGCGGATTGCCGGGGCGCGTCCTGCTTCGGCTGCCCTGCTCCGTCGAGAAGCACGGCTGCGGAGCCGCTCGCGGTGGACTGTGTTCTGAGTTGCCCTCTCACGACACGAATCGTGGCGTGCCCCGATGCCTGGTCAGCGTAGTCAAGTCGACTGGGCGGCCCGACGGTAGGAAAGCGAAAGGCAGCCGTTTCATCACCCGACTCGATGCGGGTCATGATCTTGCGTTCTCCCGGCTCAATGTAGAGTGTATCCCCCTGCTTGAGGCGGTTCGGGTCAATACCATCCAAGACAACATCCACCTCACCTTCGGTGACTTGGAGCCGGCTGAGTCCGTCCGGCGAGACGGTAGCGGTGAAGGCCGTGCTGATATCCACGAATGTCGAGGTCGGAGTTTCCACCGTGAAGCCTTTTGATTCCGGAGTTTCTGCCTCGAGATCCACTTCCCCCATAGTCAGGAACACACGATTCTCAGCCCGGGCTTCTACGATCGCAGGACCGACGAGGTCCATTCGTGCTCCAGTCTTAAAAAGGACCTCAGCGAATCCCGACGACAACTCAATTCTTTGCCCGATATGAATGAGGTCTCCTGACTCGACGCTCGCCTCTGAGTCCACCCATCGGCAATTATCTAACTCACCAAAGCGGGCAATGATCGGTTCCCCAACAGCTTCGTTCCACGATCCTTGCCACAATCCAATTCCGATCACGAGGAATGCTCCCACCAGCAAAGCGCCCGCCATAGACGCTGCCATAGTTGGCAAGCTTCGGTCCACAATCGTTTCAGCCCTCGAAAAACCGTTCGCATCTCCCGAGCCGGCCTGCTCCATGACCCGATCAACAAAAGCTGCCCCGGTAGTTTCGGCAGCGAAGGTGGCAGCCAGCCCGGCAACAAAGTGCTCTGCACTGTGCCCCTCGGATTCAAACTGCTCCAGTCGGGCGTCCATCATTAGCTGCTCCAACAACATCTCGGTGTGCACTGGCTCGGACTTCAACAGGGCGGCGAACTCACTGCCACTCTCCTCGCTCATGCGCCCCTCGATATATTCACTGAGCAACTGATCGAAGCGTTGGTTTGTCATTTCGTCAGGCATTGGGCAATCTTTCTTCAATGCAGATTTTAAGTTGGCGCCGAATTCGCATCAGGGTGAGCCTCACAGCAGTGGCCGACATCTCGAATTTGTCGGCCAGAATGGTGGAGTTCCATTCGTCGAAGTAGCGTCCCGTGACCAGCAGTCGGCAATTTTCCGGAAGGCTCGCAATACAGTCCCGCAGGGCCCGGAATTCCCCCTCCTCAAAATGTTTTGCCGCCTGATCCGGCTCAAGAACAGCCATCAGGTGCTGCGTTACTTCGTCGTTCAAAATGCGTCCGCGACGGGCGCTCTTCCGGGATTCATTCCGAACTTCGTTCAAAGCAATCCCGCGTAGCCATTTCCCAAAATCACGATCCCGGTCAAATCGGTCGAGTTCACGGAAAGCGATCATAAAAGTCTCCTGAGCGAGGTCATCGACTGAATCCTGATTCACGCCAAGCATGCGAATGAACCCGCGCAGTGGCGCTTGATGCTCACGCACAAAGTCGTAGAACTCGGCATGTTTCTGGTATTCGCTTTTCAAATCAAACAGGAAGCTTTCTCTCTTTGCATACTAACTCGTCACAACTGTTTGAAGTGTTTCACAGTTTTCTGATTTTTAATAAAATATCAGAAACACCTTTCGTCCCGACAACGATGCCGTGAATGGATTCGAATCGTTGCTTCCATGAGTAAGCAAAGTAGACTCTAAAAAACGGTTAATTGAACAGAAGGAAGATATGACAAGCAAACGTAGATTTACACACCCTCTGCTTTTCTCTCTTTTTATCCTTTCCTTGTTCGCATCGACAGTCGTAGCCGAAGTCGTACGAGTCCAGGTCGACGAGCGGACACCTTTCGCAGACGGTACGAAATTTGGGAAGGCCGGCGCCTATGAGTCCATCTCAGGTCGACTGTTTTTCGAGGTCGATCCCGATCACGCTCTGAACGATCGCATCACCGATCTGGAACTGGCACCCCGAAACGAGAAGGGCCGTGTCGAGTTCTGGTCTGACTTTTTCCTCCTTCAGCCGATCGATCCCGGCAAGGGAAACGGCGCACTGCTCTACGATGTTCACAATCGTGGAAATAAGTTGGCTCTTTGGACCTTTAACGAGGGCGAGCGAACCAACGAGCCAAGCTCCACTGAGCACGCCGGAAATGGATTCCTGTTCCGCGAAGGTTACTCGCTGCTGTGGACCGGATGGAATGGCGATGTCGCAGCCGATGGAACCGGTCGTTTACTCGCCGGGTTACCCGTGGCGCAGCAAGCCGATGGCAAATCGATCACGGGGCCGAACTACGTCGAGTTCTCGGTCGATGAGAAAACTTTCAGCCAATCGTTTTTCCTGAGCCCCTGGGGAACTCCCAAGTCCTACCCTTCGGTCTCGCTCGACAATCGCGATGCGACACTCACGAAGCGGCCCAACCGTTCAGCGCCGGCCGTCGAAGTGCCTCACGAGAAATGGGCCTTCGCCGATTTTTCGGAGGGAAAGGTGAAACCGAACCCCAACAGTCTTTATGTGAAAGAGGGGCTCACGCCTGGCTGGCTATACGAGCTGGTCTACACCGCTCGCGATCCGCGGGTGTCAGGACTCGGTCTGGCAGGACTGCGCGATGCGATTTCATTTTTTCGCTACGCAGATTCGGATAATCCTGCAAAGGGTTCCCTGGATCGCGCCTTCGTGTTTGGCATCTCACAATCGGGCCGGCTCATTCATCACTTTCTTTACGAAGGGCTGAACCTGGATCAGGCGGATCGGACCATTTTCGATGGCGCGCTCATCCATGTGGCAGGCGGCGGCAAGGGCCTCTTCAACTATCGATTCGGGATGGCAACGGTTTACGGCACACAACGGCGCGGTAACCTTTCGCCTGCTGACTTCTTTCCCTTCACTCCCCTTCCCCAAACTGACCCAGTCACAGGACGAACTGGGGACTCGCTGGCGAGATTGAGGAAACGGGGTGCGATTCCAAAACTCTTCTTCGTGCAAACGGCCACTGAATACTGGTCGCGAGCGGCTTCACTTCTCCACACCAATCCTGAAGGGACAAAAGATCTGGAGCTCGATCCCAAGATGCGTGTCTATTCAATCGCGGGAGCCCAACACCTCGGCGGTGGACCGACGGATCGCGGGATCTGCCAGTTTCCCCGCAGCCCGCTGATGCATCGCGGTCCCGTCTTGCGCGCATTGCTCACGGCGATGGATGATTGGGTAACGAAGGATACCGAGCCTCCCGCCAGCCAATACCCACGCATCGACGACGGCACCCTCGTAAATCTTAAAACCTTTCAGGAGCAATTTCCAAAGATCCTTGGTGTCAATTTGCCTAAAGCCTACCATCAGCCCCTGTCTCTCGATCCCGGATCACGCTGGCATACGGATGGAATCGCGGACATCGTTCCGCCGAAAGTGGGAGCCCCCTACAGAACTCTGGTTCCGGCCGTCGATTCTGACGGAAACGAACTGGCTGGAATTCGATTGCCCGAAGTTGCCGTTCCGCTGGGAACCTACATGGGATGGAATCTGAGAGATGAATCCGTAGGAGCTGGTGGTGCCCTTGCCGGACTTCACGGGGCTTATCTCGAGTTTTCAGATCAGGAAAATGCGGATGACCCGCGCCCCTCGATTCGCGAGCGCTACCCCAATCGCGAGAGCTATCTAGCAAAAGTTTCCGATGCGGTTCTGAAACTATGGGAGCAAGGATACCTCCTGGAAGAGGACGCCCTTTCCCTGTTAAAAGACGCTGCTCAACGCGATCTTTGGAGCCAATAGCCTCAGCGGCTATGCGAGGAGCTAACCACACTCTGTCGATTTCCTTCAACAGGATTACTCTTTGGCACAGGCTTGATTGGCCTGAGGTCGATGTGTCAGGGGATGAAAATCATTTCAGGCGAATTGAACAGAGCCCATAGAGCGTCCTCTGCACGCTCTCTCCACCCCGCTCGAAGAAATCTCGTTGGCGGGTCTCCCTGACGGGCTAGGATTTCCTGGCGTTGCTTGACGCTGTTTGCTTCACCATCAAAGTGGTTTGACCACGACACATGAGGAAACCGTTCTGCAAGCGGAGGAGGAGAAATTTCGGCTGCGGGGACGACCCGGTTTTCGAATCCGTCTGCGAACTGCGACTCGAATCGTTTCCGTTCTTCGTCGCTTGGTGATCGTGTCAGGAAGCACAAAAACAAGTCTTCGGTAAGTTGGCTCACGGATTTCGCTGTGCGGCAGATTTCAGTAACTTCGCTCTCATCGGTCAACTGTGTCAGCCACCCGCCCATCGTGCCATTTGCCAGAGTAGCGGATTGAAGAGGGTTCGCCGATTCGTCTCGTTGGGAACTTGGTTCCTGTCGGGAATCCCGCCATCCAAACGCCTTCAGAGTATCGACCACAGCCTGTGCCCTCGGCAATGCCAGACTGGGACGGTCCCGTTCATTTCCCATCGACGTAAATTCCCAGGCGTGGCGAGGCTCCCCAAAATTCAGGAACGAGCCCGGAGGAAGACGGCCTTCTTTGTCCATCGTCAAAACACCAACATTCATGACGCGACCCGCCACATGCCAGGCATTGTCGACTACCTGCTCTGCGGACATTCGCCGACGGTAAGGGCCTTCGAAAAATCGCTGGCTCGCCTGAGTCGAATCGCCTGGGAGATTGACCGCCGACCGCTGGTAAGCGTCCGAGCCGACAATGATTTTGGTAAGGTTTCTCAGGTCGTAGCCTCCATCGATGAATTGATTGGTCAGATATTCCAACAAGGTCGGATCGCTGGGCGTATTCCCCTCCCAATCATCAATCGGCTCCACAATCCCCGCTCCCATGAACCGCTTCCACACTCGATTGACCATCACTTCGGCAAAACGCCGGGAGAGTGTCACTTCGGCTGCAAGCATCTCCCGGGTATCTTCAGGGTTCTGCAAAACGCCCTCCGGAATCGATGGATTCAACTCTGCAAATGGCCACTTCCCATCCACCGGTGAACCGATCATCAAAGTGACTTCAATAAGAGGTTTGCGTCCGCCTTTCTCAAGATGTGAGAAAAACGTAGCAGGAACACTACTCGTCGCAGGAACAGTGATCGGCGCCTTCTCCAGCATTGCTGCGATTTCGAAAAGGTCTTGTTGAGTGGTGTCGTGGTAGGGCGAATCATGACACCGTGCGCACTTCATTTCCAAACCGAGAAATGCTGTCCCGATAATATGTGCTTTCGCCGCCATCGGAACATCATTCAGCGAGGCAATGCCAAATCCTGCTGGACCGCCCTCCCATTCGCTGCCGCGCATCGTTATTAACTCTGTCGCAAAGCGATCCATTGGCTTGTTGTCGCGGAGCGACTCCAGTATCCAATAACGAAAGGGCCCGGTGTTGTTTAGACTCGGTTTGAGAAGATTCGGGTTTTCGGCGAGCACATCCTGCCAATACCCCATCCAGTTATCTGCCCACCGATCATCCTTCAGTAAACGTGAAATCATTCGCTCCCGCTTGTCTTTAGCCGGATCGTTCTGAAATTCCCGAACCACATCCAGAGGTGGAGAAACACCGACAAGATCGATCCACACCCGGCGAAGAAAAGTCAGGTCGTCGATAATGGGCTGCATGCTCTTTATTTCCTGTCTCTTATACACATCTCCGAGCCCACGAGACCGAGGCT
>OJCB01000838.1_pt1 | contig 11042 bp, 10 predicted proteins | sample 1591501 | NCBI WGS metagenome assembly OJCB01 (sample SAMN05416813, study PRJEB24817) | seawater metagenome | isolation source: Sea water | place: Canada:Atlantic | collected 2013-07 | reverse complement strand
AGCCTTTTACCTCCACAAAAGTACAAGCGGGACGTATGGCCGAAAAAAAATCGCCATGTGCTCGAGCAGCGGCTTCCCAATGCCTGACATCTTTCAACATAATTCGGGTTCGATAAACATCGCTTAATTGTCCTCCCGCCTCTTCAATCGCCTTTTGTACAATCTGAAAACAATATCGCGTCTGGCCATAGACATCGTCAGGGCAAGCCGTAGTACCATCTGCTTGAATGGCTGCCGTTCCAGCGACGGCTATTAAGGGGCCGACCCGCACGGCTCTTGAAAAACCAATAGGCGCTTCCATTTTGGAGCCGGAGGAAATGAGTTGTCTGTTCATGAATTCAAGTGGTAGATTTCAAGAAAATACGATTTAATTCTCAAAACACTTGCGTAACCGATCGATTACCTATATATTTGTAACCGATCAGTTACTTATAATTATGCGACGAGATGTTTTCCAAGCCATAGCGGATCCTGTTAGAAGAGATATCATAGGTTTATTAGCCGATGATACGCTGACGGTAAATGCAGTAGCAGAAAATTTTGACATTAGCCGACCTGCTATCTCAAAACACCTACGGATTCTCAATGAGTGTGGAATTATCACCATTAGTAAAAAAGGACGAGAACGACTTTGTGAGATCCAACCTAAAAACCTAATGCCCGTGGCAGAATGGATCGAGCAATACCGAAAACTCTGGGAGGAAAAACTGGACCAATTCGAGGATTACTTAATGAAATTGCAAACCCGCCTGCCAGATGAGCAAGCAAAAAACAAAGAAAATGAGTGAGTTAGACAAACGAACGTTAACCCTAAAAAGAACCTTTAGTGCACCGATCAACTTAGTGTGGGAAGCTTGGACACAGCCTGAGCATATCGCACAATGGTGGGGCCCCAAAGGAATGGAGACCCAAGTCATCGATCATGACTTCAAGGTAGGAGGCAATTGGAAATATGTCATGCAAATGCCCAATGGCAGCGAATTTATCGCAGATGGTATTTATTCCGCTATTGTCGAACTGGAAAAAATAATTTCCTCGGCCAACTTCAAACCGATGACCGAAGGCGTAGAGATACAGGCCTATTTCGAAGAAAATGGAGATAAAACCAACTTCACATTCAGTGTCGTTCACCCTACTGAAGAATACTGCCAGCAGCAAGAAAAAATGGGATTTATGAATGGCTGGGGATCTGTTTTCGATCGACTAGCGGAGTTGTTACAAGCAAAGCAAGGTGTTTAAAACAAACTAATATACCCAAAGTGGACTTTCGGAGCACCGAAGTCCACTGGGTTTCCTTTCCGACTCCCGAAAGCTAGGCTAATTCCGAATACACCTACCTTCGTTTCAAAGCTGATACCGGTTCCGAAGCCATATGGATAATCGACGGTGTTCTGTCCCGGAAATGTTTTTATCGTTTTCTCATCCAATCGAGCATAATCTCCAAAGAGATAGAGGAAAGAGTTTTGGCCAATCAGCAAGCGATATTCCAGCGTAAAAATGCCATAATTAGTGGCAAAAATCGACTCTTCATCAAAGCCACGGAGGAGGCGACTCCCGCCCAGCCGAAACTGTTCATTGGCAAAGAGTGGTTCTTCCGTCACGATAAATCCACTATTCAAACTAGTCTTGAGCGTACTGTTCTTAAACATGGGGATGTAGGCCGCCAAATTAGCTTCAATCCGATAGATGAAAGAGCGGAGTGAAATGTCACTATAAGGATCAGGAATATCCAATTGGCTAATCAAGTTATTAGGGCGAATGGTTTTCACGCCTGCCGCCGCTTTGAGAAAGGCAGACCAACCTTTCCGCGGATTGAAACGATAGTCCAATTTCTGATGATTGTATTCCAGTCCAAAAGTGGAGTGACTCACATCTAAGGTGTCAGGCAACTGGCCCGTACGCACAACATTGGCCGTATCCACATTCAATAAATTGGAGGTATAATTATTCCAAAATGCCTTCAGATAGCTTCCGCCTTCTAATAGATATTGTGCCCCAATGTTATATCGAATATCGAGATAATTGGTATCCCTCTTATACAATTCAAAACTCATATCCGCCCCAAAATTGGTCCCCAAAACATAAGGATAATTAAAGGCTAGTTCTAGTTCTTGGGTCAGTGGTCGCAACTGTTCAAAGGCGGCATAAATACGTTCGCCCAGACCAAACTGGTTCTGCAACTCGGCATTAAAGGTCCCCGTAATCAAAAAACGCCCCGTTCGCGCGCTACTTGGCAATACACCAATCAAGAAATCAAAACGACTCGCCCGACGCTTATCTACAAACAAATTGACTTTTGCCTGTTCCCCTTCAAAGCTTATACTGAGATCTTTCCGGCTTTGTAAAAAAGGAAGCTCGCGCAGTCGAGACCGAACCTGCAATATTTTCCGCTGGTCATAGGGTGTCCCTGGCCTCAAGCCCAAATAACTACTGAGATAGGTATCCGACACATTGGCATTTCCTTCTATTCCTAATTTATCAAAAGTGAAAAAAGTCCCTTTATCTAGGTCTAGTACGCCACTAATTCCCCCCTGATCCACCCGTATACTATCCAATCCTAATCGGGCAAAAGGATGACCATTGTTTTCCAAATAAATAAGGATAGCATCTTGTAATTCGCGAAACGCCTTTTGCGAAAAAGGTCGATTATTGAATAAGCGTGCTCGAAACCCCGTCTGCGATAGCAGGCTCTCCTCCACATTCCCTTGGTCCAGTTGTATCCATTTATAAGCCGGTCCTACATGTAAAATAGCTAGGATGGATTGATCCTTTACCGCCATCGTATCAAAGGAAGCTTCCAAATAAGCCTTCATCCACAAGTCATTCAATACCTCCTTCAAGGCCTTCACGACGCTCAAAGAATCCGCATACATACTTTCATACTCCACCTCTCCTGCCAACCAATCAGGCGACTGATCCAGGGGCAAAATTTTGAGTTCCCAGCTATCCTGTGCATATAGCTCTCCTGGCCATGGGCTTAGCAAAGCGCATAGCAGGAACAAGAAAACATAGCTAGAGGAATATCTCAACATTCGAAGGTGACTGGATTTAGATTATGAAGTTGTCCTACAAAAAAAGGGCCATGATCTTTTATGTAACGGAAGATAGGCTATTTGGTATATATGCTGCCTGCTGTTTTGGCTTTTCATGTGAAGTGGTGGAGGGGGGGAAGTGGTGAAGTGGTGAATGGAGTGAAGTGGTGAATTTGGTGGCTTGGCCAGGCCTTTTGATTTTGATGAACACGGAGGCACTGAGACACGGAGGCAGTTTTGATTTTGATTCAATCTGTCACTCTTGGAAAATAAACAAACATTCGTTAGTTTTGTGGGCAAGAAGAAGGCAGGCCGTATTTTACTGAAGACGCACCTTCAATAGATTGATTAGCAGTTACCTAACCCATAAAAAATAAAGCCTCCCACAAATAGGCATTTTTTTATAGAACAAATACGAACAAATGTTCGTTTGTATAATAAAAAGCATTGTTAATGAGCAAAAATCATTTCTATCCACTTCGGGTCAAAGGCATTGAAAAGGCAACAAGCGATTGTTCCTTGATTTCTTTTGCTGTCGAAGAGGAATTGAAAGAAGCTTTTGCCTTCCATCAGGGTCAATATTTGACACTCAAGGCGGTTATTGATGGCGAAGAAGTACGACGCTCCTATTCCCTTTGCTCTAGTCCGTTGGATGATGAGTGGCGAGTGGGGATTAAAAAGATTCAGGGAGGGAAATTTTCCACTTACGCCAATGAGCAATTAAAACCGGGAGATACACTGCAAGTAATGCCCCCCAATGGTCGCTTTTTCACACCTATTGAAAATCAACAGGCGAAAAATTATGCCGCTTTTGCCGCAGGCAGTGGTATTACGCCAATTTATTCGATTATTAAGACCCACCTGCAGGCTGAACCAGAAAGTACTTTCACTTTATTTTATATCAATCAAAAAGTCAATTCGATCATACTCAAAGAGGAAATTGACGCACTGAAGAATATTTTTTTAGATCGCTTTAAAGTCTTTCATTTCCTTACCCAAGAGCATAGAAGTAGTCCTCTTTTTAATGGGCGTTTGGACACCCAAAAATTGACCGTTATATTTGAACGCCTTCTCCCTTTAGATCAGGTAGATGAATGGTTTATTTGTGGGCCACAGGATATGATCTTTATGTTGAGAGATTATTTACTAGGACATAAAGTGACTAAAAAAAGTATCCATTTCGAATTATTCAATACGGATAGCGGAACAGCAGCGACTCAAAAAAAAGTAAAAGTAAAAAATAGCGCGGCTCATTGTGATCTCACTGTGATAGAGGGAGGCAAAGCCTTTCAGGTGGAAATGTCGAAAGGCACGACGATCTTAGATGCGGCTTTGCAGAAGGGCGCAGATTTGCCTTTTGCTTGTAAAGGAGGCGTTTGTTGTACTTGTCGAGCCAAAATAAAGGAAGGAAAAGTAGAGATGCTAGTCAACTATGCCCTAGAGCCTGAAGAAGTGGAAGCCGGTTTTGTATTAAGCTGTCAAGCTATTCCATTGAGTGAAAAAGTAGTCGTCGATTTTGATGTGTAAACCCAAATCAAAAATTGCATTATGTCTTTACCGATAGAAAAATTAGAAGAAGAATTTCAGGCTAAAATTGATGCGGGTCACAGCATTGAACCGAAAGATTGGATGCCCGAAAAATATAGAAAGACACATATCCGCCAAATCTCACAGCATGCACATTCCGAGATTGTAGGGATGTTACCTGAGGGAAATTGGATTACGAGAACGCCTAGCCTTCGACGGAAAGTGGCGCTATTGGCCAAAGTGCAGGATGAGGCTGGGCATGGCTTGTATTTGTATAGCGCTGCAGAGACTTTAGGGATTAGCAGGGATGAATTGTTTGAGCAATTGCACAGTGGAAAGGCCAAGTACTCTAGTATTTTCAACTACCCTACCCTGAGCTGGGCTGATATCGGAGCCATTGGTTGGCTAGTAGACGGAGCGGCTATTATCAATCAGGTAATGCTAACCCGTACCTCTTATGGGCCTTACGCCAGAGCCATGGTGAGGATTTGTAAAGAAGAAAGTTTTCATCAACGACAGGGCTATGAAATTATGTTGACGCTTTGCAGGGGAACGGAAGTGCAGAAGCAAATGGCGCAAGATTCGCTCAATCGATGGTGGTGGCCTTCTTTAATGATGTTTGGTCCAGTAGATGCAGAGTCGACGCACACTGAGCAATCGATGAAATGGAAAATCAAGCGCAAAACCAATGATGAATTGCGGCAACAGTTTATAGATATCACCGTCCCTCAAGCCGATTTCCTTGGGATAACAGTTCCCGATCCCGATTTGAAATGGAATGAAGAAAAAGGACAGTATGATTTTGGCGCGATCGATTGGGATGAATTTTGGCAGGTCGTGAAGGGGAATGGCCCTTGCAATAAGGAACGCCTCGATACTCGCCGCCAAGCCTTCGAAGAAGGTGCCTGGGTGCGAGAGGCAGCGCTAGCGTATGCCGAAAAGAAAGAAAAAGCGAAAGATTTAGCAAAAGCAGTCTAACTTTTAGGCTTCAGAAGTTTTCCAAGACAGAACTGAGGAAACTTCTGAAGTCTAGCTTAGCCTAGCTCAAAAAATATTGAATTATGAATAAGTGGCCCCTTTGGGAAGTTTTTATACGATCAAAAAGCGGATTGGAGCACCGACATGTAGGCAGTCTACATGCAGCCGATGCGACGATGGCTATGGAAAATGCGCGAGATGTTTACACCCGTCGACAAGAGGGCGTCAGCATATGGGTAGTTCCTTCCAAAGCCATCACCGCTTCTAATCCAGAACATAGCGGCGAATTATTCGAGCCTGCCCAAGACAAAGCATACCGTCATCCCACGTTTTATGATCTTCCTAATGAATTGAAACACATCTAGTATGAAAGAATCGTTGTATCAATACTTACTCTTGTTGGGAGACAATGCTATGATCTTGGGCCACCGGCTTTCTGAATTATGTGGCCATGGCCCAAGCTTGGAAACAGATATTGCACTGACTAATATCTCACTGGATTTGTTCGGTCAAGTGCGCAACTATTTCCAATATGCGGCTGAAGTCAAAGACGATCAGGAGAAAACAACAGAGGATAAAATCGCTTTTCTACGTTACCCGCATGAATACCGTAACGTCCTCCTGGTAGAACAGCCCAATAAGGACTTTGCCTTTGTGATCGCTCGACAGTTTTTCTTCGATGCCTATCATTTACTCTTGCTAAAGGAGCTATGCAAAAGTAAGGACGAACAGATCAATGCTATTGCCAATAAATCCATTAAAGAGGTGAAATACCATCTGCGTTTTTCATCGGAATGGCTAAAAAGGTTGGGTGATGGAACGGCAGAGAGTCATGATAAAATGCAGGCTGCTGTCAACTACCTCTATCCTTATGTTGGAGAATTACCTTCGGAGTCACCTATAGAGAAAGAGATGAAAGAGGCAGGAATTGGACCAGATTTGGGTGTTTTGCGAACCGCTTACTTTGCCCAGATTAAGTCAACGCTAGCCGAGGCGACGCTTGAAACCCCTCAATTCTTCGGCTTTCATTCAGGCGGCAAGAAAGGGGTACATTCCGAACACCACGGTTTCATCCTCTCCAACTTGCAATATATGCAGCGAACCTATCCAGAAATGGAATGGTAGGACGACCGTCTAATACCAAAGTGATGAATAGCCTAGAAAAAAATAGTGATATCGCAGAATTGTTGGTGCAGGTAAGCGACCCTGAGATTCCCGTCCTCTCCATCATGGATATGGGAGTCGTGCGGGAAATTGAGCGCGATGGTCAAGCCGTCTTGGTAAAAATCACGCCTACTTATTCGGGTTGTCCGGCGATGGATACGATTGCCACGGACATTAAGATCACACTCGATCGGGCCGGCTATTCTACTACCGTAAAACAGATTCTTGCTCCGGCTTGGACGACCGATTGGATCACGGAACGAGGCCGCAAACATCTAGAAGAATATGGCATTGCGCCACCATTAGATGCCTCCGCAGATAAAAGTGTATTACTGGATGGCGCGCGTATCGTCAAATGCACCAATTGTGGCTCTACGAACACTAAAATGGTTAGTCAATTTGGATCTACGGCCTGCAAGGCATTATTTCAGTGTAATGACTGTCTTGAACCCTTTGACTATTTCAAATGCTTAAAATAAAACGACTCTTCTCTCTACTAGGAGAAAAGGAATAAACTGCCGAAATGAAAGTAGGAATTATTGGCGCAGGAACCATGGGGAGCGGTATCGCACAGGTTGCTGCTAGCGCCGACTGTCAAGTTTCCTTGTTTGATACGAAGCCAGAAGCCTTGGCCAAGAGCCAACAAAAATTGGCTAAAATCATGAATCGGCTGATCGAAAAAGGAAGGCTAACGCCCATCGCGGCCAATACAATCCAAGCTAATATTAAGTATGTAGACACGCTGGAGGCCATGGCCGATAGCGAACTGATCATAGAGGCTATTGTAGAAGATCCCACTATCAAAAAGGCCGTCTTTAGCACCTTAGAATCCCTGGTCTCACGGGAATGCATCATTGCGTCCAACACCTCTTCCCTATCTATCGCTTCTCTCGCCGCCACTTGTCAACATCCGGAGCGTTTTATCGGAATCCATTTCTTCAATCCAGCTCCCCTCATGAAGCTGGTGGAGATTATCCCCGCGGTGCAAACCAGTAATACCGTTAAAAATAAGGCCAGATCCATTATCATTGGCTGGGGCAAATTGACCGTCCTAGCCAAGGATACGCCCGGCTTCATCGTCAATCGTGTAGCTCGCCCTTTTTATGGAGAGGCACTGCAAATTTATGATGAAGGCATAGCTGATATAGCAACGATTGATTGGGCGATGAAAACGATCGGAGAGTTTAGAATGGGGCCTTTTGAACTCATGGATTTTATCGGTAATGATATCAATTATACCGTCACAGAAACGGTCTTCAAGGCTTTCTATTACGATCCACGTTATCGTCCCTCCTTTACACAAAAACGAATGGCGGAAGCAGGTTATTTAGGAAAAAAGAGTGGTCGGGGATACTATGATTACCGTGAAGATGCTGAAAGACCAAAACCTACAGAAGATATAGTAATAGGCCAAGCGATCGTCGATCGAATTGTCGCCATGTTGATCAATGAAGCGGCTGATGCCCTACATTATAGCGTGGCCAGCAAGGTCGATATCGATACCGCGATGACCAAAGGCGTTAATTACCCCAAAGGGCTCTTGGAATGGGCAGATGAATGGGGCATTTGCACTTGTGTAGAAAGGCTAGATGCATTGTTTGAAGAATACCATGAAACCCGCTATCGCTGTAGTCCATTGCTTAGGAAAATGCTAAAGGCTGGAACTCGTTTTTACCCGGAAAAAGCAGCAGTTAAAAATAAATAAATATGCCAACGGTTGACCCTATCGCTATTTATGAGCAAATGATGAAAGAAGATCATTTTAGTCAATGGTTGGGTGTAAAACTGATCAAAATTTCGGCTGGGTACTGCCAATTGCAAATGACAGTTCGATCAGACATGCTAAATGGCTTTGGAATCTTACATGGTGGTGTAAGCTTTTCATTTGCCGACAGTGCTTTTGCTTTTGCTTCTAATTCACACGGTCGCCTGAGTGTCTCTCAGCAAGCCAGTATGACCTATGCCAAACCTGCGAAAGCGGGAGACGTGCTCATTGCCGAGGCCACACAACTGAATTTGGGTAATAAAACAGCCACTTTTGATGTCAAAGTATATCAAAAACACACACAAGAAACCATTGCCTTTTTCCGAGGCTCCGTTTATCGTACCTCAAAAGAAATTGGTCCTTATTGATTAAAAAACCTTTAACCATATGCACAAATTAGGTAACTATATACAGGGAGAATGGATAAGCGGAGAAGGAGATGGCCAAGCTGTCTTTGATGCTGTAACAGGAGAAGTCATTGCCCATGCCAGCACTAAAGGACTTGATTTGAGTGAAATGTTACGCTACGGTCGGCAAGTTGGGGGGCCGCCTCTCCGGAAAATGACTTTCCAGCAGAGAGGTGTCATGTTGAAGAAGCTGGCGCTTTACCTCACTAAACGAAAAGAACAGTTTTATACCCTAAGTTATCGCACTGGTGCCACGCGCGCCGATAGTTGGATAGATATAGAAGGGGGATTCGGTAATCTATTTGCCAATGCCTCCCTACGCAAGAACTTCCCTAATCAGCCCTTTCATGTGGATGGGGAAGCCATCGATTTATCTCGTGGCGGTAGTTTCATGGGGCATCATATCATGGTACCCAAGGAAGGGGTGGCTATTCACATCAATGCTTTCAATTTTCCAATATGGGGCATGCTTGAAAAGTGTGCCGTCAACTGGATGGCGGGGGTGCCTGCTGTCGTCAAGCCGGCAACCGCCACTTCATTTCTAACAGAAGCAGTGGTCAAAGAAATTATAGCCTCTGGTATTTTACCCGAAGGAGCCTTGCAATTGTTGTGTGGTTCTGCTCGGAGTATTTTGGACGCGGTCGACTCGCAGGATGTTGTCACGTTTACAGGCTCCGCTTCGACGGGGCGCTTGCTTAAGGCCCATCCACGTATCATCAGTGAGGCCGTTCCGTTCAACATGGAAGCCGATTCATTGAACTGTTCGGTACTAGGGGAAGATGCCGGTCCTGGTTCTCCTGAATTTGACCTCTTCATCAAGGAAGTGCGCAAAGAGATGACGGTAAAATGCGGGCAAAAATGTACGGCGATTAGAAGGGTTATTGTTCCTGAAAAATGGGTAGAGGAGGTACAAATTGCCCTGGGCAAATCGCTCTCAAAAGTGGCCATCGGAAATCCAGCGGTAGAAGGCGTGAGAATGGGTGCCTTGGCCAGTAAAGCACAGGTACAAGAAGTCCGAGATCGGGTGAATGAGCTGACGCAAACGGCAGAAATAGTGTATGGCCAGTTGGATCATGTAGAACTACTAGAAGGAGATCAAGAAAAAGGAGCCTTCTTAAGTCCGATTCTTCTATTAGAAAAAGATCCTCACCAAAACCACGGCGTACACGATATTGAAGCCTTTGGACCAGTGAGTACGATTATTCCTTACCAAGATATAGATGATGCCATTCAGTTGGCAAAAATGGGAAAAGGTTCACTCTGTGCCTCCATCGCTACCTATGACAATCAGATCGCCAGCCAATTCGTCGTAGGAGCGGCTAGCCATCACGGTCGTATTTTGGTATTTAATCGAGAAAATGCTAAGCGAAGTACCGGTCATGGTTCGCCCTTACCAACCCTTGTGCATGGCGGGCCGGGACGAGCAGGAGGCGGAGAAGAAATGGGCGGCATGCGAGGTGTCAAGCACTATATGCAACGTTGCGCTATCCAGGGAACCCCTTCTACAATTACCGCCATTACGGGGATTTACCAAGCCGGATCTAAGTACCAAGCAACGGAGCGACATCCCTTTTCTTACCACTTTGAAGACATTGAACCAGGGATGTCCATCCTGACGCACAAACGAACGATCACCGATAGTGACATCATCAATTTTGCCAATCTAACATGGGATCACTTCTATGCCCATACCGATATTACTTCATTGGAAGGCAGTATTTTCGAGAAAAGGGCAGCGCACGGTTATTTCATTTTAGCCGCCGCTGCAGGTCTTTTTGTGTATCCTAATAAAGGTCCTGTCACCGCCAATTATGGGTTGGAGGAATGTCGCTTTGTCCGTCCTATTTACCACAATGATACTATTCAGGTACGTTTGACCTGTAAGGAGAAAGTGGAACGGGATAGCAAAGGTCGGGAGTTTCCTTCTGGTGTGGTAAAGTGGTATGTAGAGGTATTCGACCAGGAGAGCGAGCTAGTAGCCATTGCCACGATTTTGACGATGGTACAAAAGAAGTCGCCCTTTATGGCTTTCACCAAAGCTAATGTAATAAAAGGCCTCGCCAAATTAGCAGCAAACACGCCAGCCCAATGGGGTATCCTAGCGCCTCAGCACATGGTAGAACCTGTCTCTTATACACATCTCCGAGCCCACGAGACCGAGGCTGATCT
>OJCB01000835.1_pt1 | contig 11075 bp, 4 predicted proteins | sample 1591501 | NCBI WGS metagenome assembly OJCB01 (sample SAMN05416813, study PRJEB24817) | seawater metagenome | isolation source: Sea water | place: Canada:Atlantic | collected 2013-07 | reverse complement strand
TGCTTGAACAAGAACCCGGAAACTTATCGCCTCCCTCACTTGCCTATGGAACTCATAGGGGATCAATCAAATTCCAGTCTGCTCATCCGATTAGAACAAGATACGGTCAATTTTGGAAAGCTAATGCACGATAACACAAAAAAGGAGGAGGCAACTTTTCAAAACCAAGATGACGCTCTTTCACGTCTTCGACCTTACTTGCTTCCATTCTCTCCATCAGCCAGCCCTTTGATGACATGGCGATTGACCTCAAGCATCTCACGCCGTGACCTCGGCTCGCATACATTTCGGTATGCCTTGGTGGTCGTTCCCCAATGCTGATCTGCATAGACTTTTTCCGTCCCGCCATACCGGATGCCCCGTCCCAGGTGCACGGGATTAAAAGTGTAGGAAGGCATGATCGTAACATTCTCGGGCATCTTTTCTTTATAGAAGCGTCCGAGAAACCGATTTCCCACTGACTTCCACGGCCGTTTTAGTCTCCACGGTTTCAACGAAGAGAGAGAGTCAAGAATCTCCCCAAGAAACGAATGCGCAGGAACCGAAGCACAGAAGGGTGACAGATAGCCTGGCCGTTTCTCTTCGTTTTCCCACACACTGTAGAGGGCGGGGTGATCAAACAACTCCTCGCAATTGTGAAGGCAAGTGCTGTCCGCTGGCGGCAGGAACCCTCCCTCATCAAAGAGAATCTCATATCGCATCAGGTCAGCGACTCCTTCATACTTACCTCTTCGGTAGTAGGCAAGAATCTGTTTCTGACATCGCCAACTCCGATTGATCAGAAATTCATTGTCGTAGAGGGTGTATTTCCAGTCGGGGTGCTTTTCCTTCCAGGTATCCATCCAGACGGTGGGGGGATGCATTGGCCCGATCCAGATGTGGCCCAGAGTTTTTGGAAGCGCCAGGGAACTCATTTTTTTAAGGGGGGGCGTTTCCCGAAGCCGGGAACCTCTGTGGAATCCCCGGAATCACCCGAAAAGCGTCCTTCGCTTAGCTGGAATCTGGAGAGCCTTTGATAAAGTTCAGACTCCTTCATGAGTTCTTCGTGCGTGCCGGAAGCAACTACCAGACCGGATTCGAGAACGTAGATGCGATCCGCATCCCGCACGGTAGAGAGTCGATGCGCAATGATAATTGAGGTTCGATTCTTCATCAAATCGGAGAGCGCTCCCTGCACGAAATTCTCGGTTTCGGAATCGAGCGAACTGGTAGCTTCGTCGAGAATCAGGATGGCTGGATCTGCGAGAACCGCGCGAGCAATTGCGATCCGTTGACTTTGCCCGCCGGAGAGTTCTGTACCACGCTCCCCTACGATGGTTTGGTATCCGTCAGGGAGCTGGTCAATAAACTCATGGGCATTGGCGCATAAGGCTGCATTCGCTACTTCCTCCCGAGTAGCACCGATCTTTCCGTAGGCGATGTTTTCATAGATCGTTCCACCGAACAGGAGAACCTCCTGTGGGACCATTGCGATTTGAGATCGTAGATAGCTCGAACCCCATTCGTCACCAGTTCGCCCATCGTAGTAGACTTCTCCTGAATTCGGCAGATAGAGGCGCATGAGGAGCGCAGTCAATGTCGATTTTCCAGCCCCGCTTGGTCCAACGATCGCAATTCGCTCTCCGGGTCGGATGCGAAGCGACACACCCCGCAGAACCTCCGATTCGGGACGTGAAGGATAGCGGAAACGGACATCCCGGATTTCCAGTTCCCCGGACAAAGGCTCACTCCCGGAAACCAAAGCACCGGTACCATTCATCTCTTCCAGGGGTTCAGAAATAATTTCGCGAACTCGTTCCGTAGCGCCTACCGCTCTCTGCAGCTGACCGAAGGCCTCCGGAAAGGAGATAAATACGCCACCCACAAAGATGCTGTAGAGCGCGAACTGCGTAATCTCGCCAATACTGATTTCACCTCTCTCCAGCGTTCCCCCGGCGATCCAGGCTACCAGCGTAATCGTAGCGAAGAGAATCAAGAAAGTGGAGGAAAGAAAAAGTCCGCGAGATCTCGCCGTGCGAACGATGGTATCGACGTAAGCCTTCATGGCTTTTCCGTAGCGCCTATCTTCGAATTCCTCATTCGAATAGGTCTTCACGCTGGAAATTCCCTGGAGGGTCTCCTCCACGACAACGGTCGTATCAGCAAAACCATCCTGCGCTTCCCTGGAAAGGACCCGCATCCGGTTTCCGAAATAACTCATCACGGGAATAATAAGAGGAACGCATCCCAACAAATAAAAGGAAAGCCTTGCTGAACTTATAAATAGTAGAACCACCCCTCCCAGAAAAATGATCAACTGGCCAATCAACTGTGGCAGCGTAAAAACGACCGTATTGCGAATCAGGCTGAGATCGGCTGTCATTCGGCTGGAAAGTTCCCCAACACGATTCCGGTCAAAGAATGCTACCGGGACACGGACGAGGTGACTGAACAAATTTCGACGCAGATCTGCGAGAGCAAAATCACCCGCTTTCGAGAACCAGATTACCCGCCAATAGGCCACGACGGCATGAGTCAAAACCGCCGATCCAAGTGCCAGCGCCACTTCATTCCTGTTCCAGGTGACTTGTTCAGGATCGGTGGTTGCACCGATCAGTTTTCCCATGAGGAAAGGGAAGGCAAGAGCAAGCAAGCCCCCGAATCCCAATGCCACTATTCCGGAAAGGAAAAATCGACGATAAGGTAGGAGATAGGAGAGCAGCCAGAAATGACTGTTGAAGTATTTTCGGACCGGCTTCATTCTTCGATCGACCGCTCACCCTTCTCTGACTGGAGTCTCGAAAGCACCTCGCGGCGGAGATCGGCAATAGTAGGATCGTTTGCGAAGTCGGATTCAGAAAACTTCATTCCCAGCTTCTCCCTGGCAGATAGCAAAAACGCCATCGCCATGAGCGAATCGATCCCGAGTTGGCTTACCGGAGTGCTCGAGTCAATCCTGTCAGCAGGGATGGAAAGGATTTCGGAGAGCAGCCCGGCGATGCGGTTCTCAATATAGTGGGCCCGTTCTTTTGGCTCCATTGCCTCTACCTCCGCTTGCAACTCTCGAAAGCGAGCTTCCATCTCTTCGGCTGCCTTCGCAGAAATGAGCCGGGAAAAGCGATGCCAGCTTGAAATGGCGGGAGTCAATCGATCCCACGACTCCCAATCGATATCGAAGAATCCCTGGACCGGTCGGGACAGATCGAAAAGCTCGGGAAGCGCTTCAGCGACCCTCATGGAGTCCATTTCCCGGAGGCCAGCCTTTTCGAGATAACGAACAATCTCCGGAGATCGGCTTGCGACCCCAGTGTCGCCAAGATATCCCAGAAGAAGTGTCATAGCCGGTTTCCCCAGCTGCTGCCGCCTTTCAGCAAACTGCTCCAGCCATGTGTTTGCTGCAACATAAACGCCTTGCCCCTGATTCCCCAGAAGAGTTGAAACCGAAGAGAAGGCCACCCAAAGATCCAGTTCCGGCTCCGTTTCAAGAAGATGCTCCAGAACCCGGGCACCATGAACTTTGCCGGCAAATACATTTCGGATCATCTCCCGGGTGACTTCTTTCAGCCGTTTATCCACCAACTCCAGTGCGCAATGAAATACACCCGCGAGTTGCCAGTTTCTTGTATGTATCTCCTCGAACACAGCTTCCATGCTGGACTGGTCTGAAATATCAGTGGGCGGCGCAAGGATCTCCACGCCCTCTTCCTCCACTGCGGATTTCCATTTTCGAGCAGATTCGTTAGACAGGCCGTTTCGACTGAGAAGGACAAGTTGCCGGGCACCTTTCTCGACCAGCCATTGAGCAATCGAAAGGCCCAGCCCGCCTGTTCCGCCGGTAACGAGATACGCAGCATCTGATCGAATTTGCGTCTTCCTGTCCTGGATGGCAACCGCTGCAGTTTCGCCTGCATATCGCAAATTTACCCGGCCGATCCGGGTGCGGTCTCCCAGCAAACGAAACGCTTGTTCTGCTTCCGAGGCCGGAAAAGTTTCGTAGGGCAGGGGAGTGAACCTGTCTGTTCCGAGTGACTTGAAGCAGTCTTCAAGGGAACGATAGACCTCGTTGGGCCTCTCCAAAAGCATGCGGTCGAGATCGATCGAGATGAACGAGATGTTGCGGTTGAAAACATCCATTGGGAGACCGCGATTCTCAATGATGTCGCGCTTTCCGATCTCAACGAACCTTCCGTAGGGAGCGAGAAGGTCAAAGCTGACCATTAGAGCATCCCCTGCCAGGGAGTTGAGAATCACATCGACTCCCCGACCATCAGTGATTCGCCGAATCTCTCCTGCAAATTCGAGGGAGCTGGAATCGAGAACGTAATCGGCTCCCTGCTCGGCTAGATAGCTTCGCTTGGAGTCGCTACTCGCCGTGGCAAACACGATGGCTCCCGATGCTTTGGCCACTTGCAGTGCCGCAAGTCCTACTCCACCGGCAGCTGCGTGAATCAAAACCGATTCTCCTGATTGCAAACGGGATGACACTTTCAGGGCATGCCAGGCCGTTAACCACGGTACGAGGCAGGCACCATCCTCGAAAGAAACTCCCTCAGGAAGAGGAAACGCTAAATCCTCCGAAGTCATGATGTGCGAACCGAAACATCCTTCCCGGGAAAACGCTGCCACGCGATCCCCAACCCGATGCGATTTCACACCCTTCCCAATACGCACAACCAGGCCTGAGCATTCGATGCCTAAGGAATCACCAAAAAAGGTTCCTTCCAGCGCCTGCTGCGGAATTTGACCAATCACCTTAAGGAAATCCTTGAAATTCAGTCCGGAAATCTCAACAAGAATCTCAATTTCGAAATCTCCCGGGTCCCGCCGGGCGGTCCGCACATGATGAACCCCCACTACTCCTGCTCCCTGTCTCCCCTGCAAGGTTAGTCGGGTATCAGATTCCGTAGGAACTTCGACGACTTCCACTTCCGGAATCGAGGGTTTTGCAGACTCCGGTTTCCAGTAGCGGATCCATCGCGAACCGCCACGCAGCATGATCTCATGCCTGGAAATGCTCGAACGCAACTCTTCCGCCAAAGCAGCAAGGGTCTCTTCGTCGGATCCCGCAGGGAGATCAATCAGGCGAAGAGGTATGAAAGGACTTTCGTTTGCGATGACAGAACCAGCGCCCCAAGCCGTTGAACCGGAGATGGTTAAATCAGAATGAGTGCCTTCAAACCTGAAGACTTGTGATGTAATCACTGTAAGGACCGGGTTCTTTTCCCTGTCCTCTAACCAAAGTTCTGAACGGATCAGTTCCACGAGATTCCAAAGGGACTCTTCGCCCACCTCGTCTGACGCTGACGCTGACGCTGCCACAAAAACGACTTGATCGAGAATTTCCGTTTCGCACTTTTCGAGAGAGTGGCGAATTGATTGAGACAACTCATTGGATTCAGCTCCGTCCTTCCAGCGGAAAACGGTAACATCTCCAGTCATCCTCCTTATCAACTCATCCTGAAGATCTCCCAGCATCGACTGCGGGGGAAGAACGAGGAGGGTCGTTCCGCCCAGTTTGGAAACTTCCGCTTCTTCAGCAAGGGGAGCTTCTTCCCAGTCAGGATGATAGCGCAGCTGGTTTTCCTCACCGGGCATACGGGGGATTTTTCGGAAGATCACATCCTCAAGCGATGCAACAGCCCTGCCTTCCGAGTCCCAAATCGTTGCGGCTCCGATAAGGCGCCCCTCTTCGACGGCGGATATTTTCACCTCTGCCGTGACTGCCGTTCCCGCAGGTCGGAAAAAGTGGAACCTTCTAAGCTCCGTTGGAATCCACGTATCGGGAGTTGGTTGATCAAATGCCACAGCAGCGAACGATTGAAACACCGCATCAAGAAGAGCAGGGTGAATCTGATAGCAATCCTCAGAGGGAACGGACAATCCGAGAGGGGCAATCTCGACAAGGATCGATGCTCCCCGTCGAGCAATCCTGCGAACGCCCCGAAAGGGACCCCGGTAATCCAGTCTCATCGATCTGAGACGGGAATAGAAAGATTCCACGTCGAGGAATTCGTAACCGTCATCGGCGAGGTTTTCGAAACTGATTTCTCTGTTTTGGGGCTTTTTCGCAAGGGGCATCGCGATGAGATTGCCGCTGCAAAAATCAGTCCATTCGAAAGATTCGTCATCTCGACTGCAGGCGACCGTCCAGTGGCCGCTTGTCGAATCGATACGTACAGAAAGTCGTTGGAGACGATCCTTTTCCCACCGCAACAAGCGATGAAAACGGACTCCCTCCAGAGAAGCCGGCTTTCCGTTGTTTCGTTCCAGATTGAGAGCCAACCCCGCTTCAATATAGGCTGCGCCGGGCCAGACCACTTCTCCTCCGACCACGTGGTCTTCCACGTAGGGGAAGAACAGTGCATTCCATTCTGTCTCCCACGAAGCGACCGAAGCCTGCCCGCTTTCCTGAAGAAAGACGTGGGAACCGGGGCGCCCCCGACTGTCCTGCCGGGCCCGTTCGGTTGTCCGCCAGAGCTGTCGCCTCTGCCATGAATAGGCGGGCAAAGTGATACGGCGACCGTTTTTCGGTGAAGGCAACTCGTGACCAAGCAGATCGAGAGAGCCGCGTGTTCGCTGTATCTGAAAGGAACCCGACTTCCCGTTTCGCAGGGAAGCCAGAGTTTGAATTTCGCAACCCTCCGCATCGGCTATTTCACGGATTGATCTCCCGAGAACAGGATGTGGACCCAATTCGAGAAACAATCTGTGCCCGGAGGAAAGCAACTTTCTGACAGCCGGGTCGAAGCGAACTGGAAGGCGCAGGTTACTCCACCAATATCCTGCCTTGCAGTGTTCCCCGTTCAGAAGGTCACCTGTGACGGTAGAATAGAGCGGTACCTTGGTTGGCGATGGGTGCAGCGAGTCGAGCGAGGCGCGAAATTCGTCCCGAATGAGATCCATTGTCGCACTATGATAGGGTACGTCGATTGGAAGCATTCGCTGGAAAATTTCGTCCTGGTCCAGTTCTTTGGCCAGCAATTCCAAGCTCTCTATGTCGCCCGCGAGAGTAACAGCGAGTGGGCTGTTGACGGCAGCGAGAGAGACCCCGTCAAGGCCCTCGATTCGCTCGAGAATTTCTCCCTCTCCCATTCCAACAGCAAGCATGCCTCCGGTTCCACGGAGTGTGTGTTGCAGCCGACTCCGGTGAAAGCTTACCGTCATCGCCTCTTCGAGCGTGAGAGCACCGGACAAATAGGCCGATCCTACTTCGCCGACGCTATGCCCAATGATTGCACTCGGAGTGATCCCCCATCCTTTCCAAAGAGCAGCAAGGGCGACCTGTAGACAGAAGTTAGCAGGCTGGGCGACCTGAGGCTCTTCCATTCTCGAATGCTCTTCGTCAGCGAGCAACTCATCTCGAATGGACCAGCCGGAAAGCTCCCGAAAGATCTTGTCGCAGTTTTCGAAAGCCGCCGTGAAGTCGGGGTCAGTGTCAAAAAGGTCCCGCCCCATTCCCCACCACTGGGGGCCCATCCCGGTGCAGACGAATACGGCAGGGCTCGGCTTTTCAACCACTCGCCCGCACATCGAGCCGGAATCAGGTTGCCCTGATGAAGCAAAAACCCGGAGGGCTTCTCCAGCGATGGCGGGTTGGTCTGCAGGAAAGGTCAGGGCGAACCGGTGGCGTGACCGGTGATTCATCAGAGTATATTTCCAATCATCGAACCCATCAGGTTTTGCCTCGAGCCACCGTTCATGTTCGCCCGCCATTTCCTGAAGAGCTTCCTTGCTTCGGGCGGAAAGCCTGGCCATAATCCGGAAGGAACAATTGCTACTCGTAGATTCAGCCTTATTCCTGCTCCCGTTCGATGGCGCTTCCTGGAGGATCACGTGGGCATTGGTTCCGCCATAGCCGAAGGAATTTACCCCGGCGATCAGCAGCCCTTCCTTCTTTGGGATATCAGTCATTTCGGTCGGGCAAAACAGCCCGGTTTCGGAATCCAATTCCGAGACTGGGTCTTCCAAATGAAGATGGGGAGGTAGCCGTTTTTGTTGGAGACAGAGAATGGATTTAATCAATCCTGCAACTCCGGCAGCAGCTTCCAAATGCCCGATATTCGTTTTGACCGAACTGACAAAAAGGGGTGCAGTAGGGGTGGGCGAAAATACAGATCGAATCGAAGAAAGCTCGATTCGATCTCCTGCTGAAGTACCCGTGCCGTGAGCTTCGACGAAACTAACCTCGCCGGGAGATACTCCAGCGTTCGTGTAGACTTCTTGAATCAGCGCTTTTTGGCTCTCAGGATTCGGCAACGCAATTCCCGCAGTTCTGCCATCCTGGTTGACCCCGGTCCCACGGATAACAGCATGAATGCGATCTCCATCTTCCTCCGCTTTCCCCAGCGGCTTGAGAAGTACCACTCCGGCACCTTCACCTCTTGCATATCCATCTGCAGAACGATCAAAGGCCCGGCTGCGACACCGTGGAGAAAGAAATCCTCCCCGGCTCATCGCAGTGGAAGAATCCGGGCCTAGAATGAAGTTGACCCCACCGGCAACAGCCATTTCACACTCACCGGTTTCAAGGCTGCGGCAGGCCTCGTGGATTGCAACAAGCGACGAAGAACACGCGGTGTCGATCGCCATGCTCGGTCCAATCCAATCGTATGCATGGGAAAGCCGATTCGCCAATAATGTCATCGAAAACCCCATCGCATCTGTGCTCTCGATGCATGAGCGGGATTCCTTTCGTGTGCGGAATCCCATGTTGTCCAGGGTGAAAGCGCCTATGAAAACTCCTACCGGTTTCCGGCGAAGCAACTCGACGCGGTATCCTGCATCCTCCAGCGCTTCGTAGCTCACCTCCAGCAGTAGTCTTTGCTGGGGATCCAGAGCCTCCGTTTCACGCGGGGAAATTGAGAAGAACTCATGGTCGAAATCACGAATGTCATTTTCCAGGAACCCCCCTTCCTTCAAGAAGGTCTTCCCTGAGGGACAGGGGATTTCCGAAGCCAGGAAGCGGCGGGTATCCCAACGATATTCCGGAACGGGAATGATCGCATCCCTTCCCTCCGCCAGCAAATCCCAGAACGCGGCGCAATTCGATGCACCACCAGGAAAACGGCAACCAATGCCAACAATAGCGATTTCAGGGGGAGTCATTCTATGGTTTCATCAAATCTCATCGCCGGGATTCTGTTCTTCTGTCGCTCAAATGAATTTCTCGAAAACTCGAAAGGTATGTGAATGCTTTCCTCCAGTACCTTCGATCAGTTTCCGAGTGGGAATATTGTCCTCAAGGATCCAGGACAATTCCAGAGATTCGACGGATGGGAATTCTTCCCAGTGACGGTAGAACTCCAAGAGAAGGCTAACAACGGCCGGGCTGTTTCGATGCTCGGGGAGTACCCCCATCAGGATTACGCGTGCATGCTTCAGCCGCCCTCGTCCGAGCATTAATTCATAGATCCCCTTAGGTGTCATCCTTCCGTTCATTCTTTGTAGGAATTCTCCAGGATCGAGCGTTGCGATAAAAAATGCGATCGGTTTTCCGTCCTTGGAAGCAAGGTAAACAAGACGCTCATCGGCAAAGGGACCCATCTCCTTCTGGATATACAGGAAATCCTCAGGAGTCATGGGAATTGATCCCCAGTTGCGCTTCCAGGCGCGGTTAAAAATATGGGCAATCATCTCGGCATCGGTACGATCATGCGTTCGCAAGGAGCGAATATCAATTTCTTCAGCAGCCTTCTGACCAAACGCGGCAATTTTGGCATTGAGTAGAGCAGGATCTGCGCACTCGGACGTAAAACGATAGGCCAGGAGATCGCGAGCCTTTCGATACCCGTTTGATTCCAGCAGATCTGCATAGTAGGCCGGTGTGTATGCCATGCCCAATCCCGGCCGCTTATCTCCTCCATGAACAGTGACACCAGCTGGATCGTAGATCGTAAAACTGGTTGGCCCGCGCGAGATGTAAAAGCCGCGTTCGGCAAGCCAGGCTTCCGCCTCAGCTAAAAGAGCGCTCGCAACGGCCTGGTCATCAAATGACTCAAAGAAACCAAAGAACCCAACCCCGTCCTGGTGTGTTTTGCGGTGCAATTCGTTTGCGATTGCCGCGATGCGACCAACCGGTTCACCGTTCCGCCACGCGAGAAAGTATTCAGCGGTGGATCCGGTCCCGTCATTGAAGAAAGTTCCTTTCGCAGGGTTCAGCTGCTTTCTCTGTTGAGAAAGAATCGGAGGTATCCATTCGGGATTGTTCTGGTATATCTTCCAGGGGAATCTGAGAAAAATTTTCCAATCCCGACGCGCCCTCACTTTTGTGATCGAAACCATTAAAGGATTCATAGCATTGCCTATCAAAAACACCAGATCCGGCTTCACTGCTACACAATTCGAGGAGAGCGCGGAAGACTTGCCCGCCGCCCAAACCTCCCCGTTCTTTGCCTTGCAACCACATTTGTTCTTTGAATCCTTTGCGAATAAGAATTCCTGTCGCTACCGACCATGACAAAAAACGTCAGTAAGATCCTTATTGCAGTCGGCGATGTCGCTGCCGGCCATAGCGTACCGGCAGCGGCGATCAAACAGGCGATCCAAACCCTTCACCCGGAGCGCTATAAAATCGAAGTTGTCGACTTTTTTCAATATAGGGATCCGTTCCCATTTAAGGGAGGATCGGCCGCTTCAGTCAGGATCACTTCTACGAACCCTTTTCTGAAACAGCTCAATGCCGCTTTCTGGCACCTGTCGAATTCGCGACTCATTCACCCGTTTGAACGGCTCTTCATTCAAAAACGATGTGGTCGGCACTATTACGAATTGCTTAGGGGGAAGGCACCGGACCTGTTGATCACCGTCCATCCCTACTTGTCTGAAATTCTCGGCCAATGGAGAGATCTGCTTAATTTTCAGCACGCCGCTGTAGTACTCGAACTCGGCACCCCGATGCGTTCATCGGCTTCCAACTCATTCGATCTCGCTATCAGTCCGACCGCAACTACAACGCGGCGTCTTTGCCAAATGGGAGTTCCCGAGAGCAAGATCAAAACCGGACTCTTTCCTTTTCATCCTCGATTTTGCTCTTCCCGTTCCCGAAATGCTGTCTCTTATACACATCTCCGAGCCCACGAGACCGAGGCTGATCTCGT
>OJCB01000831.1_pt1 | contig 11106 bp, 12 predicted proteins | sample 1591501 | NCBI WGS metagenome assembly OJCB01 (sample SAMN05416813, study PRJEB24817) | seawater metagenome | isolation source: Sea water | place: Canada:Atlantic | collected 2013-07 | reverse complement strand
TCAGCCTCGGTCTCGTGGGCTCGGAGATGTGTATAAGAGACAGACCTCGGACTCAGTATTGCACTGTTATTTCGACAAAAAGATAAGGATGATCCAGGCCAGCTATCCCATTTTCAAGCATTGAGTACCGCGCTATCCGGAACACTCGGCATGGGCAATGTATCGGGTGTGGCCTTAGCTATTGCGATGGGGGGCCCGGGCGCCATATTCTGGATGTGGGTGAGCGCGTTTCTCGGCATTGCCACGAAGTTTTACACTTGCACATTGGCAGTGATGTATCGAGGCAAGGATAGTCGTGGCCAATGGCAAGGCGGTCCAATGTATGTGATTCGGGAAGGAATGACTCGCCGATGGCGGCCGTTAGCATATTTTTTCGCAGTTGCCGGCTTGTTGGGCACCATGCCTATCTTTCAGGTGAATCAGTTGGTACAGGTAATACGCGATATTATTGCGATTCCAGCGGGTATGACAACCGAGGCCGATCATTTTCATTTCGACTTAGGTGTCGGCATTGTTTTAGCTGGTCTGGTGCTTGTGGTGGGCTTAGGTAAGTTACCTCGACTTGGTTTTGTTAGCGCCTGGCTGGTGCCAACAATGGTGCTGGCATACCTGCTACTAACATTCACGGTGATAATTCAACATATTGATGCTGTACCGGCGGCATTACAGCTGATTATAGTTGATGCCTTTAGTGGGCAGGCTGTAGCAGGCGGTGTCGTTGGGGCTGTGATTGTGACTGGTATCCGACGTGCCGCTTTTTCAAATGAAGCTGGTATTGGCACGGAAGCGATGGCGCATGGTGCAGCCAAAACCAGAGAACCGGTACGCGAAGGTATGGTCGCGATGCTGGGGCCTGTGATTGATACCTTAATTGTCTGCACCTGCACCGCCTTAGTGATCCTCATTAGTGGTGTTTGGCAAAATACTGATTATGATGGCATTACACTCACGGCCGAAGCATTTAAATTGCTGTTTCCTCAAGGTAGTAGCTGGATATTAGTGCTGATTGTGGGGCTTTTGAGTATGAGTACCGTGTTTACATTCTGGTACTACGGCAGTAAATGTCTGGGCTTCTTGATTGGTGCCGAAAATCAGGACCGCTACATTTGGATTTATATTCTCTTAGTCGTATTGGGGGCAATTGCCTCTTTGCAGGTGGTTATGAGCTTGATTGATTCAATGTATGCACTGATGGCGATCCCGACCATGACGGCGGCAATATTGCTGGCACCGAAGGTTAATGCTGAGGCCCAACGTTATTTTAAACATTCAAGCTGAATTTATTCAGTTTGAAGCAGCGCCTGTTTCAGGTTTTGATTGAAAGGTTTAGCACCGAACCAGATCTGGTAGTAATGCTTACCTAATAATTGAGACGAGCTATGGCTTAGCTGAATGCCATTTTTTAGCAAAAACAACCCTTGCTGATTCAATCTAATGTCATAACGATCACCTTCAACTACAGACTGGTATGATTGGTTAAACACGTCTAATTCGTTTTGGATTTCTGCATACTGACTAGCAGTGAGGTTTCGTTGCAACAAGGTCTCTGATGCTTCGACAAAATCGTCCGCATCAAAATCACGATGGTAAATAAAGGAGAGCTGTAGGCTCGAAGTTAAGTTGGGTAACTTGCCACAATCTGATGTGAACAAAGCGGCTTGCCCGACATCAATGAACTTGAGTACCTTGATGGCCGTTTTGCTACATTGTTGTAACTGTTTTCCATCCATAGAAATAGAATCAGGAAAGCCTTCAGCAGAAGCTGAAAATGAGAAGCATGTTATGCCGATTAATAGGCTCAGTTGTTTTATCATCACGGCTCCAATTCGACCATTTGTGTTCGCTATTCAGTGAACATGCAACACTGTGAAATTGCAGTGAAGTGTTGCTATAGCTGCTTTCACAACAAATTCACAATTTCCTGTCTACGCTTGATGAGTATCTAATGAGAGTAACTTATGCGAGCAATACGTCACTGGTTTGATAGTAAACAGCGAACCGATTCCGATGAGTCGGGTAGTCGTGATATCGACTGGATGCGGATCATACCCTTCATCGCCTTGCATTTAGGCTGTCTGGCAGTGATTTGGGTGGGTGTTTCAGTATTTGCTGTTGGAGTTGCAGTGGCCTTGTATTTGCTGAGAATGTTTGCCATTACTGCTTTTTACCACCGGTTTTTCGCGCACAAATCATTCAAAACATCACGTGTGGTTCAACTAATTTTCGCTGTGATAGGGGCCAGTGCAACCCAGCGTGGCCCGCTATGGTGGGCTGCACATCATCGTAAACATCATCGGTTTGCTGATCAGCTGAACGACCCGCATTCACCCAAGCAAGGTTTCTGGTGGAGTCATATAGGCTGGTTTCTCAACAAACAGCATTTCAATACTGATTATGCAATGGTGCCAGAACTGGCGACCTATCCTGAGTTACGCTGGCTTGATCGGTTTGATATTGCTGTACCAGTTCTCCTTGCTGTCAGTCTCTACGTGCTGGGTGAGATGATGGCAGCTTGGTTTCCATCAATGCAGACCAACGGTTGGCAATTAGTTGTCTGGGGCTATTTTATATCAACCATTGTGCTCCTTCATGCGACTTTGATGATTAACTCACTAGCACACAAAATGGGGTCAAGACGCTACCAAACACCCGATCACAGCCGTAATAATTTCTGGCTGGCATTACTCACTTTGGGGGAAGGCTGGCACAACAATCACCACTACCATGCAGCATCGGCCAGACAAGGTTTTTATTGGTGGGAAGTAGATATTAGTTACTATATTTTATCGGTAATGAACAAACTCGGATTAATCTGGGATATGCGGACAATCCCTGTTGCTAAACGAGATAGAAATCACCAGAGCAAGGACGTCGTTTAATGAGAATCGCTGTAGTGGGGGCCGGTATATCGGGGCTGACCGCGGCTTGGCATTTATCCAAGCAGCACGATGTAACCGTGTTTGAAGCCAATGACTATATCGGCGGACACACAGACACACACGAGATAAGTGTGCTTGGGAAAAGTTGGGAAGTCGATACTGGCTTTATTGTTTTCAATGAATACAATTACCCGAACTTTAGTGCTCTGCTCAAGCAATTGGATGTCGACTCAGTGGCGACAGAAATGAGTTTTAGTGTCACTAACAGCGATTCTGGGCTGGAATACAATGCCACCAATTTGAACAAACTGTTTTGCCAGCGCAGGAATCTGTTTAATCCACGTTTTTACCGGATGTTGAGGGATCTTGTGCGCTTCTACCGACAGGCGCCTGCTTTGCTTATGGAGCAGGACAATCAAGAAACCCTAGAGCAATACCTGAAGAAACATCATTACAGCAACATTTTTATCAATGATCATCTGATACCGATGGCGTGTGCTTTGTGGTCAGGACCAAGTGCCAGTTTAATGACCATGCCAGCACGTTTTTTGGTGGCGTTTATGGCCAATCACAAAATGTTATCAATTGCCGGCAGGCCACAGTGGCGCGTTGTCAAAGGTGGCTCTCGTCGTTATGTTGAAAAATTATTAGAAAAGCTCCCGGCAAAAGTGCTGACATCCAGTCCGGTGCAGTCCATCAATCGAGTTTATAACGGCGTTTCGCTGCGTGTTGCCGGTGAACAACTCGCCTTTGATGCGGTGGTGCTAGCCTGCCATTCGGACCAGGCCTTAGGCATGCTCTCAGAGCCAAGCCAAGCTGAGCTGGAAGTTTTGGGGGGCATCGCCTACCAAGATAACCATATGCAACTTCATGCAGATGAGACGGTGTTACCTGTCGATTACAAGGCATGGGCCAGTTGGAATGTTCATGTCGGGGAAGCACTGAGCCAGCGCTGCACGGTGTCTTATCATATGAATACATTGCAGGGCTTGAATGCACCGGTTGAGTTTATTGTTTCGCTAAACTCAGCAGAGCGTGTGGATCCCGACAAGGTATTTCTGGAGCGGCACTATAGTCATCCGGTGTTCAACGAAAAGACCATACAATCACAACAACGCTGGGGTGAAATTTCAGGGCAGCAGCATACTTACTTTTGTGGTGCCTACTGGGGCTGGGGATTTCACGAAGATGGCGTAACAAGCGCACTGAATGTGGTCGAACAGATTGCTGAGAGGGCATCATATGCTTAAGTCGGCAATCTACCGTGGCCACGTTAGTCACAAAAGATTACTACCCATCCAACATCAATTTACATACACCTTATCGATGGTGATGATGGAGCTTGACCAGCTAGCGGATAGCTTCAAACAATCACGCTGGTGGTCTTTGGAAAAATTTAATCTTATCAGTTTTTTCCGCAAAGATTATTTGGGGCGTAACAGTGGTGATCTGAAAGCAGCGGTGCAAGCGCAGATCTTCAAAACTACGGGACAACATTTTGCCGGTAAGGTGTTTCTGCTGACTCAGCCGCGTTATCTGGGATTTGTCTTTAATCCGGTTAGTTTTTATTTCTGCTATAACGAAAAAAATCAGCTGGCTTATCTGCTAGCAGATATCAATAACACCCCATGGAATGAACGCCATTGCTATGTCTTAAGGGCAGAGTCTTCAATGAACGAAGTTCGCGCCCAGTTTGATAAGTCTTTTCATATTTCGCCTTTTATGCCAATGGATATGCAGTATGACTGGCGGTTTCATATCACCGACGATCAACTGACCGTTCACATGACATTATTTCGCCACGCTGAGGAACAGTTTCATGTTGATATGACACTCCGGCCTCAGCCACTTACCAAGGCAAGTATGGCTGATTTACCCAAACGCTACCCCATACAAACGCTACGAATTGTAGGTCGTATTTATTGGCAAGCGATGAAGTTGTGGCTAAAGCGGGTACCTTTCTATACCCACCCAGATGCTGTTAGTCAGACCGACAAAAACCAGAACAGGGAATAGTCATGAATTCCAAGATAGCAGTTATTTCAGCAGATAAAACCAAACCAAGTCGGTTTAGTCGGCTCTGTAAATTTTTGTTGTTAAAGCAGCTTGCTGATTTAACGGATGGTCATTTAACGATTTATACCGCAGATGAAGTCATTCACCTCGGTCAAGCAGATGCCGACCTACAGGCCTGTATACATGTTACCGATGCCCATTTTTTTGAAGCGGCTGTTTTAGGGGGAACAGTCGGCGCTGCTGAATCTTATATCTCTGGTGAGTGGAAAACGGATGATCTCACTAAGTTGGTACGACTATTGGTGAGAAATCGCCATCTGGTCGATGATATGGAAAAGGGGCTGGCGCGGTTCACGGGGTGGATGATGCAGGGAGTGCATTGGCTGCATAAAAATACCCGAGAAGGTAGCCGTGACAATATCGCGGCACACTATGATTTGGGTAATGAGCTGTTTGAGTTGTTTCTGGACCGGGATCATATGATGTACTCCTCGGCGTTGTTTTTTGATGCAAGCGAGACACTGGAACAAGCCCAATTCAATAAACTGAGCCGTTTATGTGACAAACTCGATTTGCAGCCTGCGGATCATTTGCTTGAAATTGGCACTGGCTGGGGAGGCTGTGCCGTATTTGCTGCCTTACATTATGGCTGTCGCGTGACCACAACGACGATTTCACGTGAGCAGTACGATCTCGCCAACAAACGCGTCAGCGAACTTGATTTAGAAGATAAAGTGACGGTATTGCTAGAGGATTATCGTGATCTGACTGGGCAATACGACAAATTGATTTCTATCGAAATGGTAGAGGCGGTAGGTCATCATTTTATTGATGACTACTTTCAATGCTGTCATGACCTATTAAAGTCCGATGGTTTAGCCATCATTCAAGCGATTACGCTGGAAGACCATCGTTATCATCAAGCTATAAACAGCGTTGATTTCATTAAGCGTTATATTTTCCCTGGCAGTTTTATTCCCAGCGTTAGTGTTCTAGTCGAAGCCGCTGGCAGAGCCGAACTTAAATTAAGCAATCTCGAAGATATCGGTCCCAGTTATGCCAAAACATTGAATATTTGGCGTCAACGCTTTTTTCAACACATCGAGCAGGTCAGGGCGCTGGGCTACGATGAACAGTTTATCCGTATGTGGGAGTTTTACCTGTGCTATTGCGAAGGGGGCTTTATCGAACGCAGCATTAGCGATGTACATTTATTATTCAGTAAAACGGCTAATCGTAGAGCGCAGTGGATACCACGCAATGGCTAATATTCTGAATTTCCTCGCATTCCAGTTAGTCTGGTTCATCACTGTACTCACTGCGGCCAAGGGCAGCAGCCTTTATGCGCTTGCTGCAGTCATTGTCTTTGCCATTGTGCAATTAATTTTTAGTCATTGTCGCTGGGCTGATGCAAAGCTTTTGATGAGCGGTCTCGTAGTTGGCATGTTGTTAGATACAGTCTGGTTACACCTAGGCTGGATAGCTTATGCCGCTGATCCTCAGACTGGTTTGCCGCCGATATGGATTGGGGCGTTGTGGCTGAATTTTATGCTTACCCTTAACCACTCATTAAACTGGCTTAAAAAACGCTATGGTCTGATCGTGATGTGTACCCTCGTTGCAGCACCAGTGTCCTATTATGCTGGCAGTAAATTAGGGGCTGTGTTTTTGCTTGAGTTTGTTCCGGCGTTAGTGGCACTAGCGTTGAGCTGGTCAGTCGTTGTACCCATGTTTATGGCTTTCGCTGAGCGTTGGCAGCAGGCTGATAAGGAGACCATCTATGCTCATTACTAGCTATATATTCGCGGTGATAGTGATGTTCTTTGGCTGGCTGTATGAGGGCAAAACGGATAATGCCGGCGTGGTCGATGTGCTATGGGCTGCTCTGATGAGTTTGATACCTGTTTATTACGCCTGGCAAGCCGACGGCGATGTACTCTTGAGAATAGTCGCTGCGGGGATAATGGGGATCTGGTATTTACGCTTGTGTGTGCATTTAAGTGGTCGCGTATTTGCTGAGGATGAAGATGGCCGTTACCGGTACTTACGACAATACTGGGGTGAAAAAACACATCGAAATCATTTTTTCTTTTTCCAATTTCAGGCTGTCCTCGCTTGGACATTCACGCTACCTGTGTGGTGGTTGAGTCAAGCTGAGCAAGCCAACCCTATCACTATCTTTGTGGCGCTGGGATTGGTCTTGTTTGCCAGTGCTGGTGTCTATATTGCCGATAAGCAGTTGCAGTCTTTTAGAGAAAATCCTGATAACAAAGGACAGGTCTGTGAAAAAGGCTTATGGTTTTATTCACGTCATCCCAATTATTTCTTTGAGTGGCTGCATTGGTTTGCTTACCCCATTCTTGGCCTAGGACTACTGGGAGGGGGCTGGTTGTGGTTAGCTCCTGTAGTCATGTTGGCATTTTTGTATTTATTCACGGGCATTCCTTATACCGAGCAACAAGCAATACGCAGCAGAGGCGATGCTTACCGTCGTTATCAACGTACAACTAGTGCGTTTATTCCGTGGAGGAAAAAACATGCGAATGATTGATTTTGCGGAGAAGAAAATCGTACCGGATCCTTTGATTCGGGTTGGTATCAGGCAGCTTTTGAAAAAAAGGCTACAGGATGAAATGGCCTACGACCCAGAAGCGGTCAGCCTGAGAAAAAATGATTGTATTGATATGCTTCGGCAAAGTCCGATAGCTGTTGAAACAGAGGCAGCTAACCAACAACACTATGAGGTACCCGCAGCGTTTTATGAAAAAGTGCTAGGCAAACATCTCAAATACAGTGGTTGTTTATGGGATGACGCTTGCCTGACTTTGGATGATGCAGAACGCGCGATGCTGGATCTTTATCTCAAACGTGCAGACCTAGCCAATGGACAAGATATTCTGGAACTCGGCTGCGGCTGGGGTTCGCTTACGCTGCATATGGCTGAAAAACTACCTTATGCACATATCACTGCGGTTTCGAACTCACAATCGCAACGACTTCACATCGATAAACAGTTAAAAGCACGTGGGTTGAGTAATGTCCGCATCATAACGTGTGATGTGAATGAGCTTGAGTTGGATGAACAATTTGATCGCATTGTGTCAGTTGAGATGTTTGAACACATGCGTAATTATCAGCGGCTGTTCGATAAAATAGGCCAGTGGCTTAGTCAGGACGGTAAACTCTTTGTTCATATATTCTGCCACCGTCATGTTGTTTATCCTTTCGAAACCGAGGGCGATGACAACTGGATGGGACGCTATTTTTTTACCGGCGGATTAATGCCATCAGCTGATACCTTATTGCATTTTCAGCAAACGATGCAGATAGAACGCCAATGGCTGGTGAATGGTAAGCACTATCAGAAAACCGCTGAAGCGTGGCTTGATAACACGGATAAACATCACGATGAGATTGTAAAGCTCTTTAGTGATGTTTACGGTGAAGAAGAAGCTAAAAAGTGGCTACAACGCTGGCGACTGTTTTTCATGGCCTGCGCCGAGTTGTTTGGTTATCGAGAAGGTAATGAATGGCTCGTCGGTCATTACTTATTCACTAAGAAAATGGCAGGTTAATGGCTAAAACCAAAACAAATCTTCATGCCAAGCTGATTAAAGTTTTCCTGATTCAGGTGGCTTTAATTAGTGTAGTCACTATTGCTGGTATTTATGCAGCTAAAACCACGGTTGAAGATATTCTGGTGCGTGCAGCTTTGGAGGGAGAGGCCAGTCATTTTTGGTCTGTGCGTGAGCAACAACCCGACTTTCCGCTTCCAAATACGATGAACTTGAAAGCGTATCTAGCGATGAATGGTCAGACCCAACATCTGCCTGAAAGTCTGCAGAGTCTCGAACCTGGCTTGCAACGAGCAAAATTAAATGGTGGAACCCCAATCGTTTATGTTGAAGATAAGGGGAGTCAAAGACTCTATCTGATCTTTGATGAAGTCAAGGTGTCCCGACTCGCGTTAGTGTTTGGTATTTTGCCATTGGCTGCCGTTTTGGTGGTGCTTTATTTATTGGCGTGGTTTGCCTATCGTCAATCGCATAAAGCTGTTTCCCCCATTGTTAAACTAGCTAAAGCGGTGGAAGAGGCTGAAGTTAAAGAAGGTCACCTAACTGATCTGGATTTACATGAGCTACGAGAGTCACCTGATGAAGAAGTCAGTAGTCTGGTGAAGGCATTGGACCAGTTTACCGACCGGCTGGAACTGTTTATTGAGCGGGAACGTTTATTTACGCGAGATGCCAGCCATGAACTACGTACCCCGATTGCTGTTCTTCGCAGTGCGATGGAATTACTCGAACGACGCTATCAAGTCGAAGATGACAAAACCATAAGCCGAATCTATCGCACGCTCTATGATATGGAAGCCTTGATTGAAACGCTGTTGATACTAGCCAGAGAACAAGAGCAGGTGTTACCGACTAGCCGAGTACAGCTTAATGAGCTAGTGACAGAAGAAATCGATACCTTAACGTTGTTGTTTAAGGACAAGTCGCTGGTGGTGCAGATAGAAGAAACGGCAATATTGGAACTTGATGCTCCAGAGAGAGTAGTACACATATTAGTAGGAAACTTAATCCGTAACGCTTTCAATTACACGCCAAAGGGCACAATAACGGTAAAAATATGGCAGCAGGGATTTTCTGTCAGAGACAGTGGCGTTGGAATGGATAAGCAACAAGTCAAACAAGTGTTTAAGCCGTTTTATCGTGGTGAAAAGCAAAACCAAGCACATGGATACGGTTTGGGCATGACTATTGTCAAGCGCCTGTGTAACCGCTATAACTGGCACTTAAGTATTTCCAGTGAATTAGGCGCGGGAACTGAAGTGAGTGTGCATTTTCCGAAATCACAAATCAGCAAAGACTGATTACAAATCTTTTTCCTCGCAGAGTTTGTAGCCAATGCCGGGGATCGTATGCAGTAAGTGTTGTTGGTAGGGTTTGTCTATAAGTTTGCGTAAGTTATACAAATGACTTCGTAAGGTATCGCTGTCAGGCGTATCTTCACCCCAAATTTCGGCTTCAAGTTTTTCTCGTGACACGAGGTTTGGCGACTCGCGCATCAAAATACGCAGAATTTGTAGCATAATCGGTGATAATTTAATGGCTTCTCCAGACCGCGTCACACGCATCGTCTTGGGCTCAAAGACCATATCGGCGATAGTGAGTGATTTGGTATCCATATCGCCACGGTGGCGTCGAATATGTGAAATGAGGCGTGCTTCCAGCTCTTTCATTTCAAATGGTTTGATTAAATAATCATCGGCACCTTGTTCAAAGCCAGTTAGTTTGTCATCAAGGGTATCGCGAGCGGTGAGCATAATGATGGGCATATCCTGCTGTAACTCATTACGGATTCGCAGGCAGACCTCATAGCCGTCAATACCTGGCATCATAATATCTAACACAATCGCATCAAACCGGTTTTGGCTGCATAACTGCAATGCGGTTATACCATCGGCAGCAAAATCAACCGTCATGCCACCGGCTTCAAGAAAATCGCCAATATTGGCGGCAAGATCCTGATGATCTTCTACAATAAGTACCGTTGCTGGATTGATTTTCATGCTATTCCTACCCTGATTTCATATCTTCAATTAAAGCATACCGTATGCCGTTGTGATGACATTGTGAATCTATCAATTTTTCATTAATAAAGTTGTTGACTTAATAAATAACAATCATTATCATTTAGAACAAGATTGAGATAACCGGGTGAAACTATGATCGTTTGTGTCTGCAATAATGTTAACTCAGAGATGATTCACACCTCTATAGATGACGGTGCGCGAACTGTTGAAGCGGTACGCCAGGATACCGGTGCATCCGATTGTTGTGGTAAGTGTCAGTTTAAAGTTAATCGTATGCTGCACGAACGTGAACAAGCTGAATTGGCTGCGCTTGCACCTTGCATGTCAGAAGCGGTGTACTCTTAATCCTTCCTTAATTTGCGCAAGCATAAGTCGTTTTGTCAGTGTCGTCGCATCTTAGATTTCGTATTCCCACGTCTCATTTTCCAGATTCTAATACCTCAACAGCTTTCTTGTCATTTTGAAGAAATGACCTAAGTTTTTCATTTCTAAAAAATAAATCAATTTCTGATTGTTTTGACCCGTCTCAATAATGACAAATGTTCGATTTCAGGCATACCAATCTCTGTCTCTTATACACATCTCCGAGCCCACGAGACCGAGGCTGATCTC
>OJCB01000830.1_pt1 | contig 11116 bp, 10 predicted proteins | sample 1591501 | NCBI WGS metagenome assembly OJCB01 (sample SAMN05416813, study PRJEB24817) | seawater metagenome | isolation source: Sea water | place: Canada:Atlantic | collected 2013-07 | reverse complement strand
TGTAAGTGCGGTTAGACATGCTTTTTCTTCGGCGAACGTCTGAGGTCTGGCAGCGCCTACCGAAGGCGCACCTCCGATCTCAGGTTTAGGGTTGGAACTAAGAAAATCATTTCGACTCAGCGCGGGTAGGCGCTTGTCCAGCACCGCCTTGTTCGGCTTGTTTGGGTTTGTCTCGTGGAATCGGTGGAATCTCGATTGGGAACAAATGCTTCCTGACGACCTTGGGGGTGAGGTTCTTGACGCCATCGGCTGGCCAGTCTTCCCATGTCTTTCCCGGTTTTAGCCGACTCGAAAGCATCTTGAACCTCCAGTCCTCAACGTCGTCCTTCGTAATCGTCACCGTGGGTGTCGAGGAAACATCAAAAGGCAACCAATCTTCCAAAGGGGTCTTGCCATCAACCAAAAGCGCACTGACCTCCCATATCTCAACTGAATCGATCGGAGCCCATGCCTCGATACCGAAATAGGAGTGATGGAGGACTCCCTTTGCAGGAAGCAAGAATGCCTCAAAAGAGTGACTGCCATTTTCAGTGCGATCTGCGATCACCCTCAGAGACTCGAACCATGATCCATTTTCTCTCGTCGTGCTCTTGACGCTAGAAGGAATGAAATACCCCTTCTTCCACGGATCAATCATCTGAAAGCTCGGCTCGGAAATGAGCGCTTTGTCGCCCGAGTAGCGCGTTATGTACCATGTTGGTGTCGAGCGTTGATTGCGGATCTTCAGCTCGATGTAGTAGACGCGCAATGGCGGTTTAAGATTCCTCCATTGGGTTGCGACGTGTTCGACCGAAATCGAAGGGCGGGCTTCGTCCGCGAATCCAGCAAACGCAATTCCGAGCAGGGCTACGACCACGGGTGCCAACCGTTTTCTATGGGGGTTCATTTCTTAGCCGAACAGTATTTATTAGTATCACCTCACAAAGTGATATCACGAGAGGCATTCACCACCAAGAATGACTCGCAGCCCCCGAGATAGCAAGGATTTCTTTTCAGATCGTGCGTATAACCGGGCGGAAACCGAATGCAACAAGTCAATGAGATGATGTCCCTGTTATCACGCAGGGACAGGTTCATTATTTCACCTTTCCGAAACAATAACGTGTTCGCTTGAACATTTTTATTTTGACTGCACTTAGCGGAAGTGCTTTTTTGAACAGTATGAATGCAATCAAGACGCGCTGGTGCTGGAGAAAAGACCTGAGTGAGTTCCGTGGCCTTTCGGATCAGCAAAAAGCGGGATTCCTCCTCGTTCTGGAATGGTTTGAAAATTGATTCGGAGGCTCCGCCAGCCCCCTCACCCCTGCGGGGCACGTCGCTGGCGCTCCTGTCCAAAACACCTACAGGCCTTCGGTGTTTTTTCAGGCTGAGATTTGATCTCGAAGCCGGACGCGAAGCGGCGAGGATATTCTGGAAATCCGAGGTTCTGAAGGACGACCGTCCCCGGGAAGCCTGGCAGTTGGAACAGTGGGAGTCAGCGGTCCAGTGGTACTTGAATTGGCTGGGCGCCTGCGCCGAAGCGCAGGCGGATCACCGGAGCCTCCCCGAACGCCTCCGGGTGGCGGTCAATTCGGCCGGCTCGAGGCGTGGTTTGAAATGGCGGACCAAACAGTGTTACGGAGCCTGGGCGGCCCGTTACGCCTCGTTTGCGGAGGGCGAGCGCGAAGCGATACAGGTGGAAACGGCGACACAGTTTTTGACTTCCGTAGTCAACGACGAGGACAACGCCTACGCAACCCAGAGACAGGCGCTCAATGCGCTGGCTTTCTTTTTGATTCGCGAGCTCCACGCCCGCTCACCCCTACGGGGCACGTCGCTTGCGCTCCTGTCGAAAACACCTACAGGCCTTCAGCGTTTTTCAAGCATGTCTGCGGAGTAGAGAACCCGGTCTTCGGGGTGAAACTCAGAAAAACCGGGACAAGAATTCCAGTGGTGTTGTCGAAGGAGGAGACCCGCGATTTATTTTCCAGGCTGGAAGAACTGCCCACAGTTCCCAAAAGATCGGGAGGGAAATATGGATTGCCCGCCAGACTTCAGTATGGCGCGGGCCTGAGGCGCTCAGAGCTGGTGAGCTTGACTCCCTCGCGCCCCCGCGCTCATCTCGCCCTGCGGGCTGCCTGACGGCAGTCTAACTCGCGCCTACCTCCGGCGCTCGGTTGCGCGTGAAAGACGTGGATTTGGGGCGGGGAATGATCACCGTGCGCCAGGGAAAAGGCGACAAGAATTGTCCTCGTTTCCAACGAAGACCTGCGGGTTAGCATGGTCGCTCCTCCGCGACCATGAATACTTGATGCGCCATAGCGCCACGGCAGTGCGTCACCATCCTGCCCAAAAACCTCCTCGAAGATCTGGCAATGCAAATTGAAGCGGCACGTGCAATCTGGCAGAAAGATCGAGAGGCCGGACTTCCCGGAGTCTACATCCCGGGAGCCTTATCGAGGAAATTTTCCCGGGCCGCGGAGAGCTTCGAATGGTTTTGATGAAAGCTGCCCACCTGCAGCTTTCACTCCTTCGGAGCACGTCGTTTCACTCCTGTCCAAAACACCTCCGACCCTCTGTGTTTTTGGATTTTCCCTGCCCGACAGGTTTCCGTAGATCCTGAAAGTGGGATCAGGCGACGGCACCATCTGCATGCGTCGGTTTACAATGATGCGATCAAACGGGCGGCGGAGAATGCGGGAATTGAAAAACGGGTCACAACTCACGCTCTGCGACACTCATTCGCAACTCATCTACTGGAAGCAGGCACAGACCTCCGCACTATCCAGGAACTACTGGGTCACGAAGACATCACGACCACAGAAATCTATCTACATGTCGCGGTGGGTGCGAACGGCCTCGGCGTCAAGAGCCCATTGGATGCTTTTGAAACGGAAGGGTTGAGCGTCGCAGCGTTCAGTTGACTGCACTCCTCCCCAGTCTACCGCAATGGTTCATTTCTCCTGAACGCATTCCAACTGAATCCGTATCATCGCATCCAAATCATGCCTCAGCTCTAAGACGCTACCGCCTGTGGTCGATTCACTCCATACCGAACGAAAACCACTCCATAATCAGATAGCACTTTCGCATCGTAACAAATTTCCAAGACCAGGCCATTACAAAAACACCCGACTTTTCCCCAAGCGATTTTCTCAACACATTTTATCTATCATAGACAGAAAAAAGGATACGCATTGTCCGCCATTAAAACACCTCAGCCGCGGCAGAACGGGGGTGAAGTATTTTAATTTTCGAACGCTGGTTTGAAAGAAGGTCGCGGGTCTCCAGGTGGGTCTCCATCAAAGACCAGGGAACGGCCATCATGAATCTTTACCCACGCTCCACGAAAATCCGGTCCAGCGCTTTTCCGCCCAGCTTCACAGAATCGGACTCCCCTGCTACCGTCAGCTCAACGACACCGGCTGCCCGACCTTTATCAGAAAGTGAAAACCTGGCCCCGGGTACCAGTCCCTGCTGATTCAGCCAGTCGAGGAGTTCAGGATCTTCATCGGATACCCTGACGATCCGGTATTCCCCTTCCTCCGCTTCCGAAAGAGGAAGACTTCGCTGCTCCACAAGGTTCCCTTCCTTATCCGGTATCGGGTCGCCGTGAGGATCATGAGTTGGAAACCCCAGCATCTGGTCAATTCGATCCAACAAACGGTCGGAAATGACATGCTCGAGAATCTCCGCCTCTTCGTGCACTTCGGACCAGTCCAGCTTCATAACCTTTACCAGAAAAAGCTCAATCAGGCGGTGCCTGCGTACCACTCCCAGCGCAGCCTCCTGCCCCGACTGTGAAAGCTTAACCCCGCGTCGCGGCGCATAATCGACAAATTCCTGATCGCTCAGGTGACGCATCATGGTGGTGACTGTCCCGGGAGTAACGCTCAATTCTTTTGCGATTCCGCCAACGGTAACTTCTCCATCCGAATCTTCGCCAAGCCGGTGGATTGCTTTTAGATAATTTTCAACGGTGCTGCTTGGCATCGCCAAAACAATAATAAAGGTTTTCCATTCTTACAATACTTTATTACTCAAAACAATTATCTTGACGACTCAAGATAGCTCTTTAGTTTGAACTTAGAATGAAAAGTAGTCCCGGTTTCCCACGCGTATTTCTTTCGTCCCTAAAGGCGCTCGGCTCGGCAGCCCTCCTTTGTCTTCTTTCCGGGTGCGGGGGAAAAAAGGATACTAAAGCCCCTGATGCCCCGGGAACCTACAAGATCACTGCCACCGTCGGCATGATTGCTGACATCGTTCGAAACGTGGCCGGAGATCACGGGAATGTCACCGGCATCATCGGCGAAGGCATTGACCCCCATCTCTACAAACCAACGGCACCGGATGTGAAAGCACTGCAGGCGGCTGATGTTATTTTCTACAACGGCCTGATGCTGGAAGGGAAAATGAGCGACATCCTCGTAAGGACGGCCCGCTCCGGCAAGCCGGTCTTCGCTGTTACCGAAGAGATCCAGAACGACAGTGACTACGTGATGAGTGATGAAGCTCAGCATTTTGATCCCCACGTTTGGATGGATGTCAGTGGATGGATTCGCGCGGTCGCGGTTGTAGAAAAAGCTCTTTCCGAATATGACCCGGATCATTCAGAAGACTACAAGACCAACGCAACATCTTATCGGGAAGAATTAGCGAAACTCGACGCCTATGCAAAAACGGCCATCGGATCGATTCCTGAAGCGCAACGCGTTCTCGTGACAGCTCATGACGCCTTTAATTACATGGCCCGCGCCTACGGTCTCGAGGTCCGGGGCATTCAGGGCGTCAGCACCGAGTCGGAAGCCGGGGTCAAGGATATTGAAGACCTCGTAACTTTCCTGGTTGAATCAAAAATTCCTGCAGTTTTTGTTGAGACCTCTGTATCCGATAAAAACATCAGAGCGCTGATTGAAGGCTGCAATGCGAAAGGACATAAAGTCGTCATTGGCGGTGAGCTGTTCTCTGACGCGATGGGAACAACCGGAACTTACGAAGGCACTTACATCGGAATGATTGATCACAACGTAACTACGATCACGCGAGCACTTGGAGGAACGGCGCCCGCCAAAGGCCTCAACGAAACGCTGTCGCATTAACTCGATCCAAATTTCCCTATGGACTCCACATTTGTTGATACCCCTCCCACTTCGCAAGGCGGTGTTCCGGATTCCCGCCCGGAGCATCCTCCGGAAATTCCACTCGCAATTCACGATCTGACAGTGGCCTACCATCGCAAGCCGGTACTCTGGGATGTTGAACTGAATATTCCGGAAGGCAAACTTGTGGGTATCGTCGGTCCCAATGGAGCGGGAAAGAGCACCCTGCTGAAAGCCTGCCTTGATCTTGTGCCAATCACTTCAGGCTGGGCTCATGTCTACGGGAAGTCCTACAAGAAACATCGTCATCTCGTCGGTTATGTTCCTCAGAGGGAGAGCGTCGATTGGGATTTCCCTGTGAGCGCACTCGATGTGGTGGCAATGGGAACGTATCGTCACATTGGCTGGTTCAGACGGGTTGGAAAAAAACAGAAGGAAGCCGCTCGTGACGCCCTCGAACAAGTCGGGATTGGTCACCTCGCCGACCGGCAGATCAGCCAGCTTTCCGGAGGCCAACAGCAACGTGTGTTCCTTGCCCGGGCCCTGGTTCAGGATGCCCAACTCTACTTAATGGATGAGCCCTTCGCCGCAGTCGATGCCGCGACTGAACAGGCCATCGTGGCGTTGCTACGAGAACTGAACGCCCGTGGGAAAACGGTTCTCGTTGTCCACCATGATCTGGCAACCGTCAGTAAATATTTCGACTGGCTGGTATTGCTGAATATGCGCGTAGTGGCTTCCGGTCCGACCGAAGAAACTTTCACCCGTGAAAACCTTCAGAAAACTTACGGCGGGAAACTCGATCTTCTCGAAGATGCGGCAGAAGCTCTCCGTCATGTTGTTTGAGCCTTCAGTCCTGAAATGAATTTCCCGGAGTTCAGCGATATTCTCGAAGTGGTAACGCTTCGAAATTACAATACCGCCCTCGTCGTTCTCAGCACAGCTCTGTTGGGGATTGCCTCAGGGCTGATTGGCGCCTTTCTCCTTCTTCGAAAGCGTTCCCTGATGGGCGATGCGCTTTCCCATGCGACACTTCCCGGGATCGGAATCGCTTTTATGATCATGGTCTCGCTGGGTTATTCGGGGAAATCCCTTCCGGGCCTCCTGGCCGGAGCTTCCATTTCAGGAATCGCCGGCGTTCTTCTCATGTTACTGATCCGGAACACCACCCGCCTTCGTGATGACGTTGGAATGGGTTTTGTTCTCAGCGTCTTCTTTGGAATCGGAGTTGCAGTTCTCAGTATGGCTCAAAATATTCCCGGAGCGAATGCAGCCGGACTTGAGTCATTCATTTACGGAAAAGCGGCTTCCATCATTATGAGTGATTTCGTGTTGATCGCAGGCGTCGCAGTTTTCGCATCGATTGCTTCTGTGCTCTTCCTCAAAGAATTCACCCTTCTTTGTTTCGACGAAGCCTTCGCCCGTTCCGAAGGATGGCCGACTCTACTGCTCGACATTTTCATTCTCATACTCGTCACCGCAGTCACCGTAATCGGTTTGCAATCTGTCGGTCTCATTCTCGTGATCGCCTTTCTCATCACTCCCCCGACGGCAGCCCGTTTCTGGACCCATAAATTGACTCACATGCTTCTCTTCTCAGCCCTCTTCGGTCTCGTTAGCGGATGGCTGGGAGCTTCTATCAGCGCCCTGATTCCTGAACTCCCGGCAGGCGCTGTGATTGTTCTTGTTGCGGCAAGCCTCTTCCTGATCAGCATGATGTGTGCACCCGCCCGTGGGGTCATCCCCCGCTTTTTAAGGCAATCGAGATTGAGAAAAAAAGTCGACCGACAGCACTTTCTCCGGGCTGCCTTTGAGCTGGTCGAAGCGCAAAGTAATGAAGTAGATGGAAGCGTTGTTAACATTCCCTTCTCATGGGAAGCCTTGCTCAAGAAACGAACATGGTCGGCAAAGAAGCTAAAGAGTATTCTCCGGGTTGCCCAACGCGAAGATCATCTCGAACCAGCCGGACAGGGAATGCTGCGCTTGTCAGAACCGGGATTTGGTGAAGCCGCCCGGGTCACCCGAAATCACAGGCTTTGGGAAACCTATTTGATCAAACACGCTGACATCGCTCCCAGCCACGTTGATCGCGATGCGGATATGGTCGAGCACATTCTCGGAGCGGAAATGGTTCGCCAACTGGAAGCGGATCTTAGTAAACGCGAAGTCGAGGTGACGATGCCACCGAGCCCTCACCAAATTCAACAATCCCCGGCCCCAACGGAATCATGAACTGGGACACCTACGATACCTGGACCGTCGTTGTCGGAATCCTCTGCGCTGTCGCCTGCGCGCTGCCGGGATGTTTCCTGGTCCTGCGCAAAATGAGTATGATGGGCGATGCGATCAGTCATGCCGTTCTTCCCGGCCTCGCTGTCGCTTTTATGATCACGGGAGCAAGGGCCAGCGTATCGATGTTTATTGGAGCCGTAATCGCCGGAATTCTTACGGCCGTTTTTACCCAGTGGATCAGTAAATTCGGAAATGTCGACCGCGGCGCCGCCATGGGAATTGTCTTCACCACACTCTTCGCCATTGGACTGATCCTGATCCGGCGTGCTGCTGACCATGTTGATCTCGATCCGGGATGCGTACTCTACGGGGCCATCGAAATGACACCATGGGACACGGTGGGGCTGGGCGGATATCAAATTCCGCGCGCCGTTCTGGTCGTCGGCTCTGTGCTTGTCATCAACCTGGTCATTGTCTGCCTGCTCTTTAAAGAGTTCCGGCTTAGCGCCTTTGATCCTGATCTCGCCGAGACACTGGGATTCTCCTCCAATTTCCTCCACTACCTGCTCATGACCATGGTGGCGATTACCACAGTCGCCGCATTCGAAGCAGTCGGAAGCATCATTGTGATTGCCATGCTGATCGTTCCGCCGGCCACGGCACTTCTCTTGACACGACGTCTCGTTCCCATGGTGATTGTCGCAGTAATAACCGCATCGGCCGCTGCCGTGCTCGGACACATGTCCGCCCTAACCGTTCCACAGTGGCTGGGGTACAAGAGCACTACAACCTCGGGTATGATGGCCGCAGCAAGCGGACTGCTCTTCGCCCTAGCGTGGATATTCAGCCCCAGCGAAGGGATCATTCAAAAGATGCTTCACCGTAAGCGCAATTTGCTTGAATTTGGAATTACCGACGGGGAAGAGCCGGATAGAGTTCAAGAGAACGAAAACCTATGAGGCTGTGTCTTTGAACCTTTCTCATACAAAAAGGTTCAAGGGAACGCACCCTTGATCAAAGAACCCTAGGGACCAGTCCGGCAATTCGCTTACCGTGCGAAGAAAACAAAGATTTTCAAAGCGAGCCACGCCGACAGCACCACCGCTGAACAGATCGCCAGGGTCCGTCCGGCATTCCTGCTCTTTTCATCGTAAACAAAAAAGGAGCCGTAGTCCGTTGTTTTCTTCCATGAGTGAATCGAACAGCCGACTATCAATCCGAAAATCCCAATAAAGACGCAGCCAACCCAGCCTCCAAAGAGAAGCGCCTCCGGTACAGGTTTTCCTTCTTCCAACTCTGCGATATGCTTTTCCTTTGCTCCCTGTATCTGCTCAACATCAATCCCCCTTTCGATAATCATCCGGTTAGCATGCGCCACATCGAATGGGCTCCACTCCGAAGGGTTGACCACAATTTCCACGAGCCCCTGAACACCTGCTTCATGAAGAAAATGATCTCCCGGCAAATCGTCTTTCACAACTCCCTCGGCCAGTGCTGACCTGCCGGCGTCGAGGCTTGAGGACGGGACCATGATCATCGCTTTCTTTGCATCCCCCGCCCCGATTGCCGTGAAATCGCTAGTGGGAGTAACTGCATCAATTCGGAAAGGAATTCCTTTTTCGGTCAAAACATCCTTCGTCAGTGCAACCGTATCCTCGTCAAAGCACCGGATCAGTTCGGCATTGCATTCAGATTCATCCATTTGGATCCGAGTCTCCAAAATTAATCAACTGCCTGCAAGTTCATTTCCGCAATCCTCTCGAAAATGAGCTGGATTTCCCTTTGGTTACAAAAAACATTTCCGTGTCTTCGCCATTGCCTTTCATCCCTGCATTGGCCATGTTCCATCTATGATGAAATCGATCCTATCATTTTTCTCCCTCTTCCTGCTCGCTGCTTGCTCCGTTCAGGCCGATCACCATGCCGGCAAGGTGCTAAAACTGGCTGGAGGTGAAGGGCCGGGAAAAGGAAAGAAAATCGTCCTCGTTTCAGGTGATGAGGAATACCGCTCGGAAGAATCCATGCCGATGCTGGGAAAAATCCTCAGCCAAAAGCACGGCTTCGACTGTGTTGTCGTCTTTTCGTGGGATAAAGAAGGCAAATATATCGACTCAAACAATTCACAGGGTTTGATCGGACTGTCCGAACTGAAAGATGCCGACCTTATGATCATCGGGACACGGTTCCGTCAACCATCCGAAGCAGAAGCCGCCCACCTCACCGCATTTATGAATGCCGGCAAGCCAGTTATCGGAATCCGCACAGCGACTCACGCATTCAATGGGAAAGGTTCTTTCGGCGGAAAAATGAACTACGGCGAATGGGGACGAAAAGTCCTCGGTGAACAGTGGGTCAGCCACCATGGCAGACATAAGAGCCAGGGTGGTCGAGGTGTTGTCGAAGAAAGCAACGCTGATCATGCGATCCTGAATGGAGTGGGCGAAATTTTTGTCCCGTCTGATATTTACGGAGTGACCCACCTGACAGACGTCGATAAAATTCTCCTTCGCGGTGCGGTTACCGAGACGCTTGAGCCTGACTCGAAAAACATTGAGGGCGAAAAGAATGATCCGATGCAGCCCTTCGCATGGCTCCATCCTTACACAGCACCAAACGGTGAAGCCAAAGGCACTTCTTTCTGCACGACATCCGGCGCTTCTGTGGATCTCATAGACGAAGACCTCCGCCGCCTTCTCGTGAATGCTTCCTATCACCTCACCGGACTCGAGGTTCCTGACAAGGCTAACGTTGCCTATGTTGATCCTTTCTACCCGAGCTTCTATGGCTTCATCAAAGACAAGGAATGGTATCCCGGCCTCGATCTGCAGGCAGAAGATTTCGGATTGGGTAAAACGCCGAATCTTCCTGATCCAAAAGGAAGCCCCGAGTGGAATCACGTGGACAATCCTTGATTCAACTTTCCCGGTCCTGGCTGTTCCTCTGAGTGTGGTTTCGAAAATTTCGGAGCCTTGGGATCAGTGCTACAGCGAGGACAAGTCCAATTACCCAGGGCAGGCAGGCCCAGACTGGAGAAGGTGGTGGACGGCTACTCATCAACTGCATTGCAATCAAGGGAAGTGTGATTGCCAGGGTAATCGTGAAGGTGGCAAAGAAACCGGCCATCGCCGATACGCCCTGAAACACATAGGACCGAAACAACACGGTTCGATCTTCTTGCTTCCCAAGAAGTATCCAAATTCCGGCGAACAGAAAGAGGGAAGAAAGCAGGAATGCGATCTCGATCGAGTACGCTTCCATTTTCATAAAAGCCGACTCGAAGGACAAAACCCAGGCGGTCAGTTCGGGAAGCGGCTTGTCTCCAATCAGAAAGGAAAAGATCTCACCCATTCCAGAGATGATATCCGGAATCCAGACGATGACGATCCACAGGAAGAAAGCCTGAGGAATCAGGAAGAGACCATGAATCACCCGCTGTTTCCCAGCCCTCACTTCTCACCGCCCGATACCTTCAACAGCGCCAGCGACACCTCTTCCTCCATCACCAAAGCGCCCTCCAAATCGCGGATCTCAAGATTCACGATCCCCTTCTCCCAGTCGATTGCAATTACACCATAGTTCGGCTTGTGATAGGTTTTCTTCGTGATCCGATAGTCATTATCCGTCGGAGTTCCCCGGGGATGAATCTGGTTCAACCCGCTGGAGGTTAAATCGTAAATCGGATAGGGTGCCGCGCCGTCCTTCTGCATGGAGATATCCGACCAATGCCGGTCACCACTGATGAAAATCACATGATCAGCCCTGTCTCTTATACACATCTCCGAGCCCACGAGACCGAGGCTGATCTC
>OJCB01000829.1_pt1 | contig 11128 bp, 6 predicted proteins | sample 1591501 | NCBI WGS metagenome assembly OJCB01 (sample SAMN05416813, study PRJEB24817) | seawater metagenome | isolation source: Sea water | place: Canada:Atlantic | collected 2013-07 | reverse complement strand
CTACACTATCCTCTTCGTCGGCAGCGTCAGATGTGTATAAGAGACAGATACAAAGGAGCCGGGCTGTAAGCTAGGTTCCATTTGTTGAATCAATCGCCTTAAGTTCTTTTCACCCGCCATTCCTGCTAGTATTTATATATTTTTATAAAAAGGCCATTCTTTTCCTTCCAACTGATATTCTGAGCGAATCGTTTCAATGACTTGCCGAAATTGCTTCAGATCACAATGGTAGTAATCCTCTTTTAGTTTAGTCATTACGCGTTTGGCTAAGGCCAAATCTTGTGCCTCATCCAGTGCAATTTGTAGTCCACTCAATTCAGGGCAAACCGTATTTAAGTGATGATATTGCTTTCCTTCTAAGGGATGCTCATACAGGTACAAAGTCACATGCTCCACATAGCGAGGGTTGGCCTGGATCTTCTCTTGTAAGCTTTGGTAAAAATCCGTTTTCACTATTTCCACACTCATCCCAAAGGGGAAACTACGCCCTTTGACATTCGATACAAAATCATAATCCCCCGCCCTACACAGCTCAATCATCTCCAAATAAGTGGGGATATCCAAGAATAGCGCATCACCATTGATACGTATCGCGTAATCAAAATCCCGAGACTGGGCTGCCTCCAGAAATCGCAGAGATACGTTATCTAAGCTCCCTCTAAAACAGTTATAACCATGCGCCACACAGAATTCTTCAATGATATCATCTGAAGAATCAGTCGAAGTGGCCACTAATAATTCTTCTTCCGGAATACATTTGGCAAATTTCTCATATAAATATTGAAGGGGTGTCTTACCCTCGATATCTCGTAATATTTTTCCGGGTAAGCGAGACGAACTGTATCGACAGAGGATGATGGTGCCTATTTTCATGGGTTATTTACTTGTATTACTAAGAGCGATAATTGAGATGGTTTAGTGTATCTTTAACGTGCATAGTTAAAAAAATAATTGCAGTAATTTGATTTCTTATTTAATCTCTCTTATCGGATTTTCAATTTCTCTTGGAAGAAAGGAGCTAATTAGCTTCTGTTTTTCTTGTATCGCTTTTTCTGCCCTAAGTCAAGTAGCGGGACATACTGATCAACACCGGTTCTTAATAATAGACACAGTAGCGACCTTGTCTTTGCAGGATTTCCCACCTAATCAATTGAGCAATTCCATTTTGGGTACAGATGGTAATACCTTATTCATTGCCGGAGGTACTGACTACTCATTGAAAGACGATACCCTCACGGTAGCTTCTGACCAATGGAATGATCGATTAGTCGTATTCAAAAAGGATGATCAAGGTCGTTTTACTAAGCAAGGCAAAACATTCAAACTTCCTTTTGATCCTATTGCATTTGCAGGAGTAGTGCCGACAAAAAGTGGATTGGTTTGTATCAGTGGGTTATCCGCTAGCGGGATGCGACAAGATGTATTTCTGATCAACTGGAATCAAGATAGAGATTCCATTAACTATCAAACACTTCCGTCTTTACCAGTAGGAGCAGTTTTCCGGTCAGGTATTTCGACAGATGAGCAGCTTTATATAATCGGGAGTTCAGCTATTGATACTAAATCTAATTATCTCTTCTCCATCGACCTGCAAGAGTCAAGCTCTACGAAAACCTGGAAAGAACGCTCTCGCCTATCTCACGAACTCGGTGCTTCACCTATACTTAGTATTCAAAGTGATGGACTCAGAGACTGCCTTTATCTATTCGAAGATTACAGTGCTATTCGAAAAATGAACTCACTTAGGGAAGTCCACAAGTTTGATTTCAAAACCGAAGCTTGGCAATTATATAGCTCTTCCTCTTCTATTCCTTTCTCGACTTGGCTAAATGGCAGTAGTAAAGCACTAGGTAGTGCTGATATTATGAGCATTGCTGAGGCCGCGGATACCAGTTTTTACCAGGTATTATTCTATCATACGGTAACCAATACCTTCAGGAGTATCGCTAGTATTTCCAACGGTGAATCAATCATAGCTATTCCGTCGTTAGGGTCAACCGCTATGCTTATCCGTTTCCCCAAAAGAGACATAGATAGCACAATGGCCAACCTAGTCAGTCTAGAAGTGGTTGCCCCGATTCAACAATTAAGTCGTCTAAATATTCTTATCCTTGTCTTCTATTTTCTGTTATTACTCCTATTAGGTTTCTATTTTTCTGGTAAGCAATCGACTACCGAAGATTATTTCAAGGGAGGGAAAAGAATACCTTGGTGGGCCGCAGGTTTAAGTTTATATGGTACAGGGCTTAGTGCTATCAGCTTCATGGCGGTTCCTGCGAAAACCTATGTGACGGATTGGGCTTATTTTATGACAAAGCTCCCTTTATTGTTAATTCCTATCATTGTTAGTGCACTATTCATTCCTTTTTATAGAAAACTAGATATCACCAGTGCTTATGAATACCTACAAAAGCGATTTAATCTAGGTACCAGGTTGATAGGAAGTTTATCTTTTATCATCTTTCAACTAGGTCGAATTGGGATCATACTGTATTTACCGGCTATAGCGCTCAACATTGTAACAGGCATCGATATTGTCTTATGTATTCTGCTGATGGGAGGTATCAGTCTAGTTTACACAATGATGGGAGGTATAGAAGCTGTCATTTGGACAGATGTCTTGCAAGTCATCGTGCTTGTTGGCGGAATTATCCTTTGCTTAATTCTCATTAGTATGAATATAGATGGCGGAATGAAAAAGGTGATTTCAATCGGGCTTGAAAATGACAAATTTGAACTCTTCAATATGGCGTTCGATTGGCAGCAACCGACCTTTTGGGTAGTTGTTCTTAGTGGTTTTTTTTCCAACCTGATCACTTATAGTACGGACCAGACGATGGTGCAGCGCTATTTGACTACCAAGGATACGGAAGCCGCTAAGAAAAGTATCTGGACTTACACCCTTGTTAGCCTTTCCATCGGCTGGATATTCTTTTTTGTGGGTACCGCACTGTATTCTTATTACAAATCTTATCCTTCCGCATTACTCCCTAACATGTCCACTAATGATGCTATTTTTCCTTGGTATATTATTTCACAATTGCCCGATGGGGTCTCTGGTTTGCTAATAGCGGGAATCTTTGCAGCAGCAATGTCAAGCCTGAGTAGTAGTATGAATTCGGGAGCTACTGCCTATACGGTAGATTTTCACCGTAACTTTAAATGGAACGGAGATGAATTGTTTGTAGGTAGAGCCGCTACTTTTATCATTGGCGCATTAGGGATATCTTTTGCGTTACTCTTTGCTACGATGGAAATTAAATCAATATGGGATGAGTTTTTAAAAATTATAGGTCTAATCGCAGGAGGTTTAGGAGGGGTGTTTTTATTAGGTATAGTTAGTACACGTGCCAATGGTATGGGGGCTTTAATTGGTTTGCTGGGAAGTGGTGTTGTCCAATTCTTGATGGCCACTTATCAACCGATTCATTTTCTTTTATACACCGCTAGCGGATTCTTGTCATGCCTTATCCTTGGCTATTTGGCTAGCTTTTTATTCCCCTACTCCAATAAACCCATTGATGGACTAACTATCTATACGATAAGTAGTAGTAAACGGGCAGATTGACACTCAAAACACTGCTTAGTTATACCTAACTAGCACGCTTAAAAAACGCAGGAATTCATCCCCATACAACGAACAAAAGTTTCGAACGAAGGGGTACAAAATGCTTCACATCCCATCCGCCGAGGGCAAATCACCGTCAAAAACTTTCAATATAATCGCGAAGTGTAATAACCCAATTCCACATTCCTAGGGCGTACCGTTGATTTTATTCACCCTGCCACCTGATAATTGTCACTCCTGTCTTTTACTACTTGGCCTACATTTGTTAGTAGAAAAGATAGCCTATGAATTTTTCAACACCGCTGGCCACCATCATGAGTACGCATTTGATTACACTAAATGAAGAAGATAGTGCCGACCAGCTAGGAGCGATTTTTAACACCCATAAGATTCATCATCTCCCCGTAATTGATAATGAGGGTAAGCTCATAGGTATTATTAGTCAAACCGATTACGAACGTATTCGCTACGGCGCATCATTGTTCCGTAATCCGGATGCCGAAAGTTACAATGAAGCACTCCTGAGGTCACTGCGGGTGGTCGACTTAATGACGAAAGATGTAAAAACCCTCAGACCAACCGATAGCTTATCACACGCTTATCAATTGCTTAAACATAATTCCTTCCGAGCCATTCCTATTGTTGAAAAAGGAATCTTGATTGGAATTGTAAGTGCGCTCGACCTTCTCAATCATTGTTTTCAAAATCAGTAATAAATGGGCGACTTTAATGTAAGACCTATCAAGAATACGAGTGATCGGACAAAAATGTACCGAGCAGCCATTAGCGATATCAATGCTTTTGAGCAAATGCTTCAACAAAAGAAATTCAATGAAGGCTCGCCCAAGATTGGACTAGAGCAAGAACTTTGTATTGTGGATCAGCAGTTTGAGCCCGCCACATCTGCTTTAGATATATTAGAGCAACTAAACCTACCGCAATACACCAACGAACTAGCACTTTTCAATTTAGAGATCAATTCTGACCCATTGCTCCTAAGTGGCTCTTGTTTTAGTCAGGCCGAAAAGGACCTAAACCTCCTACTCCAAAAGGGACAAAAAAAGGCCAACGAACTAGGTCACCATCTACTTCTTTGCGGCATACTTCCTACGCTACAATACCGGCACTTACAATTCGAATACATGACCCCCATCCAGCGCTACCAAGTGCTGAGTAAAATGTTGGCAGAGATTAGAGGAGATCGATTTGAGATATACCTACAAGGTGTTGATGAATTGATTATGTCGCTCGAATCTGTATTATTTGAGGCCTGTAACACAAGTTTTCAGATGCATTTACAGATTCATCCAGATGAGTTTGTCACCAAATACAATTGGTCTCAGCTCATTGCTGGTCCCGTTTTGGCGGCCTGTACGAATTCTCCGCTATTATTTGGGAAAGAACTCTGGGCAGAAACACGTATTGCCCTCTTCAAACAAAGTCTAGATACTCGCAACTCTAAAAACCATCTACGCAAAAAGCTCCCAAGGGTATACTTTGGCCAGGACTGGTTGCAGGATTCCCCTGCTACGCTCTGGAAAAATGAACTGATGCGTTTTCCGCTACTCTTAACTTCTGATGATTTTCAAGATGCGCAGGAACAGCTCAAACAGAACAAAACGCCTAACCTGAGAGCGATACGCCTGCACAATGGAACTACCTATACCTGGAATCGACTCTGCTACGGCCCACAGGGATCTCAGCCTCATCTTCGTATAGAATGCCGTTATATCCCCGCGGGGCCTACCACCGTAGATGAGATCGCCAATTTTGCTTTTTGGGTAGGACTGATGGAAGGTCAAAGCCAAGAACAGGAAAGTTTTTGGCAGGAAATGGATTTCAGGTTGGCTAAAGATAATTTTATACGCGCTGCTCGAACAGGACTCAACAGTGTATTTAATTGGTTTGGCAAAGCAATACCAGCTAAGGAATTAATCTTGGACGTTTTGCTTCCTATTGCGGAAAGGGGGCTCAAAAAACGCCAGGTGGATCAAGCCGATATTGATAAATACCTAGGCATCATCGCCGAACGGATAGAAAAAATGCAAACAGGAACCGACTGGCAAGTTCATAGCTTTCGAAACTGTAGTAAGAAACGAAGTAAGGCAATGAGCTTAAAAGCACTCACCCAACAAATGATTCGCCATCAAGCGGACAATACACCCGTTGGTCAATGGCCTATATTGACCTGTGATGCTACCGCTATAACAGAGGAGGCAATAGGAAAACCTCACTTAGTAGAACACCTTATGAGTACTGATATTTTCTGTGTCAGGGAAGAAGACAGCATTGAATTGGCCAGTCAAATGATGACATGGAAGAAAATTCATCACCTCCCAGTAGAGAATTATGCGGGAGCACTAGTAGGCATCCTGACCGATGGAGGCTTATCCAGGTACGCTGCAGATCAGACCCCAAGTTCACTGCTAGTTCGAGATATCATGATCAGGAATGTCATCACAGGAGATGCTAAGGATAGTTTGGAAAAAGCGGCGTCCATCTTAACGGATCACAAATTAAGCGGCCTACCTATCACCTACGAGAATAAACTGGTGGGTATTCTTACGCTAAAGGACTTGGAAGCGGCTAAACTAATGATCTCATTCACTCCAAACTGAACCATTGTCCTCTTATATAGTACCTAATAAATGCTCATAATGAAGCTAGTAAGAACTTGGACATAAGCCGAATGATGACCTATTACTAGCTTCATTGCAAACTTAGCCTCCAATACTAATCAGGAAGAAGTCGAATTGATGTTGCTGCCCATTTGGAGCCAAATTCTCATCCAATAAATAACTATAGCGCAAACCAAAATCGAGATCCAATAAGCGGATCAAGCGCACATCAAACCCTAATTCGACGCCCATCGATCGAACATTACGACTAATATCGAAAGGGTCCTTGATTTCTGCCCGGCCGAAATCATAAAACAGATTGGCCTTCACTCGCTTTACGAAAGCCAAAGAGCCAATACCTACATCGGGATACCATAAGGGTAAGCTATAATTAATGCCAATTTTATAAAAGTTATCCGCTAAGATGCTATTGTATCCTCGAGGATAGGCGAAGAAATCTGAAAACCGATAGTTATCTATATATCCCCGCGATTGCATCATGGTATTAATGAAAAAACTGTGGGTCCTCGCAAAACCTGGCATATAGGCATCTCCGCGCAACTGAAACACATCAGTCGCAAAATCTTCGGTCCCCATTGTCGTACGGTAACGGCCATCCAATACCAGTCCCCAGGTAGGATTCAAATGTTGCCGAGCTCGCCGATCGAGACTTCGCCAAAGTAATCTAATATCCAGCGCATCAAAGTTCACCTTATCCAAGGGTTCTCGATAATAAGTCTTCAATCTATTAATGCCTTGGGTACCCACGGGTATAGAATCCCGACTCGATCTGGTCGGGCTATCAAAATTCCCCTCAGGATTTATAGATATGTTTTGGTAGTTACCGATGATATCCAAGCGGTGTAAAGCATTTCCTTTGGTAAAGGTCAATGGGATTGATATTCCTGCCGATACGCGATCTTCTGTCCACTCCTCGATATAATCGGTTTGGAGAATTGTCGTATCATTTAGACTCGATAAATTGGTAAAAAAAGAAGACCGGTTAAGTCGTGCGTAATTGACATTGACAATCGGGAAATACTCGGCGTAACTTAGTCCTGCTAATACCGTCCACTCTCTATCATTGATATTATAGTAAGCCGTTGCATCTGCTGAAAGTGTACTAAATTTGTTATCCGATAAAATACTGGCTCCATATAAAGGATGTTCGACCGTAGGTAGAATACTATGCGGATTGATCAATCCTGATAACTTATTAAATTTCTTGACCTGAAAAACCTCATTCCCTACTTTATTGACAATACTCCCTCCTTCTTGTTCTGCTAAGGCTTCATAGTAAGTAATCCCAAAGGTAGGTGGCAATTCCAAGGCTTCCCATTGGGAGGGATCCAAGGATTGTTTCATGATATTATAGCCCTCTGAATTAAATGAACTATACACTAAGGTTTTCTCATCAGGTGAGATAGCCGGTTGAAAAGCGCCCAGCAAATCATTCGTCAATCGGTAAAGCGTAGGCTCCCCGATTTTTACCGCATAAATATTATTGATACCACTATAAGCCGCCGAGAAATAGATATAGTCCCCTTTGCTGATAGGGTGCGTGATTTGATGTATGGTACCCGGTAGTAAGGCCGTCGTTTCTCCCGTATTGACATCCACTATTTGCAGTTCATTGGCCTCTCCTTTCTGCGCCACTACCACCACTCGATTCTCATCCACCCAGCGAGGGTACATATAAAACCAGTTGTTGGGGTTAGGCACCTCCTTTAGGACACTGCCTGTATCTCCATCTAAGATATGCAAGGCGTAATTTTGGGCCTCATCCGTTGAGACTGCCACAATTCTATCGCCCGCTTTATTCAATGCCGGTGAAAAATATTTTGATTTATTCGTCAACTGCTTTTTCGCATAACTGCCTCGATCAAAAGTACGGATCACCGAATAAGTCCGATTAGCCCAGCGAAGATCAAAGTCATATTCAGACCAAATCAGTTTCAGTCCACCTACCGACAAAGTCGAATTAGGCGCTCCTACCAATCGCCCCGATTGGGTAATACGCTTTTCATTGCCTTCACTGTCCAATTCGTAATAGGTTGGATTTTGATCATAAGCTCTTTTCTCGACGATGAGGGTCCCATTATTCCAAAACTGAGGATTGGTATAATCCGTTACCGTCCTCTTCTTCTCAGTATTCCATTGCGTAGCTTCGGCATAATTCGTAGGATTCGAATTGGGGGATTTCCACATACTATCCAACTCTGCAAAGGTATTTTGATAAAGACCTCTAGTCGTTAAGCCTGTATGCTTTTTCAAGCTATGACTCAAAGGACGAAGCAATCCCTTGTATTGCACCGCATCTTCCACTACTTTCCCCCAAATATCTTTCCCATAATGGGTACGGGCATGGGTAGTAAGGTAATAACCTAGGCCATACCAATCAGGTACGAAGTCTTTTAACGATCCCGCCGATGCTTTTTCATAGGTATAATTGAGGTCACTGAGTCGGAGTGCACGGTATTCCATATCAAAGGCCGGTAATCGACCTCGCCCCGAAGTCGTTAAGGCCGTCTCTGTGCCAACTGCATCCCCTTCAAAAAACCATCGAGGCAAAGCCGTTGCAGTGAAACCACCCCAGGTCCAGGACCCCAAGATAGATTTAAAGAATTGCGTAATTCCTCTTCTTGAATTGCTGAATTGCTGCACATGGCGATACTCATGAATAGCCAAGATATCTAACCAATCTGTTGTACAATTAAACTGAGGAGGGGTCAAGTAAAACTCGGAACGAAAGGGGCCCACGGTCACAAAACCATTGGGAATAACTGTCTGATTTTGTAGTAAAATCGTTACTTTTTTCTTCTTCTCCCCAATGGATGCATTATCCCTTTCCCACAAATAGTGCACGACATTGGCCACTCGCTGTGCTTCTTTTTCATTTCCTTCTGGAAAAATCACTTGCACTTTATCAGTCTTGATCTGTTGCCATTTCAAGGAAGATGGGTTAATGCCGATAGGATTGGAAGGTACTTGACAAAATAAAAGATGAGCCCAACAAAAGATGGGTAATAGCAGCAATATCTTTTTGGTCATACTAGATCTTATTTAGATGGTGCATTGATGGTCAGACCACCCTTTCCCCCAAAGTTATTTAAAATTGGGAAAATTTTGTGTCGGGGGATGGCTAATCATCTTCTCCTCGTATTGAAGTTTTACTGTGGCTAGAAAAACAACTTCTTGTCCAGCTGAAACGTTTGGATGGTAGATAACAATAAAAACAAGGCCAATTAGTGTCGAATTCCTCATAGAGAAGCGTGTTAATGGGATATATAAACTATAACACTAGCTTCCCAATAAGAAGGTAATATTTTTTACCTTTGTAGAATCAGTTCACTAGCCCTTTTACTTCAAAAACCATTACAAAGAAATTCATGCGTCAGTTACTTGAAACGGAACAAAAAGCGCTCGAAATCAATCTCAACGATAGCATTTACGGCACCTTTGCCGAAATTGGCGCCGGGCAGGAAGTCGCACGTCATTTTTTCCAGGTAGGAGCGGCAGCGGGGACGATCGCCAAAACCATGTCAGCCTACGACAAGGTGTACTCAGATCAAATATACGGTGTGGAAGCGAGTGGAAGATATGTTTGCGAAGCGCGGATTTATAAGATGCTCGATCACGAGTATGAGTTGATGGATTATCGCTTGCGGAATGAAAGACCCGAGACCAATTTCTTCGCTTTCGCTGATACTATCTCAGCTATCAACTATACCAAAACCATCAAAGGAGATGGTTGGATGGGCATTCGTTTTCAATTAGATCCACATAGTGAACCCAATGATATCGTCCTGCATGTTCGAATGCGGGATAAAAACAATCAGCTGCAGCAACAAGCCATTGGTATTCTAGGGGTAAATCTCATTTATGGCTGCTTTTTTTACCACAATAACCCCGAGTTATTGATAGAGTCATTGATGGATAGCCTCCAAGGCCGGGTTAAAATCGATATGATTCGGTTGACGGGTCCCAGTTTTGATGAGGTCGACAATCGGTTATTGAGTCTTTGGTTGGTGAAACATAAATTGACAGAGGTCGCTATGTTTGGCCCCGATGGACGCAATGTACATGGCTCTGAATTTCTTTATCGTAAGAATGTACTAGTCGTTCGAGGTAGTTTCCGCCCAGCGACTTTGGTCAATATGGATATGATACGTACGAGCTATCAGCAATTCCGTAATGACCCCAAAGTTGATACCCAACGTACGTTCTTACTCACCGAAATCACCTTGGATAACCTGCGCTCTACAGGCGAATTAGATGAACGCGACTTTATCGATCGAGCAGAACTACTCAATGCCATGGGCCAGACGGTTGTGGTTTCGGACTGTGAAGAATACCAGAAATTGATCGGTTACTTGGGTGATTTTAAAGTACAACAACTCGGCATCGTACTTGGTGTTCGCCCCTTACTAGAGGTGATCAGCGAAAAATACTACCAAAATATGGATGGTCGTCTATTGGCCACCTTTGGCGAGATGTTCACGAGTAATGTTAAGATATATGTCTACCCCGCCATGCAAGAAGGCAGTGCCGAATTGATGACGGCTCAAAATGTACCAATACCTGAAGGCGTTAAATTCCTTTACCGTCACCTACTCGACAATAGTCAAATCGTAGATGTAGAAGGCTTCAATTCCGATCTCTTACATATTTTCTCAAAAGAGGTACTAACGATGATTCAAGCCGGTGACACAGGCTGGGAATCGCAAGTTCCAACCAAAGTAGCTTCCTTGATTAAGGAGAAATGCTTATTTGGCTACCCTAGTGAGAAAATGGAGTTTGAGTATTAGAGAATGTTTAGGCAGACCTCAATTGCCTCCCCAAACCTTCTCGTAGACTGTGCTGCAGCCAACCATTACTAGTCGATGGTTCTTTTACACCTGTCTCTTATACACATCTCCGAGCCCACGAGACCGAGGCTGAT
>OJCB01000828.1_pt1 | contig 11129 bp, 11 predicted proteins | sample 1591501 | NCBI WGS metagenome assembly OJCB01 (sample SAMN05416813, study PRJEB24817) | seawater metagenome | isolation source: Sea water | place: Canada:Atlantic | collected 2013-07 | reverse complement strand
GTTTCTATGAGTTTTTGGTTGATGGTTTGGCCACCTTGGTAAGACAGCGCGGCGCCCCGGACGATAATGGACGCATTACTTTCAATCGGTAATTTCCATTGTAATACTGCCTCTTGCGACTCTTGGATATAAAGTCCCCAGGGTATTCCCTCTTTGGGATCAGGTGCAGCGCCAATACCGCGATAGATACCTACCGATTCGCCAGCCTTCATTAGGTAATCGGCTGCTGCTAATTTAAATGCGGACTCAAGGTCATGACGGGTAGCTAGTGCTTTATAGAAAATCGCAGCAAATATCTTTGCTGAACTATCTGCTATTGGAACACTCGTTGCGATGACGGCGGGTATACCTGCATCAAATAGCTGTTCGACCTGTTCTCTGGTGGAGCACCCATTGAGAAAAACCAACTTCAAATCGGACTGTAAGCCCAGTAATTGAGCCAATCCATCTGAATTGGCAGTTTGATCTGCTAGAATGAGCTTGGTACTGTCGGCATGGCCTCCATAATGGAAAATTAGAATTCTGTCCTTGAATTCAGCCACATAGCTACTAATGTCATCAGTGGTAGCAGAAGATTCCGTGAATAGCTGAAAATATTGCTTACTGGCTAAGGGTATGAGTTCGGCCGTAATAGCTTTCCGCTCTTCTTCCAACAAGGGAAGATGATTGTCTTGGTCATTAGCAAAGGCTAGGAAAACAAGCGGAAGCTTCATGTATTGAATAAATAATAATTAGTCCAGCACCCACAATATGGGAATAATACACAATAAATAACGTTTGATAGGGGTTATAAATTCCCCTCAGCGAAGGAAACGATCAAAATAGTTACCAGAACTACTTCCCCATACCGAACTTGACTGCATTGCGACCTATTCTTTCTACACCATTTATCAAGTACGCCCCTCAATATGAGGGATTAAGATGTGAATTTAAAAAATATATTTAAGAGGTATAGTTTTTGCGGTATTAACTGCAAATACTATGAGTTTTTTGCCTACACAAACCTACAACACGATGAGAAAGCTTATCTTAGCAGCAGCATGTTTGCTATTGTTTACTAACTTAACTAGTCATCCCACAATGAGAGCTACCATTTCATGTATGAATGGCGAGTCCTTTTGCGCGGGCTACGGCCCCCAAAGCACTGCCCAAATTTCACTCGTCTCAAGCCTCCCTATCAAGCCCCCCTCTAATGCAAGAGTTGTTTATACCTGGACCGCAGAACACCCTAATGGAACATGGAGTTGGGGAACAGGATCACCCGACAGAGTTGTACCGATTCCTTGGGCTGGCGATTATGTAGTGCAGGTAAGAATTACCTATTATCTACCTAATAGAACGCGCCCATTTGCTGCCTTTTGGTCCAATAAAATTGTAGTGTCTGGCAAAAGGTGTTAATGGCTTATAACTTACTGTAATCAAGGGGAAGGCGAGCGGCGAAGCTAGCTAAATCTGCCACTGTCATATCAGGCTTTAAGTCTTGGTTATGAGGTAAATGCCATTGTTGCTGCTCATCTGTTTTTGTATCCACTAAGATGGTGCGCATACCCAAGTTGTGCCCGAATCGAATATCGGAAATAGAATCGCCGACCATCGTCGATTGGCTAAAGTCTATCTCCGGAAAAGCAGCTTGTGCTTGTAAGGCCATGGCCGGAGCGGGCTTACGGCAATTATTAGGGTCATTGGAAAGTGCGGGACAGAAGAAGATGCCATCAACTTGGCCGCCATGCTGTCTTATAGTCGCTTCCATTTTTTGATGGATTAGATCCAACTGCTGCTCTGTCATCAGCCCCTTGCCAATTCCTTGCTGATTGGTAACAATAATTATCCGTGCAAAATAGTCCGTAAAAATAGTCATAGCGTCTAGTACGCCTGCTAAGAAATGAAAATCTGCCCAATCGCTTACATAAGCACCAGGCAGTCGCTCATTAATAACGCCATCACGATCGAGAAAAAGGGTGTGTTTACTTTGGTGTTTCATTCTTTTACCGCTTTCTGCTCACCAAACATTCCTTCTTCTACCAATTCACAGATTAGATGGCCAATCATCATATGGCATTCTTGAATCCGGGGCGTGTCATCCGAGGGTATCCGGATCAACCAATCACATTTGCCCAGCATCTTTCCTCCTTTTCCTCCGGTCATACCGACCGTTTTCATTCCAATTTCTTTAGCCGCATCTAAAGCCTTGATTACATTAGTTGAATTACCACTAGTTGAGAGTCCAAAAAGTACATCCCCTTCCCTACCCGATGCTCTGGCCATTCGCGCAAAAATTTCATCAAACCCGTAGTCATTTCCAACTGCTGTAATAAAAGCGGTATTCGCATTTAGCGCTTCAGAAAAGAGCGGCGGACGATCGAAGTAAAAACGGCCTGATAGCTCTGTAGCTAAGTGTTGGGCGTCAGCAGCGCTACCTCCATTCCCACAAAAAAGGACTTTCCCTCCTTGTTGGAATACCTTGACACATTCGCCAACAATATCATCAATTTGCTGAAGCAGCTCCTCATCGGCTAAGACGGCTTGTTTGGCGTCAATACTTTGAGCAATCATTTCTTTGATCCTTGGATGCATAGGCAGTGAATGGGTGAATGGGTGAATGGGTGAATTACTGAGAGAATTTGAAAAACAGGAAAGCGACGGCTGCGATCACGAGAAATTCGAGCACATTGCCGATCATTTTGCTTTTAATCCGTAGGTTGATTAAGGACAGCAGAGACACAATAAAAGCGCCAGCTGAATAGAATCCCACTAAAGCATAACGTGGCTTTTCTGCCCAGCTCACCTCTAGTGCAGTCAAGAGCTGCAAGATCAGTAAGTATAAGGTTATACCCAAGGCTGCAATCCCCACACCTCCTAAGATCAGCTTGAACCAATCCATGTCTTTTCGTAGCTTATTCATGGCACGCAGTGTACTGGTAATGACTAGCCAAAACACCAGTAAACTTACGCCAGTTTTCACTCCATTTGTCCAACTAGTCGTTTCCGGAAAGACTTTTTGATTCACGATATCTAGTATGACCAAAAGGACTGCAATACTTATTCCTGATATGAGGATAGATTTCCCCAGTACCTGATTTTCTGTCTTATCAGAATTTGCCATCTTCCGTTTATTTGTTAGTTATTAGACTTCATTCTAAAATGATTTGTAGGGAGCTAAATTATCTTTTTAAGCAAGCCTTCGTTCTTCATCAGTCGCTTAGCTATTGGCTATGCTCCTTCTTCGAGCCTCACCTCGTTTAAAAATCTTAATTCCCATCCCTCTACACCCCATTTCAGCATGAAGTCTATTGATTGGCTAGCTGTTTAATTCCAGCTGTCATATTCTCCCAAGAGAATCGTTCTTTTGCTTTAGCTAAATGAGGCACAAATTCAGGTCCTCTTTGCTGCGTAAAAAAGTCGACTAATGCATCAGCTATAGCCTCGGGTGATACCTCTACGATATATCCTTCTTTCCCATCTTTCACAATCTCGGGTAAGCCTCCAACACGGGTCACGATCATTGGCTTTTCAAAATGATACGCAATTTGAGAAATTCCACTTTGTGTAGCCGAGCGATAAGGTTGAACCACCAAAGATGCGGCAGCAAAATAATACTTCACCGCTTCATTCCCAATAAATTGTGTTCTCAAAATAACGTCCTCTTCCAATTGATTTTTGGCTATGATCTCTTCATAAACACTCGCTTGATCGTAATACTCACCTGCCACAATCAATTTAATGCCTAATTCCTTGACCGCTGGCAAAGCAAGCGCTTCCAACAGTAGGTCAAGGCCTTTGTACTTTCGAATAAACCCAAAAAACAAGATATATTGATGAGATGGGGACAGGTTTAACGCTTCCAGTGCGGTGTTCCGATCTACCGCTGTACCATAATTGTCATAAATGGGATGAGGCAGGAAAGCCACCGGTTTAGTCTTGGTAAATGTCCGAATATCATCTTTCACGGCACCAGACATCACCACACATCCATCTACTGCTTTGAGAAAGTAGGAAGTAAAGAGGCGATCGCCAGGTCTTTTTTCGTGTGGAATAACATTGTCTGTAATGGCAATCACTCGGGTATGTCCATTGCTTTTGGCCAAACGCAAGATCGTTCCTAAACTCGGTCCCATAAAGGGTAACCAATACCTGACAATTACTACATCAGGGCGTAGTTTTTTGATACGCTGACCAATTTTCAACCAGTTGAATGGGTTGACCGAATTGACGACGGTTTCTATTTGAATATTCGCGGGTGGAGGATCGGAGCTATACTGAGTCGTACCGGGAAATAGGAAACCCGGATACTGCAAGCTAAAAGAGTAAATCACCACCTCATCGCCTTCGGCTTGCAACTCCATAGCTAATCGCTCGGAAAAGCTGGCGATTCCCCCTCGGAGCGGATGGGCGGGCGATAAAATCAGAATTTTACCCATTGACCGTTTTTTCTATCAAATAAGTATTGCGATCGGGAGAATTTCGGGAGACCAATTCTGCTAAAAATCCAGTAACAAATAGCTGCGTACCTACGATTAGCAGGAGAATCCCTAAATAAAACAAAGGCCGATCAGTAATAAAATATTCATTATATACGAGCTTCTGAATACTCAAGTAAACCAACATTACAAAACCCGCAAAACTGGCAAAGAAGCCTAAGGATCCGAAGAAATGCATGGGTCGTTTACTGAATTTCCCGACAAAGCTAATGGACATCAGGTCGAGCAGGCCTATTAGCCCTCGCTTGATTCCACCAAATTTAGTGGAGCCATATTTTCGAGCCTGGTGTGCTACTACTTTTTCGCCGATTTCACCAAAGCCTGCTCCTTTGGCAATTAAGGGAATATAGCGATGCATTTCACCGTACACCTCTATGCTTTTGATCACCTCTTTGCGATAGGCTTTCAATCCACAATTGAAATCGTGTAGTTGAATATCACTCACCCATCTAGTGGCTGCATTAAAAAACTTGGAAGGAAAGGTTTTAGAAAAAGGATCATGCCGAGTTTTCTTCCACCCAGAAACGAGGTCGAAGCCCTCTTCCTTGATCATTCGATATAATTCAGGAATTTCCTCCGGGCTATCTTGCAGGTCAGCATCCATGGTGATGATTACCTCTCCCTCAGCAACCTGAAAACCAGTATTCAGCGCAGCCGATTTCCCATAGTTTCTTCGAAACTTGACGCCCTTGACATTTGGATTCTTTCGGGCTAAATCTTCGATGACTTGCCAGGAGGTATCTTTGCTACCGTCGTCTACCATCACAATTTCATAGGACCAGGATAAGGGTTCTACAACGCGGCGAATCCAGGCTTCCAATTCGGGTAGCGACTCTTCCTCATTTAGTAAAGGAATGACTACTGATAGATTCATATGCTCATTTATTTCGCTTGACGGGCCAAGTAGGCGATCCCTAAAGCATATAAAAAGCCTGCAATTAGGCTACTGCAATAGGCAAAGAAAACCTTGTTAAAAGTCACCGAAAGATCTAGTTCATCTAGATTTTCAGGTGCCCTTGGACTGGCCGCCATCATTTCTCGCTGCAAATCTACCAGAGATGGGTCGTAAACTCCAAAAAGATAGTAATAAAAACAATAAAAAAAGGCATTTCCCATCACGAAGACGGCAAAGGCCGGCTTGAGAAAACTCAAAAAGGAATCGGATTCTCCTTCGATTTTAGCTGCCTGGAGCATCGCCCACAGGTAAATGATCAGAGATATCCACCAAACGTAAGGATTCAAGACCAGTCCGGGCTTGATCAAATAAAACAGCAGGAAGTAGGCGACTACGCCTACCCCTGCTATTAGTCCATATCTTATACTAGCTTGCTTCATCATCAATTAAAGGTCTTTTAAATAACAACTTCGACATTTTAACGGCGCCTTTCGACACTATGCTTCGTTGAAATTCCGATAATTATCGGGACGCCGTAGCTTATGGCTGTGCCTGTGTGTTTTGCCTCGTCTAGTGCCAAAATAACCTACCCAAATTTGATGGTCTAAGTATTTAAATGATCCTAAGCGAGAGCCGGGTTATCTTTTTTCATGACGGCCGCAACAATCAATGACATGATTACCCCAAAGAATAAAGATCCCAAAAAGCCATAAACTGCCATCGCTCCTGGTGAAAACCACATGGCCATCGATTCCATCATGTCTTCATCATCAATACCTTGTTGACTCAAGGAGGTTTCCATGATAGTTTGTGCTACATCTGGGTCGATAAACGAAAAGTAAATGTAAACCCATACTGTTGTAATAAGCGACAATACTAGGATTGCCAAAAAAGAAACACCAAATGCACGCCCAAAGGTAATAAACCCTCCTAAATCTTCATCGCGATGTTTCTTGACTGCCATCACAATAAAGGCAATCATAACCCCCCAATTTACAAAATTCAGAACCCAATTGGCGGCAGAAGAGGGTTGGGTTGGATCAGAAAGTCCTGTTAGGTTTCCAATAAGTCCAATCGCAATGAGAATCAGTCCTGCGAAAGCCCCATGTCGAACAGAAATTCCTTGGTAGGAGACGTTACTAGGGTCAATAAGTCGGTTCGGATTGTCTAAGGTATCCATACTAAAGTGGTTGAGTTGGTGATGTAATACTGGATCAAAGACAGACAGGAGAGAAGGTCTCCGGAAGGTAAGTTTGAAGTACTATGTCAGGTGTGTATAAAAGATTATGCCTTCAGCGTTGACCGCCGAGGAATATTCCACTTCCAAATCCATTTTAATCCAATTATCACCGAAAAATGCAAAAATCCCGTCGAGCAACAAAAAAAATCTGATTAAGACTCGAAAATCATCGATTGTTGGCCATTTACTAGCCCTAGGATTTTTCCTTTCATGATTCCTTTCCAGAATGGGTTATTTTGAGATTTAGACTGATTGTTGCTTCTTTCTAGTGACCAATGATCATCGGGGAGGCATATTGTTAACTGAGCGGACGACCCTTCCGAGATACTTACTTCCTTAATTCCCAACACCTTTCTAGGTCCATGCGCTAGTTTATCCGCCAGAACAGCAGCGCTAATTTTATCCCCTAAACGCGTACGCAAACCACTATATAAAGTTTGCAAGCCACTAGCGCCGAAATCTGCATAAGAAAATTCCAATTTCTTTCTTTCATCCTCCAAAGGCACGTGATTGGTGCAAATTGAGTCAATTGTCCCATCCACTAATCCTGCTATAAGCGCCTCCTGATCTGATTTGGCTCTCAAGGGCGGAAGTACTTTCAGCGCACTATTGAAACCTACTAAATCTTCATCGGTAAAAACCAGGTTAAGGTAAGCCACGGATGCCGTCACTTTTAACCCCCTTTTCTTAGCCTCTCGAACCAAATCTACGGCCGCAGCGGTTGAAATACAGTGCAAATGCAAACGCGATTGGGCATAAGCCAAAAGGCTCAAATCTCGTTGTATCATTATTTCTTCTGCGAGAGATGGAATTCCCCGCATACCCAATGTCGTGCTGGTATATCCTTCATGCAATTGACCTTCCTTGGCCAATTGATGATCATAGGCATGATGTATGACTACCCCATCAAAGGTTTTGACATATTGTAGTGCACGCAAAAACACACCTGTATGTGAAACCGGGTGCAAACCATCTGTGAAAGCCACCGCTCCAGCTCGATTCATATCAATCATCTCGGTGATTTCCTCTCCCTTACAATTCCGTGTCAAGGCGCCTGCTGGGTAAACATCAATTAGGTAAGGTTTGGCAGATTGCCGGATATACATGACCTCCGACTTAGATTGGATCGTCGGTTGCGTATTAGGGAAAGTCACAATACCGGTGAAACCACCCGCAGCCGCAGCTTGTGCAATTGAAGCCAGATCATCTCGATGTTCAAATCCTGGATCACCTGAGTGGACACCGATATCCAGCCACCCTGGATATAGTTCTATCCCGGCGCGATCTACGACTTGATCGGCAGTGACTTTAAGGTCAGCACCGATAGTCTTAATTTTGCCTTCACTAATGAACACATCTTGTACAGTATCGTGGTGAGCGGAAGATGGGTCGATGATTTTACAACGCTTGAGCAGTAAATTCATACCGGTAATAATGGTTCTTGATTGAAAACATTGTAAGCGTAAGTTCGTTCTAAGTCACTGGTTTTCCTTCCAGCTTATGTTGTTCTATTTCTGTATGGCTAAAGAACGACAATGGGCTTAGCCGAAATACCCTGCAATGTCTATTGAAAGTTTGAATCTGTGCCAAAAATATACTTATCCACTGATAAATTGCTGTTTTCAAACGCAAATTTTAAGCCGGACAAACTTACACCTGCCAAAAACGTAGCAGTAAGACTTCTGCTAATAAGAATAGCAAGGCAAAAATCAGACACCAGCGCCATAAAATGACTCCCTGGCTGCGTTCAGCAATTTTAGCGGTCAATACTTCATTATTCTGGGTCCCGATGATACTAGCTTGATCACCTACTAATTGTTGGAGCTCATCACTTGTATAATAGGTTAGTACGGATTCTTGTCGATCAAAATTGAAAGCGAATCGGTCTAGGATATTTTCCTCATTCAAAAACAATTGATAAAAACCCGCTGATCTTAGCTGATTATTGAGGCTTAAAAAGACCGTTGAGCCCACAATTCGCTGTTCGGGAATAAACTCTTCTCCCCCGCCCTGTAATTTATACACGATATCGCCACTGCTCCCCTGGTGATTGGATTGAATCAAATCATTCTTACCAATCGTATAGGCTATTGGCCGGCTTTCTCCCGCAGAAATCGACATCTTGTACAACATGGGAATAAAGATTTCTCCATTTCGGACTAGATTATTCCATTCCTCATTCAACGGGGCTGTGCAAAAATACAAATGGCCTTTACCTGATTGATATTTCGACAAAAAGGGAGATCCATCCCGATAAGTCATCAACATTTCTTCTTGTCGACTGCTATAATTAGTGGTCTTGAAATTGCCATTGGATTGGGGCAAATTCAAATTGGCGCTTCGATTTTCGAATACATCATTGAATATAAATTCTTCCGTATTTATATTTCCAACTTGCTGGCTTCCTTCTTGCCAGGACATCAACTCATTGGCGGGAATTGCCTGTAAAAAAGATTGGTAAGACGGTACACTGGCATTCCTTCCTGGAAAGGCCAATAGATTGCCCCCTTCCTTTATATACTCCTGCAACTCAAATGAAAAACCCGAAGAAATCGTATTCAGGCCATTCAAAACGATCATCTGGTAGTTAGAAAAACTAGAATAATCCAAATTCTGGCTAGATAAGCTGGTCAAGTTGAAATAACTAATGCCCTTAAATGCTGCTTCCAGGTAACGATTTGGAGTGGATTCATTGACTACCAGTACATTGATCTTCTCTGCCACATTGAAGGACACAAAGTATTTGTCATCAAATTGGACAGGAAAATCTGTAATAGCCAATTCTGCAGTATACCAACCGGTTCTATTTACTGTAAAGTTAACAGTATCGATAAGAGAGGAATTGGCAGGAATAGATAAAGTTCCTACGGGTTTGGTTTGTCCATCATAGTTGATAGACAGGCGAATATTTTCCGCATTCTCTGCACTTAGGTTTCTTACCTTGACCATTAATGGATTGGTCTGATTCAACATCTGAACAGGCGACTCAAACCAAGCAGAATCTATGCTGATATTTCTTTCTTCTACCGATTGCAAGGGAATTAGGTTTAATTCCGTTAGTGTATCGGTGTAAGTAGATAAGTCTGTGATGTTTTTTTGAAAATCAGAGATTTGATACACGACAAAGTTCTCTAAAGTACTTGTGTTCAATGCTTGCTGCTGACGACCCAACACTTGTGAAAGCTTTTTCACACTTGGGCTTGACGTAATTTCTTCAATTAGGTTCAGTGCATCCTCTTGGCTGACCATTCGCTGATGGCGCCCTTCAAAATCGTTACTCAAGATTTGAAATTGATCTTCCACACTATAGGCTGCCACTATCTCTTTAGCCCGTTGCTTGGCTTTATCCATCAATGCCGCATCCTCGCTTAGGGCATTCATAGAAAAAGAGTTATCCAGGAAAACACTGACTGCTTTCTGGCCTGTTTTCACTTCTACATCTCTGGGAATAAAGGGTTGAGCAAAGGCGAAAACAAGTAAACCAAGGGCCAATAGGCGCATGGCTAAGACCAATAGATTCCGTAATTTAGAACGAGCACTTGTTTCCTCTTTGACCTCTTTCAAAAAGCGAACATTAGTAAAATAGACCTTCTTGAACCGACGGAAATAAAACAGGTGAATAATAATTGGAATTGCCAGGGCCAGGAGCGCAAATAAAAAGCTTGGGTATACAAACTGCATAATGTGTATTCGTGATCTGCTTAAGAAACGTCTTCAATAGATTAAAGTTGCATCACCTTGCTGGCAAGCAACGGACAAAGGTAAAAAAATGAACGTTGCGGGTACAAATAATGTTGCGAATTATACCTTTGTAGTATGACGGAAATAAAAGAATCAATTTTTTCTCCGTCTTTTTGCAAAAAAAAGGAATATCAGTCCATGAGTAGTTATAAGGTAAAAGAGATGTATTATACCCTGCAAGGGGAAGGTGGCCATGCGGGAAGAGGAGCCGTTTTTCTCCGTTTTTCTGGCTGTAATCTGTGGAGTGGCAGGGAAGAAGATCGGCACAAAGCCATTTGTAAGTTTTGTGATACGGATTTCTGGGGGACAGACGGTCTCAATGGTGGAAAATTCGAAACGGCTGAAAGTTTAGCAGAACAGGTAAAGCAGTTTTGGCCCAAGGATACCAATGGAACACCTTATGTGGTGTGTACCGGCGGGGAACCCATGCTACAGCTAGATAGCGCATTGATTGATGCCTTACATGCCCAAGGGTTTGAAGTAGCCGTAGAAACTAACGGCACTATCTTAGCCCCTCCTGGTTTAGATTGGATATGCGTAAGCCCCAAGGCCAACACGACCTTGCTAATCACCAAGGGGAATGAGTTAAAATTGGTATATCCGCAGGCGGGCGCGGCTCCCGCTCAATTTGAAGACTTGAACTTTGAGCATTTCTTCTTACAACCGATGGACGGCCCTGATATAGAAGAAAATACGCAACTCACACTCAAGTATTGCCTGAGCCATCCCTGTCTCTTATACACATCTCCGAGCCCACGAGACCGAGGCTGATCTC
>OJCB01000827.1_pt1 | contig 11142 bp, 5 predicted proteins | sample 1591501 | NCBI WGS metagenome assembly OJCB01 (sample SAMN05416813, study PRJEB24817) | seawater metagenome | isolation source: Sea water | place: Canada:Atlantic | collected 2013-07 | reverse complement strand
TCTACACTATCCTCTTCGTCGGCAGCGTCAGATGTGTATAAGAGACAGCCCTTGAATCGACCGGTCTCGCAATAATACTTGCCGATTGATCCGAAAGAACTGCTTAGCGTCTACTAAATCTTCCAACTCTTGTAAGGTATATTGTACTGGGTACCTTTTACCCGCTTCGGTGGTTAGATAGGTCATCTTGTGTTGGCTCTCAAAATAGAGGATTTCAGCCGTGGGCACAAGTCGAATATTATCTCCAATCTTGATGGCAAAGCGCTGTTTATAGGAAGGCTGCAAGGATTGTAGCAGCTGCTGGAGTTGCTGTGGGGTGAAAGTGGGAGGCGTAGGAGAGCTCTGACGTAATTTGTCCAGTTTTTCAAAAGCCGCGTTGAGGGAGGGCTTATCGATCGGCTTTAATAAATAGTCAATGCTATTCAGTTTAAAAGCTTTCAGGGCATATTGATCATAAGCCGTGGTAAAGATGAGAGGGGCTTCAATCGTTACAGCTTGAAAGATTTCGAAGCAAATACCATCCGCCAATTGGATATCGGTAAAAACTAGGTCATAGTCTTGATTGGCTTTCAACCAAGCAATAGACTCAGTGACGGTTGGCAGTTTGGCCATTACTTGCATTTCGGGCCGGGTTTGTCCGATGAGTCGTTCTAAATGATCCGCAGCAAAGGGCTCATCTTCAATAATCAATATCCGATTCATTCTTCTTCTATTATAGGCAGTTTTACCACAAATTTTCCATCTTCCTTGATCACATCCATGCTCTTATTCGTCAAAAAGCCATAGCGTTTTCGGATATTTTCTAAGCCTAGGCCCAGGCTTTCGCCCATGACCGTTTTGGGTTGCAAGGTATTACTAATCACAAAATAACCATCTTCTACTTTCATCTCGATTTTTAGCGGAGAAGCTGCCGAAATCACATTGTGTTTAATCGCATTTTCGATCAACATCTGCAGCGCTAAAGGAGGAATGAGATAAGGCGTATTGGGAGATATATCTACATGAACACTGAGGTTTTTCCCAAAGCGAATCTGCTGTAAAAAAACAATCGCGTCAACAAATGCTAATTCTTCTGAAATCGGCACCAATTCCTCTTCTTGCTGGTCCAATACATAGCGATAGACCTCTGCTAATTTCTTGATAAATTGAGCCGAAAGATCTGCATCTTGGTACACTAAACCAGACAATACATTCAGACTATTAAATAGGAAGTGGGGATTGACTTGTGCCTTCAAGGAAGCAAAACGCGAAGCCATCGACTCCGTTTTCAGCTTCTCATTTTGAATCGCCAACTCTCGCCAATTGAATAAAAATGCTCTGGCCATCATAAATAAGGAGATAACTAAGGCCACCACAATAGAAGAAGAATTCTGACTAATGGCCTCACTAATATTAACCATTCTAAATGTTCCACGGTAAATAAAGCTCAATACTTGATCTAGGGTAAAACTGGCTAGAAACGTATATACAACATGCGCAAGCACGCCTAATATTAAACGACCAGTAGGATTATTTTGCCAAGTGATACTACCAAATTTCAAACTAGTTACCCACTCATTTCCCTTCCAAAGTATCAGCCAAAATATCCCAGTGACGATAAAGTCATCCCAGTATTTACCAAAATTCCCCCAACAGTTGCTACAAAAGAAGCCTGTACTGAGAAATCCCAGCGCAAAAATCAGTAGCGACTCTTTCAAGTGCCTTCGCCAAAATTTTGCCCAATCATCCATAGGGTGAAGATAATTATTTTGCCTAAAAGTTGTTGCGGGTTGCGGGTTGGTCAGTGGCGGGTTCGAAAACTCGCAACCCACCCACCCGCAACACCTCCTCCCCTACTCACACTGTCCTTTCTTCGACAAAGCCCATTCTTTTCCCCAGCTTGGATCTAAAGCATTGGCTGCTTCCTCATTTTCATACAATTCCAATGCCTTTTTTAGCGTCGCACAGCCCTCGCTATTATCGCCACCCATGAAACGTGCCATTCCGATTTGCATATCAGATAGTAACATGTGCGCTCGTGGGTTTTTCGGATTCATCCCAATTGCTTTTTGCAAAGCCCCCATAGATTGTCCTGCATATTCCGGACCTCTACTACCTGGATCAATCGTTACACGGATCATGTGTACAAAACCTTCTAAGGTTAGTAATTCACTGTTGTTAGGTGAGAGTTCATCAGCAGCAATCAGTAACTCCATGGCCGCATCTAATTGGTCATCTTTCTCCGTTGCCCCTTGTATCATGGTACTCATAATGACATGTGCATAAGCTTTATAATATATAGGGTGCCATTTTTTCGCTTCTTTTTTAGCAATACGGTCAAAGCTATTACTAACCGTTTGATAATCTTCTAGGCTTTCTGCACTAAATAGGCTTTCAATGGCAGATTGCATGGCCTTCTCATAAGCATCGCTAGGTGTGGCGGCAATAATAAGGCTGAAAAACAAAGCACAAAGGATCAAATCTAACTTTTTCATCTTGTTATTTTTTTAGGAGTTGTTATTATAAATTAGGTAACTGATTCATGGTTTTTTCCTTCGAGAGCGTGATAAACACGCCAAGGAATAGAAAGCGTTTGGCAGGAGGACGAATCGCTTTGCTGGGATAGCGTCCCGTTTCATCCATCGCATGGGCGAATTCGTAGCCAAATATCTGATCGAGTCCCAGTACATTGCTAGCACTCAAGTGGACAATGATGTTTTGCCGAAACAAGTAGCTAAGGTTAGCACTAAGGTCTTGGTAAATCGGTGTTCGTTGATTCATGAAACCCGCGGCATTAGGATCATCATAAGGACGCCCGCTTGCAAAGGTGTAAGTGAAGCCAACCTGGCTTTTGATCGGATTCAAAAAATGCTTATAGACTACTGAAAGATTGTGTTTGGAGGCAAAATGGGGGCTCACCTGGGCGCTAAAATCCTGGTAATTCCGCTCCGTATCTAGGTACGAATAAGAAACCCAGTAGTCGACATTACGAAGGCTTTTACTGTCCCTCCAAAACAACTCTAGCCCATGGGCATACCCCATTCCAGTATTGGAAAAATCAGTAGCTAGCTGTCCGGCCCCAGGGAGAAATTTCACTAGATCGCGGTAATCCTTCTGGAAGATTTCGGTGCGAAAAGTACGACCCTTGTCACTAAGCTGATAGTTGAGGATATAATGGTCCGCTTTTTCTGCGCCCAAATCATTAGCCACCATCAACCATCTCCGTTCTGCCGCTTGCTGAAAGCGACCATAGGCAATAGATACCTGGCCTTTGGCCGAAGTTTTCAAAGCCAAAGACAGTCGAGGTGCGAGGTGAAAGCGCTGATTCAAAGCCGAGTATTCTGATCGTAAGCCTGCTCTAGCCAATAAGGAGGAGGTCAAATAGATATCCGATTCTACAAATAAAGCGCCTAATCTCTCGTGAAAATCATATTGATTGCTAAACAGATCAGTAGATTGATGGTAATGCTGTACAAATTGTCGGTCAAAATATTCTGCTCCTATTTTCAGCGCTGTATTGTTAGAAAACGTTTTACTCAAGATCAATTTAGCATGTAAACCCGCTTCCTCTTCTGCTACTACTACCTCATTTAATCGAATATCATCGTCCGAACGAGTATAGGACAGTCCGCCCTTCAGTGTCCAATCCTCACCGACCACCTCTTGCACTATACCATTCAAGTAGAGATACTGATTGCCGATAGTTGTTCTTGTTTTTTGAGTTGGGTCTAATAGATCCCTGCGATCTAGGCTGAAGTCTGTCTGATTGAAATTTCCAAATAACTTAAGTATCCCGCTTGAACTTATTTTTTGTCGAAAAGCCAAAGAAACTTCCCCCGATGTCGGTGCATCTACCCACTCAATACCCTGGTTAATCAAGCCCATATAAGGATCAAGGTTCGTGTATTGTACTTTTCCAACCAAAGAAGCATTTTCCCAAGCTCTCGTTAGGCCCACATCTGCCCCAACACTCATTAAGGAAATATCTGTCCGGTTTTGGGTAGCGAGGAATTTAGAATTCAAGATCAAAGCCGAAGAAAGGGCCTGCCCATACTCGGCCGAATAACCGCCCGTGCTAAAGCTCGTCCCACTAAACATATAAGGCATAAAGCGAGATCGGCCAGGTGTATTGGGTGCCGCAGCGCTATAGAAACTCATCACTTGCATCCCATCTATAAAAGTCTTCGTTTCATAACCCTCCCCTCCTCGTACAAATAACCGGCCCGATTCTCCTACTGTTTGGGTGCCGGGTAAGGTATTTAAGGCACCTGCTATATCTCCTGTTGCACCAGCTGTCGTGAGAATATCTAGAGGCTTTAGCACCTCTCTCTTCCCTTCTCCTCCAGCTTCAAAGGCGCCAGCTGTAATCACCACATTTTGCAATTCAAAAGCGTTCTCCCGCAACACAATGGAGATCACTAGGGTATCATGCTCCAAGTCAATCGTTTGCTTAAAATCCGTAAAGCCTAAGTAGGAAGCTATCAGAATTTGTGCTCCCTTTTCTCCTGTTTGAAAGAGGAAACGGCCTTCAAGATCGGAAGAAGTTCCATCATACGTATCTTCTAGGTAAATATTAGCGCCGATGACCGCCTCGCCTTTTGCCGTCTCCACCGTTCCTTTGATCCAGTTTTGACTCATGGACGGCGTATAGGCTAGTAGTAGCGTAAGGCCCAAAAGTAAAGTGTACTGCATCTTCATATCGCTCTTTTTTTCTTCAAATATGGCCCTAAGAAGGAGCGATTTGCAAAGAAAGCAGACTGAGTTGTCGATTTAATAGGATAAGCTGTAGGAGTGGGTTACTGGCTGGCGAGGAGCGGAGCAACTTTATTCAACAAAATAAGCCTTGATCTCCTTTGCTATCTCAGCGCAAGGCTTTAGAAGTGGGTTGGTCGATACTAGGTAGATTTCCTTCTATCCACTTCATCATTTTTGTATATATAATATTGGATGTTCGTTACTAGTTTCACTAGTATTGCGGTCTTTGGCTGCGAGCCTGCTCGCCGAGATGCTACATACAAGTACTATAATTACTTACAGCGAGCAGGCTCGCAGCCAAAACCGGCCTACAAGCATGAGCTTGTAGCCAACATATATTTAAAGAGCAGAGATTTGGTTTTTCCAAATCTCTGCTCTTTAGTGGATCCATTTTATCGATCAAAAATCATTCAGTTCATCATATTATCATGTGATGTAGGCTACAAGCTCATGCTTGTAAGCCGGCCTAAGTTGCGGGCTCCCGCCCGCAACTTAAGACCGCGAACGAGCAGAGCTCGTCTCATACATCCAAAAATGGGGTCAATGAGAGGAAGTGTTTTCCAAACTATCGACCACCCCACTTCAGAAGTTTACTCAGTCACTCCATCCGTAAGCTCCCCTCTCTTTATTTTACCCAACTCTTGGTTAGAGGTTTAGTGGCTGCCTCGCCGCCCCATTCATTAACTTACCGCTTCCTTTCCTCTCATCATAATAAGTATTTGTCATCTTCGGAGAAGGCTGACTGAATAAATTCGCCAGCCACTACGGACCTGGCAAGCCAGCTGACAAAGTCTAGCCCGATACGAAGCAGCATACGCCCTCCTGATTCAGTTCTATTATCAGAAAACGCAGGACATTCATTATGAAAAAACTCTACCTCGCACTCTCACTGATGGTGTGGCTGTCGCCACTATGCGCTCAAGAACAAGTCATCGGATTAGTGTTTAAAATCACAGCCGAAGAAGCTCGTCTACTGTACAAGGAGTCGCCTATTTCTATTCCTGAATCTTATTTCCATACCCTAGTCGATAGTTTTTCTCTCTCTACCATCGAGCGTCCAAACTTGACACAAAATGGCCATTATATCTTTGTCACACCAGATGATGAAAGGCTGGAGACGAGTCTAGAAAGTATTCATGAACATAAGTTGATTAGTTTCAATAATGAGCGAGATTTAATGCTCCGAGTCCTGGATAGAAAGGGCAATAAAATACAGAATGCCCAATTAAAACTGGGTCGAAAAAAAGTACGATACGATGAGTCCATTGAAAGTTTTCGGTTAAAAAGAAGGAATAGAGGAGGCTTTTTAGAGGTACAACTGGAGGGAGACACTCTTTTTTACACCATTGACAGAAACGAGGATCGTCCGCTAATAACTAGGCGTTATAAGCGGTTTACGCAGACGCGTTTTGGGTTTATCGTAACTAGTCCTATCCGCTGGACGAAGCAAACCTATGGCTATATTAGGCAGATAATTAAATGGGGGAACTGGCGGCCTCCTTGGCGATTTAGGGGAAGGGCCCGGAAGAATTTAAATGGTTATGTGGTCACACAGAAGCCTAAGTATCAAGTCGGAGATACCTTGCAAATTAAGGCATTTGTTACTACCCCAAAAGGGCGCCCCATTCGGAAAGGCGTGCGGTTGACAGTGAGAAATTATCAGGAACCTGGCCCTGTGTTGGACACATTAATACAACCCATTTCTCCGGGAGCTATTGTTTTGGACTGGCCCATTAGCGATTCACTCCAACTGGATCGCACCTACAACTTGTCGCTGAAATACCCGAAAAGGCAAAAGCTACGCCACCTCACTCATCGTTTCACCTACGAGGCTTATCAACTGGATGAAGTCGTTTATGATCTCCATGTACCGCAGGATACTTTCCGACAGGGAGAAGACTATACATTGACCGCTAGTGCCAAAGATCGAAATGAGTTAGCTGTTTTTGATGCGCAGGTAAAGCTCCATCTTGTGGTAGATCGCCTATTGAGTTATCACGAGCAGGAAATGCTGATACCAGATACTCTTTGGAGCTATGAAACGGCAATGGATCAGCAGGGCAGCGCTAAGATTAATCTGCCAGATAGTGTATTTCCGCCCGCTCGGATGAAGATAAAGGTCGTCGCTACTTTTAGTAATAGCAATGGAGAATTGCAAGAGAAAGTAAGGTCTTTTCATTTCAGTCCCCTCCAAGATGCGATTAGTTTGACCGCTTCGAATGGGGTGATTAAAGGAATTTACTATAGAAATGAGCAATCGCTTGCTACTACCGCCTTGCTGGTTACCCGGCAATACTATGATAGTAGAGCCGATAGTCTACAAGTAGAACTCCCGCTCGAGATCCCTCTTTCTCCTGACATTTACAGCTACCAATTGATCGGAGAGAAAGCCAAGGGTAGGTTGGTTTTGCAGGATAACAGCTCTGGAAGCAACACTTCACAAATCAACTTTGAGGCCATTCGACAAGGAGATAGTTTGCAACTTAAACTCAACAATCCGAATCGACTAGCGATAAGCTGGCTCATCAGACATGCCAAGGGCACTTTGGCTGAGGGTTTTACAAAAGAGGCCGTTTTCACCTGGAAACAAGCTGATCCTGGCGGAAAAACTTACTACCTCAATTATCAATATCTATGGGGAGGGAAAGCTTATCAAAAAGAGAAAGAAATCATACGTTACAAAAAGCTATTACAAGTCTCCATTGACCAGCCCCAACAGGTAATGCCGGGCCAAGAGGTAGCTGTCAAAGTAAAGGTTAGAGACCACAAGGATCGCCCCGTCAAGAATGTAAACTTAGCCGTAGGTGCCATCAACGCGCAGTTCGGTTCAAATGACCATATGCAGACGGCCTCCATCCCCTATCGAAAGGGCTTAGAACCGCTTTACTATAACGAATTCCGTCCAGATCCCTCCGACTATAGAGGGGCTACCAATATAGATCGGAAGTGGTATAATGAGTTGCATTTGAATAATTCGCTATACTATCGATTGCGCTTTCCGGAAAAAGGCGTCTATTTTCAATCCGATACGATCACAAAAGATACTTTCTATCAAAATATAGCGCAATTTGCGCCCTATTTGGTGAAAAACGGGAAATCAGTACCTATTCATTTGATTTACTGCAACCGGAAGTTGGTGTACTATTATGATGTAAACCATCCCCAGCCATACAGTTTCATGGGTAATGAGGGGCTTAATCGCATCACGATTCGCACCACCGATGAAGAAATCACCATAGACCGTGTTACCTTAAAGAAAGGGCATAAGTTGGAATTTTCCATCGATTTACTCCACTATTCAAGGTGGGAAAAAAGGCATCTAATTACGCGGCAGAAAATGCCAAAGCAGTTCACTAATGCTGAAAAAAGGCTAATCCGTTCTTCTATTCTAGTCCTTCGAGAATTGCCCCGAAATCGAACGGCATTTATCTGGGACAATGCCCATTCCATGCACTTGCTCCCCCCTACCTATCGGAACAAATCAATCAAAGTGGGGCCTTTTACCGATCGTTCCAGACTATGGTACAAAGAGAAAAATGGGCTTGAAACTAATTTTATTTTTGAAGCCGGATTTAGCTATGAACTAGCTAGACAAAGAGAACGATTATATGCTTTCGAACTGCCCATTGATAAACAGAAAGAACTCCCCAAAATATTACCTTCCCCTTCACCAGGGCAATGGATTTATGCTCCCGGCATCCATCAAAGACAAGAAACTAAATTTCCATTTAGAGAATATTTTGGTCGCCGAAAACAACAAAAGTTGAAAGGGCAATATGTATTTTCCTATCGCCATCAAAGGCAAAACCCCTTACAGGCTGTCCTATTTCAGCAAAACGATACCCTGCAGGCTATTTACAGACCACAAAAGCGAAAGATACCAGCTATTCCTATAGGTACCTACCAACTCACACTGGTTAGAACTGACGGCTATCTACATCAAAGAGAGATTACTATTTCAGCCAACACGACACTTTATCAACAATTACAAGAGGTAGATTTCCTGCCAGATGTACAGGGATTTTGGTCCACTATTCAATTGAGCTTTGCTCGCCCAGTAATTAGTCCGCAATTACCTAGGCAAGCTGGGCCAAATCCCTATCAAAGTGGTATGCAAAGGATTTCAGGATATGTGACTGATGAGAATGGAGAACCACTGATAGGCGCAAGTATTTTAATCGAAGGTACTACTCAAGGTACTGTCACCGATATAGATGGGTATTATGAATTAGTGACCGCGGAGCCCAATCCTATTCTTATCATTAGCTATACAGGTTTTGAACAGCAACAGATTCAGGCTAGGCCTGGTATGAATGATATTAGTCTAGGGGAAAGCGCTATGCTCTTAGATGAAGTAGTGGTCACTGGCTATGGCATTTCCAATCGACGCCCCAAAGCAATCATTCAACAAGATGCATTAAGCATCAGAGGGAGTAGATCAAATGCTCCTGTCTATTACTTAGAGGGTAAGGTAGCCGGAGTAAGTATAAGTGAAGGGACTAGCTCAAGGACCTTAGTCAGAGGGCAAAGTACCCTTAGCATAGGTGATCCACTATATATTATTGACGGTAAAGTAGGAGACCTGAGTCAACTGAATCCTAGTCAAATTAGGTCCATAAAAACCTTATCAGGTGATGAGGCGACCGCTATTTACGGCGCTAGCGCTGCGAATGGAGTGATCATCATCACCACGACTAGAGGACCAGCCCTGGATTTCTTTCAGCCCAATTTAGCAAAAGGGCTCCGAACTTCCTTTCGTGACTTTGCTTATTGGAATCCCAATGTCATTACGGATGAAAAAGGGGAAGCGGCTTTCAGAGTAACTTTCCCCGATAATATTACGGCTTGGAACGCCTACGCGGTGGGCATGAGTACCCGCAATCGAAGTGGCGTTGGCTTTGCACAAACCCAAGCCTTCAAACCCGTCATCGCCCAATTGGCTGTCCCTCGTTTTCTAACCGAAGGCGACACCGCGACACTGATTGGCAAAAGCTCAAACTACACCTCAGATTCTATACAAATAGAAACGCGCTTTCTCTTAGCCGACACGATATTGAGTCGGCAGGAAACTTGGCTCCAAAACGGAAAGGTGGAGTCCACTAATGTACACGCAGGGATGGCCGGGGATTCCCTGGCCATCACCTACTCCCTTAAGGCGCTGTCAGCCAAGTATGAAGATGGTGAAAAGAGAGCGATTCCCGTATTGCCCAGCGGAACAGAAGAACATAAAGGTCATTTTCTTCTCTTAGATCGGGATACCAGTTTACAACTCAGCTTCCCGGCCAATCAAGGAGATGTCGAGGTATATGTAGAGAAAGATATACTGTCCGTTTTGATCCAGGAAATCGACTACCTCAAATACTATAAACACGGTTGTAATGAGCAAACGGCTAGTAAACTCATGGCCTTGCTACTCGAAAAAGAAATCAGGGCACAATTGGGTGAAGTATTCGAAGAAGAAAAGCTGATAAGCAAGTGTATTAGCCTCTTGGAAAAAAATCAGAACCCCGGTGGGAATTGGGGATGGTGGAATCGGAGTAGAGGTAGTGGTTGGGTGAGCAAACATGTCGTAAAAGCTTTGCTTATGGCCCAGCAGAATGGATATGACACACGGAGCTTGGAAAATGCCCTGCGCTCACTCACCAACGATATCAATACTATTGCAACGCCGAGCTTATTACCTAACCTCAGGCTCTTGGCCGAAGCCCAGCAAAGCTTCCCTTTTGAGGATTATTTGGCGCAGATAGATACACTTCCACTATCCATTCATGATCGATTACAAACGATTCGAATCCGGCAGTTGGCTGATTTACCTTATAGTTTGGATAGCCTAAATCATTATCGCCAACAAACGATTTTTGGCAGCCATTACTGGGGCGAAGATTCATTTGGATTGACCCGAAATGAAATGACCACTAGCTTGCTGGCTTATCAAATTTTGCAAGCTGCTCATCAGCCTCAACAGGCCCAAAAGGTCTTACAGTTTTTTCTTGAGAAACGACGTAATACAGGTCGGCGACATGCTTGGCGTAATACGATGGAAACGGCCTTGATTCTCCGCACTATTCTTCCACCCGTTTTGAAAGAAAAAGGAACAATAAAAAACAAAGCGCAACTGCAATTGAGTGGATTGTATGAGGCTAGTGTAGATACTTTCCCGCAGCGATTTAGCCTACCTTCTTCTGCGGATAGCCTGCAGGTACAAAAAACAGGAGCAGGCACCTTATACTTTACCGCTTTCCAAAGTTTTTGGAACTCATCTCCTGCTAAAGAAGAAAAAACATTCCAAGTCGATAGTCGCCTACAGCAGGATGGACAGCTTGTCACGCAATTGAAGCAAGGCGAAAAGGCGACGCTTATTGTGACGGTAGAAAGCAAAGCCAGTGCGGAGTATCTAATCTGTCTCTT
>OJCB01000824.1_pt1 | contig 11174 bp, 7 predicted proteins | sample 1591501 | NCBI WGS metagenome assembly OJCB01 (sample SAMN05416813, study PRJEB24817) | seawater metagenome | isolation source: Sea water | place: Canada:Atlantic | collected 2013-07 | reverse complement strand
TCCTTTTAGAAGCCGTGATAAATGTACCCTATGACACTATCTATTACCAATGGTATTTTGAAGGCGTTAAGATCCCAGAAACAGTTCCATCTATAGAGGTTGATCAATCTGGCGCCTATGCGGTGGACATTTCTACCCGTTTGAATGGAGACACCCAGGTGACACAGCAGACATTTGTGGTGGAAGTAGAGGAAGTGAAAATAGAAGAAGTAGCGATAACCAATACCAGTTGCAATGAAAACAATGGCGCGATTGCGGTACAAGTGAATAGTGATCGGGGGATTCGGTATGCTATCAATGGAGAAAGTTTTCAGGAAGAAAATCTCTTCAGGAACTTAACCGCAGGAACTTATACGGTGGTTATTCAGGACAGCCTCAATTGCGGGGATAGCCAAGACGTCATCGTCGAATCAAGTACTCCGCTTGCTCTTGAAGCGATTGAATCTTTACCTGCCACTTGTGGGGCAGCAAATGGCAGCATAGTCTATGAGCTATCAGGTGGGACAGGACAGGTTTTTACGCTCATAAATAATGATACGGTTCAGCTTAGTCCATCCTTTGATGACTTAGCCAAAGGTGAATATACACTCACTTTTATGGATGAAACAGGATGTACCTTAACTTCAAAAACGAGCGTATCGGAAGCAAAGTGCCCCATCTATATTCCCAACGTATTCTCTCCCAATGATGATGGAGTTAATGATTTTTTCCAAGTGGTGGCAGAGACGGGCCTAAACCCCACTGTAACCAAGTATATCATCTTTGATCGATGGGGCGGGCAAGTTTATGAAGCCAATAATTTTTTCGTCAATTCTTCAGATCGATGGTGGGATGGAACAGTTGGCCGTAAGACAGTTGGTCTAGGCACTTACCTGTATTGGATTGAAGTTGAGTTTGAGAAGGGTGGGAAGCAGGTTTTTCAGGGCGAGCTTAATGTTTTGAAATAAGAGGTTCAAAGGTTAGGTAAAGTGATTTTTTTGCCGCTTTCCGTCAAGCCGCTTTTTATTGGATAATAGTTTCGGACTTATCCATACCTTTAATCAATGCAGTGGAAAACCTTATACTATTTTCTATTTATACTGTCGGTCACCAGCTCGCGATTGTTTACTGTGCAGGCCCAAAACATAGAAATTTGTGACAATGCCATAGATGATGATGGGAATGGCTTGATCGACCTGAATGATCCGACTTGTGATTGTCAGTCTGCGGACCCTACTTCTTTAATTCCGAATCCCTCTTTTGAAGATACCAATTGCTGCCCCTCCAATAATGGTGAATTGTATTGCGCTGCTTCTTGGATACAAGCCTCGGAGGCCACTACCGATTATTATCACCGCTGTGGCTATTTCATGCGGTATCAATTTACGGTTCCTTTACCGCTACCGGATGGAGATGCCTACATTGGTTTTCGTAATGGCCGATATATTGGTAATGGTAATCCAAACTGGAAAGAATATACAGGGGCTTGCTTACGCGCTCCGCTAATAGCGGGAACACCATACACTTTTCAGTTTCATATTGGCTTTATCGATGCCGAAAACTCCCCTCCGATGGATGTGGTACTCTATGGGACGACGGATTGTAAGAACCTCCCATTTGGTATTGGCGATCAAGAATTTGGCTGCCCTACCAATGGCCCAAACTGGAGAGTCCTTGGCAGAGTTAGCGTACAAGGAGATAAGGAGTGGTTACCCTTTGAGATCACAACTATCCCCCCTGAGGATATCACCGCGATTGCGATTGGTCCAGATTGTGACAAACTGAATATAACGGACAATCCCTATTATTTTCTCGACAATCTCATCCTAGCCGATGCGGAATTGTTCGGCCCTAGAATTCAAACTTTTGATCATCCCTGCAATGCTAATTTTACCCTGAAAACGCCGGAAAAAACGAATACGACTTATCAATGGTACAAGGAGGGCGTAGCCTTAGTGGGTGAAACCCGCCCCGAATTGGTCTTAGATCGAAAGGAGGGACGTTATCAAGTCCAGACCAAAACGGATACGACTTGCCAATTATCAGATTTTTATACCTACAATATTCCCATTTTATCGGGTACGGCAGATATCCGTGTTTGTCCAGGGGAGACCTATACATTTGGTGGAGAAGAGTATGCTACTTCAGGCAACTATACCAGTACGGTGCAAAGCAAGAACGGCTGCGACAGCATCATTTCGTTAAACCTAAACATACTCACCGAAGTAAAAGAAGAGGTGGAAGCCTACTTTTTCGATGGAGATGTTTTTGAGATGGGCCCTTACCGCCTCTATTCGCCTGCAGAAAGAGAACTCCTTTTTACTTCTTCCTTGGGTTGTGATAGTATCGTACAACTTACGCTTAAGGAGTATCCCCTTTATATTCCCAATGCTTTTTCACCTAATGGCGATGGCATTAATGATACCTTTCAGCTGTTTACCAGAGATAACTTGATGCAAGTGGAATCGCTCGCCATTTTTGATCGTTGGGGCAATCGATTATTTCAACAAACAGAAGGAGATACCTTCGAATGGGACGGTGGCCTGGCTCGCGGCCAGATAACGGCTGGTGTTTACATGTATCTCGTCGAATTGGCTTTGCATGATGGGAAAAGGAAAGTGCTTTCAGGGAATTTGATGGTGGTGAAGTAAGGGTGTACCTATTGCTTAGTTTTATTGCTGTAATTGTTCATAGATCAGCGAAGCAATGGCTCGGTAGCCAGCTTTGTTAGGATGTACTCCGTCTTTTTCAGTAAACAATTCAGGCTTATGATCTAGCGGGGTGTTAAGATCTATGAACCCTACATTTTTCTCTTTTGCCAAATGCTTAATCTTGCCGATAAGTTCTTGCAGCCTAGGTTTTCGCACGGTCAAGCCCGCTATACGCTCCTTGCTCAGGCCAGGCGTTTCCAATACCATTGGAGAGGGCGCACAGATCCAGATGTCAGGTTTTGCGGGTAAATGCTGTAGGGTATCGATGAGGTCATTGTAATCTTGGATGTATTCCTCCTTATACTCCCAACACCTACGGTCGCCGCAAGTCCCCATTCCACAGGTATCATTAGTGCCTAAACTGATGATAATCCTATCGGGATTCATCTCGACTATTTTAGCTAATTCATTCCAGACCGTTGGCCGCCCCTTTCGAATAAGGGTGCAACCACCAAGGCCGAAGTTCTTTACCTCGTATGGATCACCCAATAATAGCTGTAGTTGTGCTGGGTATGAATCCGCAGATGGATCTTCGAGGCGAGCACCAAAGGTTATGCTGTCACCGACACAAGCGACTTTAATTTTGTCCTTTTTTGATTTTCCCTCCTCACCATTTACACTGATCGTGAATAAAAGGATCAGAAAAAGGGATAGTAGCGGTTTCACTAGATTATTATTCATCAAAATTTATTTTCAGCACATGACAAACCGTCCTATCTCCACCAAAGAAATTCCAGCCACTAGGCCCATATAAATAAGCTGGTTTGTTACCGATCATCAAGATTTTTGGCCGCTCCAATTTAGGGTCACCGCCATATATCTTAGTTACCTTGCGCACATCATAATCTGCGTAATAACTGGGTAAGGTACGGTATCCGATGGTAGCGTCTTCCAGCTTGAAGTTGATGCCATCCGTGGACTTCCACAGCGTACCACCTCCTTTGATTCCGGTATTATGCCCATGATTGTCTGTTGTCAATAAATAAATGTGGTCCTGGTAAGCAAACACAGTACCGTCTTCCAAGGTACCTTGATTGGAGGTCACGGGACTATCAGTGATAGTATAGGGGCCTTCTAGATCGTCAGCTATGGCCAATCCATATTTTAATCCGTCTTTCCCACTGGTTTTAAAGTACAAATAGAATTTTCCATTAAACTCCAGAAAGGCGGGGTTGACAGCACCATTCCGAGACTTATAATTCCACTTGCTCGGATTATTCGCATGCAAGATTTGACCATCGCTACCCACCTTTTTCCATGGCCCATAAGGAGAAGTGGAAATGGCCATTCCTGTACTTTGATTGCCGGGGTGAGGGGGCTGATGATAATCTGTATTGGCAATATATAACAAGACATACTTATCTCCCACCTTCTTGATCTCAGGGTTATGAGGCGCATATTTATCCCAGGTGTCCTTGCCCGTCCCTTTGATGGCCACATCTGAACAAGTGAATGGACCTTCTGGGTTATCGGATACGTAATGGGCGATCTCCGATGACTTTCTCCATGCAGGGTTAACATTTTTCTCCGGCCATCTCGCGGCAAACAAATGTGTTTTCCCATCCTCTCCTTGTATCGGCGCACAACCCCAAATGGTGTAATTCTCATCTTGGATAGCGATACCCTTCCATTCCAAGCCTTTGGCAATAAAAGAAAGTTCGGCAGCTGACTTTTGATGCTGGCCGAAGGCTGTATTCAAGCTAGTCAGGCCTAGCAGGGAAAGGCATATTATTACTCTAACCATGGATTGTCATTTACGGATAAGTAAAGCCTAGGTCATTCTTCCTCACTTGCTTCAACTTCTTCCGCAGTTTTCTTTGAAAGGAAGATACGATCTTCGCATAATTAGGATTACTGGCCAAGTTGGTGAATTGCTGAGGATCCTTTGTCATGTCAAATAATTCCATCCCCGCCGAAGCATCTTCATTGTATTGGATATAAGCCCATTCATCCGTTCTTAGCAAAAAAGTTTTCCCTCCTTGGGTGACGCTAAAGGCCATGTTTCTGACTTTTCGATTGGGCTTGTCGAGGGTTTTGACCAGGCTTTTTCCTTGAATGTGTTTGGCTGTTTTCAATCCGCTCAACTCGGCGATGGTGGGGTATAAATCCAATAATTCCACAAAGGAATGGCAAACAGCCGGCTTTTTACCCGGCACTTTAATGATAAGTGGCACGCGAACCGATTCTTCGTGCAGACTTACCTTCATCCAAAAATCGTGCTCTCCCAAATGGAAGCCATGATCGGAAGTGAAAATGATGATAGTGTTGTCTTCTAGGCCTTCTTCTTTCAAGGCTTGCAGCACCTTTCCTACCTGGGCATCCATATACGTTACCGATGCATAATAGGCGGCAACGGCTTTCTTTTGCTGATCCAAAGACATCTGACCATTGACGCTAGTCACGTAATTGATTCCTCTTTCTGGGATATCATCCCAATCGCCTTTTACTTTCTGAGGCAGCTTGGCTTCTTCGTAGGGGTAGGGTTGAAAATAGGGCTTGGGCGCCACAAAGGGCACATGAGGGCGAACAAAACCGACTGCTAGAAAGAAAGGCTCATCTTTATGCTGTTGAATCAATTCAATGGCCTTTTTAGCTGTTTTACCATCCGAATGCACCAAATCATCGCCATCTGCCTTTACAATAGTCATCACATTCCCACCTTTCCTTTCGATTTTTCCATCGGGATTTCCTTGCACCAATTCTGCCTCACCGATGGCCTGCCACTCTGGCCCTTGACTATTGAATCGTTCCGTCCAGGAAGCTTCATCATCCTTACCATTGGATCCCTTTTCTATATCAATAGGGACACCCATGTGATAGATCTTACTTACTCGAGCCGTATAGTAGCCATTGTCTTTGAATAACTGCGGCCATGTTTTCCTATCAGGGCCGATGTTTTTTCGCCCACTGACATATCCAAAGGTTTTGGTAGCGTTGGGATAATATCCGCTCAAAAGGGAGGCTCTCGATGGGCCACAAACAGGGTATTGCGTATAGGCTTTGGTAAACCGTACCCCTTCCGACGCGAGTTGATCTATGTTTGGCGTAGCGCAGGCCTTGTTCTCGTAGGAAGACACGGCTGTAGCGGTCAAGTCATCAGAAATGATGAATAAAACATTGGGCTTTTTTTGTTGCGCGTAGGCAATGGTGCTAAATAGGAAAAGGGATACAAGGATTAATGGCTTCATGCTTGTCGTTGGTATGAAATGTCAAAGAAGGATATAAAATAGTACTAGGTAAAAGATAGTTAAAATTAGGTGGTTTCAAGTTTTCGATACTTGGAATTCATCGCTGTAGAAAAAGCTATCCTTTCAACCGCAACAATTCCTCCTTATAAGTCTCCAATGCAGGGTCTTTTATTTTCTCCCCTAAGCTTACCGCTTTTTCAAAATGTTGAAGGGCTCTTTTTTTATCCTTTTTCTTCAAATAGGTTTTGCCTAATCCGTGATGCATGACTGCTATCCGACTTGCTTCGGGATATTTGGAGATTCCTTGATTGAAAAAATAGATGGCTCGTTCTAGGTCATTGTGTTTCAGATAAAACTGTGCAAAGCGATTTTGCCAATAAGCGGAGTCATATCTCCTAGTGGATAGTACATCCTCAAATTCAGTCATAAATAGGGCGAAAGCTTCAAAATTGTCACGTTTCCAAGCCAACCAGATGAGGCTATTCTTAGCGGAATCGTCAATGTCAGTAGGGAATCCAAATCGTTCGCCTCTCTTTTGATAGTAGTCTTTTAAATAAGTCAGCCCTCCTAGGTCATTGTATTCTTGTATGCTGCCAAAAACAAGGGACTTATAGTTGTGGTAATAGTGATTCAGTCCATGATATAAAGCTAGGAAAGGTAGTGACTCATGAACCTCATTGTTGAATTCACGGTATTCCCAAGTCAAATGAGAAAGGCCCTTTTCTGTTAGTAGATCAACCATACTGGTGCTATTATCAATCGAATAAATATCTTTCCTAGAATTGGCAATAAACAAGTTTTTAGGGCTTGGTGTTTTTAACCGACTAAACGCATCTAGCATCTCTTCGTCGGCATAGGCTCCATTCGTGACAATAGCTGCACTGAACAAGCTTTTTGGGTGGAGAATGGCATAGCAGGCAAAAGCAGCGCCAGCTTCCCATCCAAAAAGGATGCGGTCAGTGGAGGCCCTAAAGTTTTTATGGATAAATGCGTTTACCTCAATTTCTAGAAAGGATAAAAATTGATCTCGCTCCTCCCAGAACAAGGTACGTCTTAGCGGATTTTGGTTTTGAATACCCACAACGATCATCTCAGGCAAGCGACTTGGAGTCCGCAAGGAATGTTGGATAGCGACTCCATTAGTAAAAAACCATTGGCCATCCAGAATATATAAAACGGGGTATTCTTGTTTGGAATCCTGGTATCCAGCTGGTAAATAAAGTTGAATTTCCCGCTCTTGTTCTAATACCTCTGAGTTGATCGTATAACTTTTCCCAATGTTGATGTCAGTTTGAGCAAAGCCACAAATAGTAGTAAAACATATCAGGGCAAGTGACACTAAAAAATTACTCCATTTCATATTTTCTTGTCTATCGGGTGATTGCATTAAAAATATCAGCCAAGGAGGATCAAATTACCTAAAGGAACATCGGTCACCTCCATCCTTCTATCAATTCTTTTGGGAGAATATCTTCATTGGATTATTGCCACTCCCCAAAAAGAAGGTACTGGATACGATGGGGAGGAGCTAATCGATTATCTAATATCAGAGTGCTATTTATGCACATAATATTTAATAGCCGTCTGGAAATCCGTATAGTGAATATACTTCCGGTTTTCCATCCAAAAGACCACTTCTTGATCGCCGGAGCCATCGCGCGGGATATAGGGCCGCACATTATCATAAGTTGAGTTTTGGGTAATGGCTTTGACTTTCCAAGTTTGGCCATCGTCATTGGTCTCTCTTCGTTCGATTTCAAAAACGCCATCTATTTCTCTCGATAGGTAAACCACATTGGAATTGGCAGGATCGAGGACCATATTGCCGAAATAATGCTGCTCACGTTCTTCTTTTCCGGCTTGGGTCTGGGGAAACCACTTTCCGGCTTTGCATATTTCATGATTGATCCATTTGCTACCATCATACTTGGCATACCAATAACGATGGTCGGTCTCACTCGGACTTTTAGTATATAAAACCACGGGTTGCCCCTTTTCATCTTGCGCAACGTCGGCGATCCATGCTCGTCCCTCTTTTTCATTAGATTGAAAAATGACAGAGGCATCCTTGGGCTCAAACGGAATGTTCTCCATATCCGTAATCTTGCTCCCATCTGCGCTATAAAAAGCCCCATCTTCATAATAGGCGTAGTAAACGGAATTGGTCGGCTCTACACGGGGATGACCATCGGTGAAGATGATATGTATTTTTGATTGACCATCGGAATAGTATTTGACATAGGGGCGATTGTTGGGATCAAAGGGGTGATTGGTAATAAAAACTTTACTCTTTGTCCAGTTTTCCCCATTGTCATCCGACCACATCATATTGGGTTTGTAACCCGTCCAACGTCCGAAACAGTATAACCTATTATTTTCTGCCTCCAGGCGGTAAGGGTTCGCATAGGTTACATGTACCTTGGGAAAATCCTTCAATGTATTAGAGTCTAATAATATAACCTTCTCTGCTGCTCCAAAACTAAGGACGTCACTACCGTTAGTGGTAGTTTGTTTAAAGAAGCCATCACGTCCAGAGTGCGTCGTATAGGTAGCAATAATAGCTCCATTAGCCGCCTTTACGAATGCAGGATTATTGTGATCATCCGATTGCAGTTTTTCATACAGCATCTTCGTTTCGACTGCCTTCGTTTTGGAGTTAAAAGCGGCAGCTTCTATACTCCCATCCTCCTTGACCCATCCACTTATGATATTATCACCGCTGTAAATAGCCCGTGGATCCGAAAACCAACACCAAGCACCATCTTGCGTAACATAACCAGTAGCTAGTTTTGCCGGCCCGCAGGCTGTATTGAAAAGTACAATCAAGGTCAATAAAGAAAAGTAAGTAGCTATATTTTTCATAATAAATCTATTTTCTAACAAGTTTGCGATCCTAATTAATGCCCACTGGAGCCCCGTCCTTGGCTGCCGGTGCACGGTCTCCGACCTGCACCATTCCTCGTCCACTCATTACTAATTATCAATTCTTCATTATTAATCAATCACCCACCACTGCCTCCGCTTCCATCTCCACCAAATACCCGTCCCCGATCAAATCAGCCCGGATCAGGGTGTTGGCCGGCTGAATATGACCAAACCTTTGACCATGTGCACGTGATATCGGCTCCCAATCATCCATCTTTTGGATATAAATGCGGGTACGTACTACATCTTCCAGTTTTCCCCCCAAGGACTGGATAGCCCCTTCTATTTTATCGATAATAAAATGAGCTTGACAGGCTGGGTCATTGCCTCCAATCATCCGATTGCCATGGGTGGCGGTAGTACCAGAGACCAGAATTCGATTACCCGTCCGTACGGCACGACTAAAGCCAGCCAAGTCTTCCCAGATGGTGCCACTTAGCGCCTTTTGCCGTCCCTCTCGAACTGCTTGCACCGGATAAGGTGCGGGTAAACTAGAAAGATGATGGCTCAAATCCCCCGAGGCAGTCAGAAATGGCGGTTTGCGATACTCATCGCCACAATCCCCTGGAATCGGCTGCAGCGCTGCTACCGCTTCCTGAATACGAGATAAACTATCGCTGGATAACTCAAAATCCAACAAACGGGTATTCTCCTGGATATGTGCAGATTGCCCCAAGCGCGCACCGATAATGACACCTCCCACGGCAGGTTGTTCTAATATGTATTTCGTAGCGATATTGGCGATAGAAACATCATGTTGCTCAGCAATACTGGCAAGGGTTTGCAGCAATTGCTGGAACAGTGGCCAGCCTCCCGCAATATCGATGTATCGTTTGTATTTCATTTGTGACCAGGTAGCCAGTTCTTCAGTGGGAGAGTCAGCTTGCCCCAGCCATTTTTGGCTAAGAAATCCGCCCGCCAAGGTGCCAAAGGCGAGGATTTTGATATCGTGTTGTTGGCAAAGTTCAGTCATTGCACCCGCCGCCCGCTGATCGATAAGGGAATAGGACACTTGGTTGGATACCACCCGAATACCACTTTGCAGTACCATGTTCAAATGAGCTGTATCAAAATTCGTCAAGCCAATATGTCGAATAAGGCCTTCTTCTTTCAGTTCTTGTAACCAAAATAACTCATCTAGCCAACTCGGGTCTGCGTAATTCCAGGCATGGTATTGAAGGAGGTCCAATTTGTCCATTTGCAGTCGCTGAAGAGAACGCTCCACGGCCTCCCGCACCCGCTCTTTGCTACGTGGCCCATTGGCATCCGGGACCCATTTAGTGAGTAGCTGGAGTTTTTCCGGGCCTGTTTGCTGCGCAAAAATACCCGCTATCAGCTCGGCAGAACCGTAGTGGTCGGCCATATCAAAGGTGGTCAATCCTGCATCGAAATAAGCCTGCATACCTTGGGCGGTCTCTTCTAAGTCGATGACCCGACCATCTCGCTCCATATCGGCGATTTGCCAAAGACCAGTCAAGATCGGGGAGATCCTTAGGTCCGGTGCAAGTTGAGTATGGGTGTTTTTGATGTTCATGTATTCATTAATTTTTAATTTATAGCGCACAACATTCGAAAGGCCTAGGCTCTCCACCCCATCAACCCGCAACCTCACCTCCCTAATTATCAGGTAAATTCTTAAAAGCATCCTTCACATTCAAACCCGTTCCCTTCAATTGCTGTACTTTCCAAAGGAAAATCAAGGAAGCGATTCCCATGACTAAGAGCCAAACCCAGGTCGAATGAAAATACCACGCCTCTACGTCTGCTTGCAGATCTTTTATAGTATGCACAATTAAAAACAGGAACAAAAGTAGAGCTCCTGGAATAGCAATCAGTAACTGCGTATTTCTCGATTTGAAGATAGAAACGGCTTGCGCTAGCGGCGGATTATAAGTAGGAAGCGAAATCACCGTAATACACATGAGTAAAAAGTTGACGAGCATGGAGGTGACCATAATATCGATGCCCAAAAAGAAATCACCAGCGAGGTGACTGCCTAGTATGCCAATGGTAGCCATGCCGCCACTTAGTAAAATGGCATTGATCGGCGTCTTGTATTTGGGTTGAATCCGCGCCACTTGCTTGGGGAAAATGCCATCCTCAGCCCAGGCAAACATCAGTCGGGATACGGATAGAAGCATAGCGGGCAAATCATTGATGAGTGCAATAGCCGCTCCCAGGGTAATAACAATGGTCCAAGTAGGATTTAACAAATAACCCAACAAGCCTGGCGCTGAGATGTCTTTTTGCTGGGCCTCCTCTGCAATAAAGCTCCAAGGTACAGCATGGTATACCGCTATGGTGAAAATGAAATAGTATAGACTCTGTCTCTTATACACATCTGACGCTGCCGACGAAGAGGATAGTGTAG
>OJCB01000823.1_pt1 | contig 11188 bp, 7 predicted proteins | sample 1591501 | NCBI WGS metagenome assembly OJCB01 (sample SAMN05416813, study PRJEB24817) | seawater metagenome | isolation source: Sea water | place: Canada:Atlantic | collected 2013-07 | reverse complement strand
ATCTACACTATCCTCTTCGTCGGCAGCGTCAGATGTGTATAAGAGACAGACTCAGTTGCGTAGGCCTTGGCATTGACGGTCAAGTTCGGGTTATTGATTAAAGCAGGATAGCCATTCGCAACGTGGAAGTCGCAGCTTCCGCCCATGGCTTTAGCGATTCCCTCTGCCATCTCCTTCATCAGTCGGTGCGCTTCTTTTCGCCAGCCTTCTTCATAGGTTCTGAAAGTACCTTTGAGCTTGACTTCATTTGGGATTACATTGGTGGAACCTCCTGTAGAAGCGATATAGCCGAAAGTCATTACCGAGGGCAAAGTAGGATCAGCGCGGCGGCTAACGATTTGCTGCAAGGCCGTAATAATCTGAGAGGTAATTACGATAGGATCAATGCAATTTTGAGGAATGGCTCCATGGCCACCTTTTCCCGTAACCGTCATATACAATTCATCGGTAGAGGCCATATACATGCCAGGACGGAATCCTACCTTCCCTACCTGCAAGGGCGGATGTACATGCTGCCCGAAAATACTAGCCGGACTGGGATTCTCCAGCACGCCTTCCTTGATCATGATGGAAGCACCACCTGGCAGCATTTCTTCGGCAGGTTGGAAGATTAATTTAATCGTTCCTCCAAAATTATCCTTTAGTTCATTTAGTATTTTGGCCGTTCCCAATAAAGAAGACGAATGCACATCGTGCCCGCAGGCATGCATCACGCCATCGTTCTTGGATTTGTAAGGAACATCATTGGCTTCTGCTATCGGAAGCGCATCAATATCTGCTCGAAGTGCAATGACTTTATTTCCTGGCTTTTTTCCTTCAATCAAACCTACGACACCATTCTCTGCGACTCCATGCTCATGCGGAATCCCCCATTCTTTCAGTTTTCCGGCAATGAATTTCCCGGTCTCAACCTCCTGAAAGGATAATTCTGGATTCGCGTGAATATGTCTTCTAAGACCAATAACTTCTTCGAAATAGGTATTTGCTAAAGCCTGTATTTGCTCTTTCAAGGTGTTGCATTTTTGATTGAGCAGCGAAATTAGGGAGTTGTCATTAGAAAGTGAGATGTAGAGATGGATTTTTCAATAAATAAAACCCAGTTGGGCTGAAGGACCTAAAGAATGATGAGAGCAGCATTCAATTACCGGCAGTAAAAAGAGGCGAGAGAACAGAAGCGAGATTTGCCAATCGATGGCAAAAGGCCCGCCTCAACTCTTTTCTCGCTTCTGTTTTCTAAATAGCTCAACTTCTTAGTCTACCTTTTCTAAATGATAGAGGAGTTTTAGTTTACCCTCAGCGATCTTATTGGCTTCTACCAGCAGTGACCATTCCGTTTTATCATCAGCGGTGAAATACCAAAGGTTATTACTGCTATCCACTGTTTTCTTTCCCTTTCCCTTCTGCCAATCCGTCTTGGAAGCGATTTCCTGATTCATTTCTGCCACTAAACCAATCGGCGGTTGATCCCCTTCTACCTCCCAGGTCACGGTCCATTGATTCTCATCCCCTTCGTAGGAAGAGATGGTTCGTTCAGGGAAATGAATTTTCACCACGTCATAGATATTAGTAACTCTGCGGTCGGCCAAGGCTGCCCGCACATATTTGCCTTCGATATCCCAATTGTATTCGAGGTTGGTGGCAATCATCTGCGCTCTTCCCAAGCCCATCATCTTAGCCACCACATGCAAGGAGCCGTCTAGCCCCGAAGAAAGTCCAGCGGTAGTGACAATCTTACCATTATCAACAAAGCGTTGATCTTCTACTACTTTGGTTTTAGTCGCCATATTTCGAAGGCCATCTATCAAACTGGCAAAAGTGGTGGCCTCCTTGCCATCTAACAAGCCGGTTTCTGCTAAGATATAAGCACCGTTACAAACAGACATGACCGACTCCGCTTCTGGTTCGCTCTTTCTGATCCAATTGATCACTTTATCGCTGTTCTGAGCTTGTCGAACGTTTCCTCCAGGAATCACAATAATATCTGCCGGAGGGCTATTATCCAAGGTATAGTGAGGTACGATTTGCATGCCCATAGCAGTTTGGATCATCGTATCCGCTTCCGCCACCAAAAATACGTGGTACCCCGCCTGCCCAAAAACTTCATAAGGGCCCGTATAATCGATAATTTGAACTCCAGGGAAAACAAGAATGGCTACCTCTTTCCGTTTTTTTTGGGCGACCGCTCTCATTTTATCAAAGTCAAAGCGACTATCGACCAGCTGCATCCCGCAAGAAGAACAGCTCCCGGCCTCTTCAAAATGCTTTCCGTCCTGATCACAGCCACAGGGGGCACAGACGTATTCAATAGGTTTTAATTTTTGCCCTATTACAAGGTTTGCACTTAAGCTTAGCAACAATAAGAACATTAACTTTTTCATCATCATTATGCGTTTTTGTTGATGAACAAATTAAAGGTCTATTCTGCTGTAGTGCCAGTTTTCCTGGGCAAAATAGGTCCGATTGAGGGGAGTTGGACAAAATTGTACGGTTGTAGAAGCGTACGATAACTTATTCTTGTTGGGTTCTTTTAAACAGATAAAATACGACCACCCCCAAACCTGCAATCAACAAACCAGCAATGGCCTGGCTTGGGCGATTAATAAGGGTATTAACTAAAAAGACAGCTACTATTCCAATAAAAATAGCAGGAACGATAGGGTATCCCCACGTCTTATAAGGGCGCTCTTGATTCGGCAGTTTTTTTCTAAAGATGAAAACACCATAAGCAGCCAAGGCCATAAATAAGAAGTCCATGAAGACCACATAAGTAATCAGATTGGAGAAAGTTCCCCAAAAAAGAAGCAAAATAATAGCCCATAGCGCTTGGATGAGCATAGCATTGGCCGGAGTGTGGAAGCGAGGATGGATTTCTGCCAAGGCCTTGAAGAAAATGCCGTCCTTGGCCATCGCGAAGTAAATGCGCGGAGCCGACATCGTATAGATGCTGATCGTTCCAAAGATGGAAATAGCGATAGCGATAGCCACCATTTGCCCGCCATTAGGAAGGACTGCTGCTATGGCATCACCTGCCACTCTTTCACTAGCCAATAACTCATCCATAGGAAGCAAAAGCATATAAGCCAAATTGACCAGTACATAAGTTAAGGTCACGATCAGCGCACCCAACATCATTGCTCTGGGCACTGTTTTTTGGGCGTTGATCGTCTCGCCAGCCACGTAGGACGCATGATGCCAGCCGCCATAGGACCACAGCACGCCAATCAAAGCAATTAATAACCCACTATATATATTGATCTGCCCATCTACTGCCGTGGCTAGGCTAAAATCGACTTTTGCAGGATCATAATAGAAGAAACCTATCAAAATGATGCCTACGATGGCTAATAACTTGAGTCCCGTAAATATATTGGCTAAAGACTGGCTTACCTGTACACCTATCACATTGATGAGCGTCAAAACAGCGATAACTCCGACGGCAACCATTGTTTTGATAGCAGGTTCCATCGGGAAAAAGAAAGTCAGGTACTCCGCCAATGCAATCCCGAGAGCGGCTAACGATCCGGTATTAATGGCCAATAAGATAACCCATCCGTAAAGAAAGCCGGTCAAATCACCATAGGCTTGCTTCAAAAACACATAAACGCCACCTGATTGTGGGAATAATCCCCCCAATTCAGCAAAGGTGAGCGCCCCGGTTAGACTTATTAGACCACCAATGATCCAAATAAGTAAAACTAGGCCGTGGTTTTGTAGCGGTTGAGCAACGACATTGGGTGTCGTAAATATACCGGCACCAATACAGCTACCGACGGCAATCATGGTGAGTCCGTAAAGGTTAATGCGTTTATCGAGTTGGCTCATGTTGTTGGTCTTTCTTTTTTGAAGATCCAACAAGATAATAAATATACGGACCTTGATAAGTTTTTCTACTTTTGCGTGAAAATAGTCTTGATATGAAAATCATCTGCATTGGTCGCAATTATGCGGAGCACGCCAAAGAGCTCAATAATCCGGTTCCTTCAAGGCCCGTGGTATTTATGAAGCCTCCTTCTGCCCTACTCATCAATAATCGCCCTTTTTATTACCCCAATTTCACCAAGGATTTGCATTACGAATTGGAGGTTGTCCTTAAGATTGGGAAGAACGGGCGCCATGTCCAGAAGGAATTTGCGGCAGATTATTTCCAAGAGATTGGTTTAGGTATTGACTTCACTGCACGCGATCTACAGTCCCAACTGAAGCAAAAAGGTCATCCCTGGGAAATTGCAAAAGCCTTTGATCATTCTGCGGTAATAAGTCCCTTTGTACCCATCGAAAGGGTAAATCGGAGCGCTATAGAATTTCAACTCAAGAAGAATGGGGAAATCGCTCAGCATGGCAATACCAAAGATCTCATCTTCTCCTTTGAAGATATTATTGTCTATGTTTCGCAATTCTTTAAGCTACAAATGGGTGACCTGATCTATACGGGGACTCCAGCTGGCGTAGGCCCGGTTGCCATCGGAGATAAGCTAGAAGGTTTGCTATTTACGAAAACGGGAATTGAGCCGCTTCTTAGCTGTGAAGTAAAATAGGTTTAATTTTTTACTCAATTTTAAAGATAGAGCTTCGTTGTAAAGCCGGCAACTGAACACTTTCCGTTTAGTCTTTCCAATAAGCAGGTGAAAATCAAAAGTATTTCTATTTTTGCAGCGAATTACATCCGAGCAACTCCTTAACAAAGAAAAAAACAGTATACCAAATGCCATATTTATTCACTTCCGAATCTGTTTCTGAGGGCCATCCCGATAAGGTCGCTGATCAAATATCAGACGCCTTGGTTGATCACTTCTTAGCCTTTGATCCTAGCTCCAAGGTAGCCTGTGAGACTTTAGTCACGACAGGGCAGGTTATTTTAGCAGGTGAGGTAAAGTCTAAGGTTTATCTAGATGTACAAGAAATAACTAGAGACGTTATTCGTCGTATTGGTTATACCAAATCGGAATACATGTTTGAAGCCAATTCTTGCGGTATTCTTTCAGCTATTCATGAACAATCACCCGAAATTAACCAAGGGGTAGAGCGTGCTGCGCCAGAAGAACAGGGAGCGGGCGATCAAGGTATGATGTTTGGTTATGCTACCAATGAAACGGATAATTATATGCCATTAGCTTTGTATATGGCACATCTTATCCTAGAAGAATTGGCCGCTATTCGCAAGGCGGGAAAAGAGCTGACCTATCTTCGTCCTGATTCTAAATCTCAGGTGACTATCGAATATTCCGATGAGCATGTACCTCAACGTATCGACTCTATTGTGGTGTCTACACAACACGATGATTTTGATGAAGACGAGGCAATGTTAGCGAAAATTAGAGAAGATATCATCAGCGTTGTAATACCTCGTGTAAAGGCGCAAATGAAGCCTGAAATCCAGGCTTTGTATGATGATAATATCACTTATCACATCAACCCAACAGGTAAATTTGTGATTGGTGGCCCTCACGGTGATACGGGTTTGACTGGACGTAAAATTATTGTCGATACTTACGGTGGAAAAGGGGCACACGGTGGAGGTGCTTTCTCTGGAAAAGATCCTTCTAAAGTGGATCGTTCTGCAGCCTATGCCACAAGACACATCGCTAAAAACATGGTGGCAGCTGGTGTTTGTAATGAGATTTTGGTACAGGTTTCTTATGCTATTGGAGTAGCAGCACCGACCAATATTTATATCAACACTTACGGCACAGCCAATGTGGACTTATCTGATAGCCAGATTGCTGATAAAGCAGCCGATATTTTTGATATGCGCCCTTATGCGATTGAGCAACGCCTAAAATTGCGTAACCCCATCTATAGCGAAACCGCAGCCTATGGCCACATGGGCCGTCCCTCTGAAATAAAAACGGTACGATTGAAAAACGGGGCAGGTGAAATCCTTGAGAAAGAGGTAGAAACCTTTACTTGGGAGAAGTTGGATTATGTGGATAAGGTAAAAACTGCCTTTGGCCTGTAGGTTTTATGACTGATCAAATAGATGAATGAGTTTTTCTCATTCACTTCACATAAAGAACACCGAGACTGGAAGTATTCCGTCTCGGTGTTTTCATTTTAAGGAGGATTAGACTTCGGAAGTTCACTATATCACGCCTTAGCAAAACTTCGGAAGTCTTATGGAAAGGAAGTATTGCTATTTCCTATTCATTCACGACACTATCATTCAAATCTCCATATTTAAAAGCATGGTAATCCAGATCGTTGATGTCCTCATTTAGAATGAAAGTGCGGCTTATATCTCCAACTTCAGCAAATGGATTCGATGGGTTTTGAAATTGATAAGCAGCGGGAATAAATCCCCAATTTCGACCATCTGGCAGTTCCGTAATAATTCCAAGGATCATTAATCGAATGCTGATTAGATCTGCCACAGAAAGGCTGTTTGAACCATTGACATCTCCAGCTAATAGTTTAAGCGATTCCAGTGGGTCGCCAGTTCCCAGGATAGCCCGATGCATCAGCACTAGATCGTAGGTAGATAAACCATTCAGAACGGAGCCGCTCTTTTTAATATTTAGCGTATAGGTTTGGCCGGTAGCAATATTTTCAAAAGAATACGGTCCAACATTTGCCACAGAAGCCACAACTGCTCCATTTTCATCCAATAGTTCGACCGTTACGCCTGCTAAGAATGCCCCGCTGGCATCGGTTATTTTACCACTAATGGTAGCGGTTTGTCCAAAGGAAAAAGTAACAGAGACTAAGGCTATTAAAAGGCTGAGTAAAGTTTTCATATAGCTTCTATTTTAGTTTTATAAGACAAAGAAATACCCGTTTGAAACCTATTGTTCATAGGCTTCTAGTTAGACTACCAAACGGCAATAATTAGCAACAGGTAAATGAGAAATAGTATTGAAAATCAAAGAAAAGAAGGGCAGTCCAATCCGGAGAGCGGACTGCCCCTACTCTATTGTTTGATGACCTTTTTCAGTACCACCCCTTCTGGCCCTACAAAGCGTAGGAGATAGGTGGTAGCAGGAAGGCCTTCGAGGGAGATCTGATTCATAGCTTTATATTCCTTTATCATTTCCCCATTCGCATTGAAAACTTGAACATAGTCCATTTGAATATCCAGGTATTGGATAAAAACTTGGTCGGTAGTCGGGTTTGGATATAATGTAAGACGTTGCGCAGCAGGTAGATCATCGGTATCCAAAGGGGATTCATTCACCATCGCAACGGTTTCCACCTCATCTACAATGATCTCTTGTTCGTTGTTACGAATCAAGCGGATATTCTCCACCTTAAATTCCATTTCGTATTCGGTACTACGGAAAATAACATCTTCAATCGTTAAAGAGAGGACGCCAATTCGGCCGCTTCCGTTCACCTCCATTTGATCGATTCGGGTAAGTCCTACATGTATACGATGATTATTGGGATCGTCTTTCATGACGACGATCATGTTATCTCCCAAAGTACCTAGCCATGAAGATTGGAAGGATGCCTGGGCAGAACCGTAGACAACGGCGAGGGGATCGTACACAATAGTAAAGGCAATGCCGTAGGCTCCTTCCACGGGGTTTTCGGTATCTCCAAGATGGATATTGAAATCAGCGGTTTCGCCGGGGCGAACCGTATAAGTCTCGATATAGATGGGAGCGCCAATATGCTTGGCTTCTCCGGGGGTAGAACGGTATTCTTCAAAGGGATTGGGACTAAAGTTAGCGGCACGGCCCCAGTTGAGGCTAATCCCAGTTGTGTCAATGGCATCGATTACACCATCTCCATTCACGTCTATGTGTTTAAAATTGACAGCAGTAGCCGGCGTCTCCCCTTCCCAGTCGCTCGCCCATTGTCCTTGCCAAACCAAATTAGCATCTTGTCTTACTGGACCTGTCGCGCCATAAGCCAAACCGATATTCAATACATCAAACTGATTCGCTAATTCATTGTTATCGGTATCTCCGGGCCATACCCGATCATCGCCATTGATAATAATCAGGCCATCGTCTAGCACGGGTGCAAAACTGACTACATCTTCATTCACCGCTTCCGTTTGCATACTCGACTGGTCAAAGTAAATAGGTACTTCTCCACTTGTGCCTAGTACCGTAAAGCACATTTCATAAAGCACCGCATCATCTGCTAGGCTCAAGCCCATAGCCGTGGGATCAAACCAGAGAAACCGTAAAAGACCATCCTGGAAAGTACTTGATCCTAAGTCAAAATTTTGCGCATTTAAGTTGGGAAGTGCAAAAGCTTGTACCGTATTCAATTCCACCTGTGCGGGATCCCAGCCCACCGCATATTGAATGCCTAAAATATTTCTAAAGCCCTTACTTCGAACCGCTAAGCAAACTGATTCACCAGTAGTAGCATTGGCTTCGCCAATACTTAATTCTAATGGCGTGCCATTAACCACACTACAATTGGGTTCTATTCCTCCTAATACCTGCGTGTTGCCTACCGCATCGGAAATGGTCACAGAATAGGTACCAGCCGCAGGGACATTAATGGTGCTTTGGGTATTACCTCCCATTTGTTCGCCTGTACTCCAAAGAAAATTATAAGGTCCATTAGCACCTTCCCAGACATAAGCCGTCAGCGCTACAGTAGTACTATCATCTGCACAATCATAAGCGTAACTCACCGCAAAATCTCCAGTAGACCCCTCAAAGCAAGCGGTGGACAAAACTTGAGAGCTATAGGTACATCCTAACGCATCGGTAATCACCACAGAGATCGAACCCCCTGCATTGATCTGAACTTTTGATTCACTATTGGATACGACTTCCTCTCCAGTACTCCAAACAAAAGTAAAGGGTCCAACACCTCCAGCAAAAACAAGCGCTGTCACTTCTACTAGTGCATTTGAACCCGAAGGGTTATCTATACAGGTGTAAAATAAGCCAGCTTGAATGGCTCCAAGCGTAACGTCAAAGGTTCGGGTTAATACACAGTCCGTTGACTCGCTACTAACCGTGACCGAGTACTGACCTACTGAAAGACCTGAAATATCTCGTGTAGTAGCGCCGTTACTCCAAGTATAAGTGTAATCATCTCCTGAAGAAAGGCCTGCTAAAACAATAGCTCCACTATTGGGGTTTGCACAATCTACTGGGGTTACCTGCCCAGGCACTCCATTTAGACCTTGGTGGTCCCCTAGCCAAGCCAAAGCGGAGGCTTGATCCCCATTTTGATCGGTCACTAATAAGGTATACATTCCTTGTTCAGGTCCTTGGATATTGGCCTCGTTCGAAGTATAACCGTTGGGTCCTGTCCAAGAAAAAGCATAAGGAGGGCTTCCTCCATTTATTTCTACTTGTATCTCAGCCAGGGCACTACTTGCACAGCCTAGCCCTTCTATACAAATATCATTGATCGCTAATGAACTAAGACCCTGATCGCCGATTGCTATTCCACCTTGAATCACTCCTACTGGTAGCACCAATAGTTCATTGGACTCACTACCACTTGCAATCACCTCTATAGGAGTAGGCGATTCAGTTATGTTTACGGTTGCGAAACCAGATTCCGCTAGGACTTCGAAACATAAAGTATAGAATACATCCCCATCATCAAGGTCTTTCCCTAAGCTTTCGGAGTCGGTCCATACAAACGGCAGTTTTCCGGCTGCTAGGCCCGCCGCTGTTTGTCCAAAGGAAGTCGTCACACTACCCAGACTGAAGTTCTTAGCTTCATTAAAAGCCAGCAGAGTTGGATCCCAATTGATCGAATTTTGTACGCCCAATATTTTATTAAACCCATTGACCTTCACATCTACACAGGCAATTGCTCCTTGCTGTGCAGCTATATTTTCGACTTCCATAGAAAAGCATGCGCCATTATTTCCGGCCCCACCATCAGGTGGCGTACCGCAACTAGGCACATTCACCTCAATCACCGACTGGCAACCCACATTATTGGTGATAGTTACCGCAACATTAGTCATCGAAGTTGAAACCCTGATTTTATGCTCATTGAGCCCCGTGTAGGTTTCACCAGTACTCCATGCATAACTATAAGTGTTGCCCGAGACATCAAAAACCAAGGCCGATAACTCCACCTCGTCTTCTCCTAAGCATTCAGCAAAAATACTTCCCAGAAGCCCTTCCTGTTCCAGTGTATACGTCTCCACCGATCTACACCCTGATTCAGTATTAGTAATCGTGACAGTATAAATCCCCGCTGATAATTGATCAATATTTTGCGTTGTTGCTCCATTACTCCAGGTAAACTCATGCGGTTCTGATGGATCAACTAGGGTCAAACTAATAGCTCCTCCTGAAGTTGACTCACAAGACACTTTAGTGACTGTGGCATCCGCAATATTCACATTAGTTGTTTCTTCTACTTGCACCATTCCTTTAGCTACGTGCCCATTAGCATCTGTCACTTCCAATGTATAGAAACCCTTTGTCATAGCCTCAAAATCAGGTGTTTCGGCAATGAAACCACCAGGCCCTGTCCACAAATACGTCAACGGAGCTTCTCCTCCGCTAACCGTCACATCCACTAGTGCTTCACCTAAAGCACTACAAGTAGGGGGTAATACACAAATATCGTCTATCGTCAAGCTAGCAGCAGGAGTATCGCCGAATCGCACTCCTCCCGCAATACCGCTGACAGACAATAAAGTTAAATCTCCATCCACAAATTCAACCGGCGTAGGTGTATTGATCACTTCCACTACCGCCTTCCCCGAAGTAGCTAGTGCTTCAAAACAAAAACTAACAATCCTAGCCTCATCAGGAAGATCAACACCTTGTCCATTAGGACTAGTCCATGCGATTCTGATCGCATTATTTGGGCCAACGGCAGGTGTGCCAAAAGAGTTGGCATCAAGCTGTGGTAGTCCAAAGTTTTTCACTTCCGTAAATTTCAGTAGGCTTGGATCATACATCACGCTCCATTGCAACCCCAATACATCAGTAAAGCCAGTAGTCGTCAGGTCAATACAAATCACGTCACCAGTCTCGGCTGAGACTTCATTTAAGGCAAGAGAAAGACAGGGTTCGTTACTTTGCGCTGATAAGGTATAACTCGTCAAAGTACAAACCAAAATAAAAAAAGAATAGGTCCAGTTTCTTAACATGTTCATTGGATTTTGAAAGTAGTTGGGCAAGGCTTCAAACACCTTATTATGATTATAATTTGTAAACGTTTTGCATCACGCTACAAAAGTAAGCAGGAAAGAAGAGCTGTCTCTTATACACATCTGACGCTGCCGACGAAGAGGATAGTGTAG
>OJCB01000821.1_pt1 | contig 11220 bp, 10 predicted proteins | sample 1591501 | NCBI WGS metagenome assembly OJCB01 (sample SAMN05416813, study PRJEB24817) | seawater metagenome | isolation source: Sea water | place: Canada:Atlantic | collected 2013-07 | reverse complement strand
GATCTACACTATCCTCTTCGTCGGCAGCGTCAGATGTGTATAAGAGACAGTCGTGGGGGTCGAAGCAGAAGGCGGAAAAGTGAAGGTGAACCTGGAGGGCAAACCATCGCTGACAGGAGATCTGGTGATCAATGCAACAGGGCCACAGACAAGATTTTCGGCAAGCAAGTCCATCCTCCTGGGTAAACTCCTGGAGAGAGGATTGATCTCACCCGACGAGATGGACATGGGAATTCGTATCGCAGAGGATCACACGGTGGTGACAAAGGACGGCAACGAATCGGAGGTTCTGCTGGCGCTGGGTCCCCTGTTACGTGGAACGCTGTGGGAAACCATCGCCGTGCCAGAACTTCGCGGTCAGGCAAGTCGAGTAGCCGCAACGCTGGTCGGTGGTCCGGTGGCTCCAGCTGAGGATCTCTCTGCTCTGGTGGAGTTCATTATTTGAACTTCCGCTGTCGAGGAAGTGGTTTGGCAGACAGTTAGTCCGTCGCCTCAGCGACGAGACGAGGGTCCGGACCAAGGCGATAATGAAACTGAAGCGTGCTGTCGGGAGCGAGATGGTCGATGCCGCTTATCTCGCGAATGCCTGTCAGGTTGCAATCATGAGTACCCAATACGTGCTTACCGTAGGTGGTAATGGTAGTGAAAATAAAAGGTCGGTAACCCGGCTTGAGTGGGTGTGCTACTTCGATCTGAGCGGCGGGCAAACGCTCTGTCGAAAGAGCATCCCACGAACGGATCGTTGAAGCGTTCAGTTCGAAGACCGGCCCCAGGGGAATCCGATCGGGTTGCGAACTATTCGCTGAGCCCTCGCAATCGGGAACAATCCTCTCGGGCTCATTCGAAGTATCGACGAGAAAGGCATCCAACTTCACTGATTCAGGGACGATGACGGCTTCCGGTGCCTGGCTTAAAAGATGACGCATGATCGCAACCTGTGGTTCCTTCTCAAGCGCCGTGCTCATAGTTTCGGATACGATAACATCCGGAGTTGCCTCCCGGGGAATAATGTAATGGCAGGCGTCTCCCACAACAAACTCCTCCACGCTTTGTTCGAGGCCGAGTCGACCGATGACCGACTTCGCCGAGTCGATCGAAGCAGGATGTATATCAAGTACCGTGAATTGGACTTTCCCGGGCGGAAAGACAGTCATGAGAGGAGTAGCAAGTGTCGCATAGGGGCCCGAGCCGGCATAGAGGACACGGACAGGCTCTGAAGACTTCAACTCCAAGGCGCCTGTAATTGCATCGTGCAGCCCGCGGAGAAAAAGGGCGGTGCGCTGCTCCTCAGTGGCGCACATCGCGGCCTGCGTAGGCGAAATGGCAAGCCCATCGCGGGAGGACGTCTTTCCCTCAGTGATATCCGATGGGTGTTCGAATTGAGTATCCGCGGCGTTTTCGAGGATGTCGACAAGTTCACCGACCAAGCCGACAAGAATGCCCCTCGGCCCATCATGGTGTAAAATTTCGAGCGTGAGGCGCTTGAACTCTTCGATGATGATGGCGTCGTCAATCATGAGGGTGCAGTTTAGACATCGCAATTTTGGTTTCTGCAGGGAGTCTACAGGAACCAGCCATGGGGGCTACTATTGATTGAAAATTCGTTTCGCTCGCATGGCGTCGTGATTCGGCCACCAGGTGCAAAGGGTGTATTCAGCAACCGTCACTTTGTGCTGATGTCAGTCTTGAAGTCGGCGTTCTTCAATTTCCTCAAGCAGATCCCCTGCTATTCCGATATATTGTATTAACTCTGACACGAATGAATTCTTGCTCACTATTAATCATGTCACCATTTGTTAAGCATGAGCCCTTGTTCGACCTGATCCAGCATTCTTGAAGCTCCTCCCAGTGCTTCCATTCTGGAACGGGAATTAAGCCCCATTCTTTTCATGTTTTCCGGTGAACGAATTATTTCGAGAATCGTTTGCGACCAGGATTCCGAATTGTCTCTCTCCAGGAGAAAACCTTCTTCTCCTTCGGTGATCATTTCAGGAATCCCACCGACACTTGAGGCGATAACAGGGAGCCCACAGGCCATCGCTTCGTAGATCGCAACAGGAGTAATCTCCTGATGACTTGGATGCAGATAGAAATCGGCCAACTGTAAAAGTGAAACGACCTTCGCATTGCTGGTATAAGGAAGCAGTTCCAGTGAGAGTTGATCCGATTCGTGAAGAATCCCGGCCTCGGGCTCACCCAGGACGAGTATCCGAAGGCGCTTCGCATCCGGCATTTCTTTCTTCATGAGCCTTTCCAACAATGGCATGCCCCCTTCAAGAGCGGCAAAATTCTTGTAAGGGTTGCGAGTCGGATAGTTGGCGATAAAAACAGCGATGAGTTCATCGTCAGAGAAACCATATTCTTGTCGTAGCTTCCGCCGACTGTCCGTGTCCGCCGGTGAAAACTTGTCCAGATCAATCCCGTAGGGAATCACTGACACATGAGCGCAGTGCTCTCCAAGGATTGATTTTTCGACCTTGGATGCCAACCATTGACAGGGGACAATCACGTGGAGTTTTGAATCGCGGTAGATGGATTTTTTCCTCTTCCAGTTACTGGCAGTGTTGTCTCGGAGAAGAGCGGGAGGGCTCCCGAGGTAGGGGCATTTTCCGCATCCGGTTTCCCATCGGTCGCAATCAAAAGGAAAAGCGCAATGTCCGGTCAGCGGCCATAGATCATGGAGAAAGCAGAAGACCTTATGCGTTTGAGAAATGCCCGGTAACATCCTGAGGTCGAAGTATCCGCCGTGCAGGTTATGCGCAAGGATGGCACGCGGCTGATCTTGCCCCGCAAGGGAAGTCAGCCACCTGGTGAATGGAAATTGAAAGGCTTCACGCCCAAGCAATTTGTCCCTCCACAGGAGGAGTTTTTGGAAGCGAACTTCGCGCCTCTTTCTTACCGAGTCATAATCAAACCAAGGGCTGGCATGCATTTCCGCCACATCAGGATCAATCGACTGCTTTTTGCCAACCAGCATCCGGCTGTCCCAACCCCGATCGCGAAACCCCTGCTGGAGAGTTACTGCCATTTTTTCCGCACCTCCACCGGCGTCTGTAGTCGAGAGGGAAAGAATCTGGCGAGAGCTACTCATTCAGGTAATCCATGAGAGCGCTTCCATTTGAGAGAATAAACCGGGAGCGCCAGTTCGCGTAATTCCTCTGCTGCGAGGTTTTTCAAAGTGGGCAAATGGAGGATCAATTCACCGGTGGGAGGAGAAGAATCCACTTGAACGCACGATCTCACTTCCAGCCTCTGATCGTCGATGGGTACGACTTTCACCTGTCGACCATTCCAATAAGCGACTGCGTGTTTCAAATCATCGAGTGATCGAAGTCCCCCTGTTTCGATTTCGAAATTCCAAGTTCCGGGAGCCAGTGCAACCCTCCACCCACAAGGGGAGGTTCCCCAGCGAAAGGTTTTTCCATTGTGCGTTTCCAATCCGGAGAAACCCAGCCATTCGAGCGGAAGAGGCTGCTTGTCATTGTTCGAATAGAAGTCTTTACACTCGAACTGTCCATCTGACTCGATCCGCTGCTCAAAAGTGTGACTTAGGCTTCTCAGACGGAAATACTCTTTCAATCGGCAGAGCGCCACATGGGAAATAGTCTGATTTCGATAGACGGAGTACCGTTCCATTGTTCGCCCACGCATGACTGCGAATTGAGCTTCCCATCGAAGATGGGTAGAAAGCAATTTAAGATAGACTGCCAAATGGCCAAAAAGTGAGGAGAAAAACAGATGGGGTAATCTTCCCACCAACTCTTCCTGGAAGGCTTCGGAGTTTGTGGCGAGCGCAGTTTTCCAGGTCTCTTTGAGAAGGCGTCGCGACCTGGCGGGTATCAACTGCCAGTGGCCTATTGTATCCAATGGAATATCCAGATACTGCAGCCAGTTCTCTTCAGGAAAATCGTGGCGGTATTTCATCTCGCCGAAGACAAACCGGATAATGTCATCCCTGTGCAGCGGCATTGAGAACTGGTTCACATGATAAACCGTGGCATTGAAGGCGGTGCCCACTTTGGCGCCCATTCGGTCGAGTTCGAGCGACATGACAATCTCTGCAAAAAGATCGTATTCCGTCTTGAAACCTCCCAGCTTGTGAACCCAATCTCTCCTGATCGCGAATCCCCGCAGGCGCAACAGGTTCCATTGATCCGGATTCGTGAGTTCAGGTTCGATCTCATGGAAAGTCTGCTCTTCCATCCAGGCGACATCCGATTTGTTTATATGCCCTGTCTTCACCACAAAAGCATCGAGCTCTGTCTCTGAGGCTACCTTGCAAATCTGTGCGAGAGTTTCGCTGTCTGGCAGGCAATGCAATTCTGTAACAAAAACCCAATCGCCTTCTGCCGCAAGAATCGCTTCCTGCCACTGTGATAGAGCCTCCCCGCAAGGAGAAGCTATGGCGAGGTCGCCCGGGGCCAGAACAGATTGTATAAGCGTTAAAGCGTCTGAATCTTCTGCAGAATAGCCAACTACAAGCTGGTAGTTTTCGCGGGGCAGCTTCTGGCCCTCTGTCCATTTTTGCAAATGCTTGGTATCTTCCCCTCTATCTTCACACCAGGGAAGAACGACTGAAAGTGAGAATTGCTTGTCTGCCATGTTTTGAAATTTCTCGTCGGGTGAACGGTCAGCCGTCCAATCCGGAAGTTTATTGAGTTCAGATTCTTTTGCCATCTTTCCATTGGTCAGAATACCAGGCACTTTCAACCTGTGACTTCCGGACAGCCTCCCAAATTTGGTCAGGCAGTGGAGGCGAATTATGATTTTCCCTTATGCGGAGTCGCTTCATTTCTGCAGAACCAATATCGTCTATGTTCTGCTGGGTCTTCTGAGCTTGATGAATACGGAACATGGCCAGAAACCAGGGCAGCCTTACGATGCGGGCACCTTTTTTCTGCATCTTTAAGAGGAGATCCCAATCCATTGCAAACTGAAAAGAAGAATCAATTCCACCTACTTCATCGTAAACTCTTCTCCTCCAGAACAAAGTTTCCTGAGGAACATAGTCCACGAGTTTGAAAACTTCAGGGTCGTGAGGTGGGAGGACCCAGCGACCGATTTCCTTTCCTGCCTTGTCGATCGCTATTCTATGACCGTAGACCACGTCTACATCAGGGTTTTCAGCAAAAAAGCGTAAAACGTATTCGAGGGTTCCGGGGCAATACAAATCATCTGAATTGAGATAAGCCATCACGTCATCCGGGCCGCACTCCATGTGCTTAAAACCATTGCGAATCGCTGATGATTGACCTTTGTCGGGACCACTTTGCCAGTGTTTGAGGTATGATTGCCGTTCTTTGATGACCGAGGCGCTGCCGTCTGTTGATCCACCATCCATGACAATGTAATCCAGGGGGATATCGCCATGACTAAGAACGCTGTCCATGGTCGCTGACAGAAACTCTGCCTGATTAAAAGAGGGTGTGACCACTGTCAATCGGGGCAGGGAACGGCTTGTTTTGATGCCGGGGAGATCATCAAACAAAACGTTTCTTGGGGAATTCTGATGGAAGGTCCCGAGACAGTTTCGTCGAAGTTTGATTTTTGACCAAACTCTGACTCGTTCAGATTTTGAAAGTGAGTTCTCCCATACATCCCTGGGCATGCGTTCGCGACAGAGTTTTTGAAACCGTCGAAAAGCGGGATTCACGAATACCTCCACGATGGAGGGAAAGTAGTGAGCCGCTTTCATCGGGATTCGGAAGAACAAGAGATAGTTTACGATCTTCACCCGCCGGAAAATCCCCCGTCGAATCCAGGGGACTCGTTCCGGAGGCCACAGTGAGACGGGATACATCTGGCTTGAAACAGGACGCCATTTTCCGCTGGAGTTCTTACATTCGAACAGAAAACAAATACTCAAAACTCCCGGTCTTATTCTCCCGGTAAAGCGGAAGTGCCAGATTTCGGACGCAACAGGGCAGAGAATAACACGGGAACTTATCTCTCGACTGTTCCTGCCAACAAATACAATTCGAACGCGCCTCTCCGATTCAACAGAAGATGAACGGATGCCGAAAACTCCGGGGAAAATGTAAGACGCCAGAACCATAGGGCAAAGTAAGGACTCTACCTGGCAGTCGAACTGAGAACCGCCTCCTTCACCTTCTCTGGAAACGAATGGAATATTTCGATTCACGACGGGTCATATCCCCCTTTTAAAAGAAGCGGGCGCAAATCGGCATCAATTAGCTCACTCAGTTCGGGGAAGAATAGTTCCGCCAATCTCCGGGAAGCCCCTGCCGTCCGTGGGAGGAGTTATCACGCTCACCCATTTTGCGACCGAAGGCATTTTCAAAGCTGTGTTTGGCAATAGCTGCCTCCATTGCTTTTTCGTCAAACGAATAATCGAGCTCTCGCAGAACATCCGAAAGGGTGATTCCTGTGGGAGCGATGAGGTCTTCGTATTTCACAATAAGTTCGTCGGAGTCGAGCCAGCTTTTCTGCATCCTTGCTATGCCATTTCGCCTGGTCTTAAAAGTGTACAAAATTCCTTCCGCATCACTCATTCCCTCAGTTTCTTCCCGGAACTTGCTCACATGAGGGAAGCCGCGACTCGTATGCGTATAGCGCATAGAAAAATAGAGGGAAACCAATGTGTCGCGGGGGTCACGAATCACGAAGAATATCTTTGAGTCTGCGTCTCTCTCGATACTCAGGAACTGCTCGTAATCGAGGAATATCGCCGGATAAACGTCTCCCCTGTTCCAACGGTATCTCTCCACCTTCCCACCAAATCGCGCAAACACCCTTCCCGGGAAAACGTTGGAAAGAATATTGCAAATCCAGGTGGAGCCCGCTTTGGCGTGGGTCGCGTGGAACAAGGCAGGTGGAGTTGGAGGTCGTGCTTTGATGAGCGATGCAAGGGTATCGTGCACTATGAGAACATAGATGAGGCGATCAAGTAAAATGCGAAGACGTAAATGTGAAACATCTTCTTCCGTTCTATCGCCGGCAAAGCGGGAATCAAAAGCAAGGCTCAGGGGGAAATCGCGGAGTTCCTACTGCGCCGAGTATCCGCCATCGACCATCCAGACTGCGCCGTTCACAAAGGATGCTTCGTCCGAGGCCAGGAACGCGATAACATTCGCCACTTCATCCGCCGTCCCCATCCGCCCGGCAGGGTGAAGGCCGTTCAGAGTCTTCAGAATCTCCGGGTCCTGCGTGACATTTGCAGTGAGCGACGTATGGACGAACCCCGGAGCCACTGCGTTGACTCGAATGCCTTCCCCGGCAAAGTGCACCCCCATGTCCCGGGTCAACTGGCTGACCGCACCTTTACTGCTCGGGTAGGGATTGAAGCCATCCGAAAAATCGAGAGCGGTTGGGTACCCGGCGAACCCCATCACCGAGCTCAAATTAATGATCGCGCCGCCGCCCGATTCCCTCATCGCTCGAACTGCAGCGTGGGCCATGAGCATCGAGCCTTTCACGTTGACTTCCATGACCTTGTCCCATCTTTCTTCCAGACTCGCGTGATCTCCCACATTACGTGCCGTGATCCCTGCCGAGTTGACCAGAATATCCAGGCTCTTCCACTTTTTCATTGCAGCTGAGACAATCCCCTCCACATCCTCCCGCCGACTCACGTCACCGGAAAGAATTTCGAGGGAAGGAAATTCCCGGACCAGTTCTTCAAGGGCGGCCACGTCAACGTCCGTCACGAGGACATCCGCCCCCTCCTCCAGAAACTTACGGGCAGTCGCATTTCCAATACCCGATCCGGCACCGGTGATGATCGCGGTCTTGTCCTTCAATCTCATTCCACAAGATTACCGGGATATGCCACCCTTTCGCAAACACATTCTCTTAGCCGGCTCTTTCATTTCGTCACCATCGGTGAAACGCAAAAATCATCTCCTCGTCCGTTAGTGCCAATTTGGAGATCTCCCACCGGAAAGAGTTGAGTCTATTCAATCCGGTAGGCGCCGGAGACGAGTGGATTGAGTTCGAGCCTGAGAATTCCGCCCACAATCTTCAAAGTCGTTCCATCAGCGAGATTGGTTGCCGTCGCGTTTTCAATGCCTTCGAAACTCACGGTCGCCGATTCCGGTCCGCGTGAATCATTCGCAATCACCAGGTAGGTTTCCGTCTCCGACTTTTTGAGGGCGACATGGATCGCCGGATTCTCATCCGTGAAAGTGACGCCGCTTGGAGAATTGGGAATCACATTTCAAGATTTGATCTCCTGAGCCGGACGCAAGGGGTGGGCCGCCCGGCGCGACCTACCAATAGATGTGTTGAAGGAACTTTTCACGATCGCCGGGAGGGAGGGTTTCGACATCGGGAACCACCCAGCGATTTCCGTCCATATCAATCAAGAGCTTGCCATTTTCGCCGAATTCAGGCCCCCGCCCGGAAGTCCAACGCATCGCAAACTGCATCCGCCCTTTCGGCGTTTCGACATCACATTCGAGGAATCCGAGATCGAGGCGCATTCCGTGAATGGCAGTAATTTCCCGGAGAAGATAGCGACGTTCGAGGGCATCCCGGAGAAGGCCCCGGGTTTCAATCGTCCAATCTTCGAGATGACGAATGATGCCGAGTTCGTAGTCGTCGCCATCCTCATCCCAGGTGCGAACGCTGAGGTAGGACTCGGGTCGCGAGGCTGGGAAAGTGCGGATGAGAAAAATCCCGTGGGTCTCGCCATCATGCGTCAAGGTGGGCTGGCCGTCACGGGATGTGAGGGATGCGTTATCGGGAGTGAGCCAATTGATTTCCGAAGCGGAAGGGGCAGCGTCTTTTTTCTCATCCTCCAGCTCACCTTCGGCTTCCACGAGAAGGCGATCGACATTGGGGGTTTTCGACACCTGCGTCTGGATCCGAACCAAGCGTGCGTATGTTCCGTCGGCGTCGAGGAGTTCGGCGTGCGATCCCTCTTCGATCAGGCGGCCACGGTCGAAGACAAGGATTCGGTCAGCATTGCGCAGAGTGGAAAGCCGGTGTGCGATAGCGATAGTGGTGCGGCCTTTGACCAGTACCTGGAGGGCATCTTGAATGGTCTTCTCCGCTTCGGCATCGATACTGGAAGTCGCCTCGTCGAGGATGAGGATCTTGGGATCGTAGAGAAGGGTTCGAGCGATGGAGAGACGTTGGCGCTCACCTCCAGAGAGCCCGGCTCCCTGCTCACCGAGTTGAGTTTCGTAGGCGAGGGCCTTGTTGCAGATAAAGTCGTGCGCTCCGGCTGCTTTGGTCTTTGCCAGGCCTTCCTCTACGGCCAAGTCATCGCAACCGTAAGCGAGGTTTTTCCAAATCGTCCCCCGGAAGAGGAAAGAGTCCTGAAAGACTACTCCCAGGTTCTGGCGCAATTCCTTGATGGGGTAATTGCGGATATCTTGACCGTCGATTTTTACGGATCCTTCCTGTGGATCGTAGAAGCGCCCGAGGAGATTCACCATCGTGGTCTTGCCAGATCCACTGCGGCCGACAATTCCCACCATCTCGCCGGGAGCGACCGTGAAGTTGATGTCATTCAGCACCGGTTGGTCTTCGTCGTACCCGAAGGTGACGCCGTCGAATTCCAACTCGCCCCGCGGATCTGACCAGGCGGCGGGCTCATCCGGATCCATGATACTGACCGGAGTATCCATCAGTTCCAGGACCCGTTTTGACCCGGAGAGGAAACTGGTAAGCCAAGTGGTGAAATTCGAGAGCTGACTCAGCGGCGCATAGAACATGGCGAGGTAGGCCAGGAAGGCGATGAGCTGACCGAGGGTCATGTCATCGTTTTCGATAACATCTTTTCCACCCACATACCACACGATCAAACCACCGAGGGAGAAGACTATCTGCATCATAGCCGAGTATCGGGCGTTGGCATAGGCGACCCAGACACGCCACTCACGCAGGCGATCGGCGGCGGCGACAAAACGCTGATTTTCACTGTCTTCCCGAGCGAAGGCCTTTACTACCCGAATACCATTGAGCATGCCGTTGAGGGTGGTCATCTGTTTGGAAGCCGCGTCCCAGAGCCGGTAGAAGCGCGGGTAGACCTTCTTCCAGAAAAACCAGGAACCGAGAAGGACGAAGGGAACTGGAATGAGGGTGTAGAACGCGAGCTTGGCATTGATACTGAAGAGCATCACTCCCACGCCAAGGAGTTGGAAAATCTGGAGCAAAAACCCGCCGGTTAACTGGTTCATGAGACCGTTGAGGGATTCGCTGTCATGAGCCACCCGACTGATAAGCGCCCCGACCTGATGCTTGTCGTAGTAGGAGACAGCCATGCTCTGGAGCTTCTCCACCATTTGCTTCCGCAAATTACAGGTGATGCCACTCCCGATTAGCGAGGACAGCCGCCCCTTGATTACTCCGACCACCGAAAGCAGAACTCTGGAAAAGGCGAGAGCGAGCACTACGAGGAGGAGCGCCTGATTAACATCAACGTCCGTGGCGACCTTCCCGGTGAGAAGGCTGTCGACCATGTATTGCTGGAGCTTGGGCGGAACAAGCTCGGCGCAAATCCCGACGATTGTCAGCAAAATCACCATGACCCCGCCCTTCCAATGGGGACGTAGAAGCTCCCAGACGCGGGTGAATATCTGCCCCTTCTGGAGGCACCTCGGACAGCTATTCAGCCGGGCAGGCAAGCGCATGTTGCAGTCGGCACAGCGCGGCGGATCTAGCGGGTCGGCGTCTGTCCAGAGCGGTAATGTTGCCTCTTCCTCAGTCGCAGAATCCTCGTCCGACTCTTTCTCGCAACTCTGGTCAAGGCGTCGAGAGACCTTGTGAAAGCGATCCGAGAGCGCGTTCGAAAAGCGGAGGGCATCGCGCCACTCCTCATTCACCTTGACCTGCAGCAACCCGCACCCGACACAGGTGACCGTTCGAACCGAGGTAATCTCATCCCAGGAGTAGGAGGCAATCAGCGCCTTCTCATTATCTCTCACCTCAAGATTCTTTTCCCCGCTGAGGAGCCAATGCCGAGCCGTTTCGCCGTTGAGAGAGATGTCTGTATCCACCGTCAAGCCAAACTCTCTTCCCCCTGCACTGAGGGCATAGGGATCAGTAGGAACCGAGGTCAGAGAGGGGGTAGATTCTGGGAGACTCACAGGCGGGAATGCTCGAATACATGGGCTCCGTTTTCAAGGCTCATTTCGGTGTCCTCTTCGGCGATCTGAGGAAGAAGGAGACATCTGCGATTTCTATCCCAATCGATATAAGGCTCTTCATCAACAAATGGGGACATGAGCAAAAATGAACAACAGTTCAGTCATG
>OJCB01000819.1_pt1 | contig 11230 bp, 7 predicted proteins | sample 1591501 | NCBI WGS metagenome assembly OJCB01 (sample SAMN05416813, study PRJEB24817) | seawater metagenome | isolation source: Sea water | place: Canada:Atlantic | collected 2013-07 | reverse complement strand
GAGATCAGCCTCGGTCTCGTGGGCTCGGAGATGTGTATAAGAGACAGGACCAGCTCATTTTCGCCGCCCTCTCTCGCCTGTTTCCAGCAAAGGAAGGCAATCACATCACAACGATCCGTGTGAAACGAAAGTTTCTTGTTGGTATTTGGACCGCGGGTTCGGGGGTCTTCTTTTCCAAAACCGGAATCACTGACATCGAAAACGCGCGAGCCTTTTTCATTTTGAGAGACCGCTGTCCCGATATCACTGCACCAGCTCACGAAAGCTTCGCGCGCCGAATCTTTGTCGCAAGCGGCCAGGGGAAATCCGCGAAGCAGAACCACGCCGGAACCGTTTTCCAGCTGATCCCGAATCGCCGCTGGATTCACCGCTGAAAAATCACGCGACCAATCGCAACGCATTTTGATCTCGTCACCGGTCCAGACCGCCGGATGCTCCAGAGCCGCGATCGACATCTTACTTTTTCTTTTTCGCTTTGGGCTTCGCAGCTGGTTTCGCCTTTTTCTCACCCGAAACAATTTTATCGAGAATTGTTCGGTCAGGCTCTCCCTCGAGAAATCCAATCCCGGCAAGAAACTTGTCCATCTTCAAGACCGTATCGACAAAGTGCTGCTCTTTCCCCTTTCCCAGCTTCAAATTGAAGAATCCATGAGGCTCGCCTTCGTAAAAATGCGCCTCTGATTTTACACCAACAGCTTTCAAGTCCTTATCAAATTTCTCTGCTGTAGACACCGGAATGAGCGTGTCTTTTGTTCCGAGGAACACAATCGTTGGCGGATCATCTTTGGTGATATTGTGTGCGGGAGAAATCGCCGGAAACCATTCTGTCACTCTGGAATTTCCATATCCCTTCGGGCCATTGTCATAAACCGGATTAAAAAGGAGCAGTGCCTGTGGTTTCGAGGATACCTTCAAATCTTCACTCGGATTCTCAAACCCCTCACAAATTCCTGTCGCCGCAGCTACGTGACCTCCTGCTGATCCACCTCCTGCTGCAATTCGATCCGGATCAATTCCGAGACGCGCTGCATTTTCTCGAATCCAGCGAACCGCCGACTTCCCATCTTCAACACATTCACGTGGAGTTGTCTTCTGACGGCTCTTCACCCGGTAATCCGCAACGAATGCAACGATACCCCGACCGGCCAGATAATTGGAATGCGGCTCAAACTGAGTCGGACTCCCTCCATTCCAGCCTCCCCCGAAAAAGAAAACCACAGCGGGGCGTTTATCTTTCTCCGGATCCAAGCCCTCAGGATCGAAACGGTAGATTCGCAAATCATCACCGGATGCGTTTTTATAAACCTCAACCTTCGCTCCTTTTAGTTTGAGCTCCTGGGTTTCCCCGAAAGACAGTGAGACCAGGAAGCAGGATAACAAAAGCAGCGTCGGAAATTTCATAGATGGGAAAGGTAAGTAGAATCCGGAACGTTTCGAGGAAAAAGAATCACGGATTTGATATTCAACACGTGATTGCGAAGGACTCCGATTCGTGTTCATTCGTCCCCATTCGCTTCATCGCATCCGGATTCGTGTAAAAAATCCACTCCTCAGCATGTCTTCTCCGCACCAGTCAATTTCAATCCCTCACCTCATGGGATTGCTCGGTGGGGCATTGTGCATCGCTTTTGCCCCCATCTTCGCCGTCCTCAGCACCCGCGGCGCGGACGGAGTAGGAATGTGGGACGCCGCGTTCTGGCGCGTCGCCATCGGTGCGATTGCTCTCGCCGTGCTGTTCGGGTTTCGTAGACAGAACATCATTCCGTCCCGGGCAGATTTCGCAAAAAGTCACGCCTGGATCTGGTTGCCGGGAATTGCCTTTGGATTCGACTTCTGGGCGTGGCACTGGGCCTTTGATAATACCTCAGTCGCCAACGCAACCTTACTCGCCAATACTGCCATTCTGTGGGTCACTCTTTTTGCCTGGCTGGTTTGGAAAGAACGAATCACGAAACTGTTCACCATTGGAGCAACGGTCGCTTTCGGAGGCATGATCCTGCTTATGCTCAGTTCCAAAGGCAGAATACCGCCAACTGATGGAAATCCGGTACTCGGAGACTTTCTCAGTTTGCTAACCGCTCTATTCTACGCGTCTTATCAACTCTCAATGAAACGCTACCGGCGCGAGCACTCCGCTCATGTCTTGATGTTTTGGGCGAGCGCAGTTGCCGCCATGGTATTGCTTCCGCTCGCCCTCATTCACGAAGACCGCTTCATGCCGACCACATTCAGCGGATGGCTCCCTCTCCTTGGACTCGGGATTATTTCCCACGCCTGCGGACAGGGACTGATTGCCTGGAGCCTCGGAAGTCTCCCTTCGAGCCTTGCTTCGGTGACCTTATTAGTGCAGCCGGTTTCCACAGCGCTCCTCGGAGTCGTCATTCTCCATCAGGCGCTGGTCCCCTGGCAAATCATCGGGGCAATTGTTGTTGTGACAGGCCTATTCTGCGCGATTCAGGGACAAATCCGGAAAAGGCCAAAATCAGGATGAAGCTGATTCTTCGGCCGACTTGTCATTTTCTTTCTTCGGTCGGAACATGAAACAGAAGAACACCAGCACGACCACCAGGTAGATCGAAGGGATCAGCCAGAAGGATTTCCATTCGGGGAAGGTCGCTTCCGCCCCCACAGATCGATTGAAAATAAAGGTCGCGAAAATCTGCGAACTGAGCAAAAATCCCAAGCCCTGCGTCGCCACAGTCAGCAATCCCTGCGCCTGGGCCCGGACTTTTTCACTGACGATCTTATCAATGTAGAGATAGCCGGAGATAAAAACAAAGTCGTAGGCAAAACCGTGCAGTATCACCGCACCAAATAGCAGCGGCATCAGATTCGACGGTGCACTCGTCAATGAGCCAATCTCCAACCCTGCATCTGCGTAACCTCCCGCCGCCAGAGAAAACAGAACGTAGCGAACAATCCAGCAGGCCATCCCGATGATCATCGTCCACTTGATACCGAATTTCTTAATGAACAGAGGAAGAATGAAAGCCAAAACCACCAGCTCCGCCATTTGCCCATAGGTCAGGAAGGCCGCCGTCTCAACGATTCCCGACTGGAATAGAAACGTTCCGCCATTTGCCCAGTAGGGCATCATCGCCACTGCAGCGAGCAGCGAAGCAATCATGAACACCGCAAATGCCGGTTTCTTGAAATAAGGAAAGGTTCCTGCACCAAACATATCCCCGATAGAAATGCCTCCTCCTTTTGCAGGAGGAGGAGTCCGCGGCACAAAGAATGAAAAGATACCGACAACCCCTGCCGCAATCGCTGAAACGTAAAACTGTGTCACCGTTGCATCCGCCTTCAGCCCTTTACTCACAAGAATGCCTGCAGCGATCCATCCCAGCGTCGCGAACACCCTGACAATCGGATAGTCCTTCTCCGGATCTCCAAGATGCTTCAGGCAGATCGTATTCGACAATCCCAATGTCGGCATAAAGCACAAGGCGTGAAGCAGAAGTATCCCGATGAATATCCAGGGCGTTTCTGCACTTGCGAATTTCGGAGCGATCGCAATGCAAAGCCCGGAAACCAACAAGAGGATTCCCTGGAGACGTTCCGCATTCATGTAGCGGTCGGCAAACACTCCCATGAAGAATGGAGTGACGATTGCGGCAATCGGCGTAGTTGAGTAGGCCCACCCGATATAGTCCGACATTCCCGCCGCCGTCATGAAGATCCCGACCGAAGCGAACCAGGCTCCCCAAACGAAGAAGAGCACAAACATCATCGAACTTAGGGAGATGAAAAGGCTTAGTGGAGTTTTTTCCGTTTTCGACATAAATGCAATCCTGCCAGCGAAACCGAATCTACCGCAAGAAAAGAAAAAGGCGCAACCCTGTTGAATCGACATTCAAAGAGGCTTGAATCGTTTCCCTTTCACGGCCCCCGGCTGACAGGATCGCGTCTCCGGAAAGGGATGACAGATGACGGGAAGAAAGTCAGATTTCCCTACCGACATTCATCATGAAAAAACTTCTTTCGATTTTACCTCTAATTCTCTCCGGACTGTTTCTCCTTCCTCATGTCAACGCAGAGGAGATTAAAGTCGGAATCATTGGACTTGATACTTCCCACGCACTCGCGTTCACAAAGACGATGAATGATGCGGCCGCTAAAGGGAATTTGGCCAAGTGTAAAGTCGTCGCGGTCTACACCAAAGGCAGTCCTGACATCGAATCAAGCCTCAGTCGGGTTCCCAAATACACGGAACAGATCAAAGAGATGGGAGTCGAAGTGGTCCCTACAATTCCGGCACTACTGGAAAAAGTGGATGCCGTTCTTCTCGAAACCAATGATGGCCGCCCCCATCTTGAGCAGGTCATTCCGGTCTTAAAAGCCGGTAAGCGGGTTTTCATCGACAAGCCCATCGCCGGCTCTTTGACCGACGCGATTCTGATTTTTGAAGCGTCCAAGCTTCACAAGCTCCCACTGTTCTCCTCCTCTTCTTTGCGCTTCGGTCCGAACACTCTGGCCGTTCGCGACGGCTCTCTCGGAAAAGTAACTCATTGCCAAACTGGAAGCCCTGCCTCCCTTGAGAAAACCCACCCCGATTTGTTCTGGTATGGAATCCACGGTGTGGAATCACTTTTCACCGTCCTCGGCACAGGTTGTGAATCCGTAACGCGTTCAAAATCGGATGAAGGTATGATTCGCGTCGACGGAAAATGGAGTGGAAGTCGCACCGGAAGATTTGAAGAGCGCAAAGGTTACGGAGGAACAGCAAAGGGAGAAAAAGGCGAAAGCGAAGTTGGTGCCTACCCCGGCTACAAGCCACTCGTCGAGAACATCGCGAATTACTTTGTCTCCGGGGCCATGCCCGTTGAGGCTCCTGAAACTCTTGAGATCTACGCTTTCATGGAAGCAGCCGACGAAAGCAAACGACAAAATGGTGCCGAGGTAACACTCGAAAGCGTCATGAAAAAAGCGCAGGCAGAAGCGGGCAAGCGGATGTCTGAGATCAAGTAGCGGTCACGCCAGAATATCATTCACGATTTTACCGTGAACATCGGTCAGGCGAAAACGTCTCCCCTGAAATTTGTAGGTGAGGCGTTCGTGATCGATACCTAACAGATGCAACATCGTCGCGTGCAGGTCATGCACGTGAACGGGATTTTCGGTGACATTGTAGCTGAAGTCATCCGTCGCTCCGTAGGTCATCCCGGGTTTGATCCCTCCGCCCGCCATGAAAATCGTAAAACACCTCGGATGATGGTCGCGACCGTAATCTTTCTCTGTCAGGGATCCCTGAGAGTAGACGGTGCGCCCAAATTCCCCTCCCCAGACCACCAGGGTTTCATCCAGTAGTCCGCGTTTCTTCAAATCCCGAATCAAGGCAGCGGTCGCCTGATCGGTGTCATAGCATTGTCCTTTCAACTGAGATGGCAAACTACGGTGTTGATCCCATCCCATGTGGAAAAGCTGCACAAAGCGCGTCCCCCGTTCACACAGTCGTCGCGCCAGAATGCAATTACTAGCATAGGTCCCACGTTTCTTTGACTCAGGTCCATAGGCCTCAAAAACAGACTCCGGCTCGGTTGAGAAATCGGTCAATTCCGGAACCGAAGTCTGCATTCGATATGCGAGCTCATACTGGGCGATACGCGTCGCGATTTCCGGATCACCGAATTCATTCAGCTTGTGCTGATTGATCGCAGCAATGTCGTCCAGCATACGACGGCGAACTTTCCGATCAATTCCCGGCGGATCATTCATATAGAGAACGGGATCCCCCACTCCCCGAAACTTCACTCCCTGATGAGTTGTTGGCAGAAAGCCACTTCCCCAAAGTCGATCATACAATGGCTGACCTCCCGGACGCCCCGTCCCCGTGCTGACCATGGAAACAAACGCAGGCAAATCGGAATTCACACTTCCCAGCCCGTAACTCAACCAGCTTCCAATACTCGGTCGGCCCGCGATTTGAGAGCCCGTTTGAAAAAAGGTAATGGCCGGATCGTGATTGATCGCCTCGGTGTGCATGGACTTGATAAAGCACAAATCGTCAGCGACTCCGGAAATGTGGGGCATCAATTCACTGATCGTGGCACCGGATTCCCCTCGCTTCGAAAAATTGAACACCGTTGGAGCCATCGGGAAATTTTTCTGCCCGGCCGTCATCCCCGTCAGCCGCTGCCCTTTTCGAATCGAATCCGGCAGCTCCTCCTTGAAATGCTTCTTCAACTGAGGCTTATCATCAAATAGATCCAACTGCGACGGAGCTCCCGATTGAAAGAGATAAATCACCCTTTTCGCTTTCGGCGCAAAGGTAGGAAACTGCGGCAACCCACCCGACGACGCCCCCAAATCATTCCCCAATAAACCCGAAAGCGCAGCAGCTCCTATTCCAGTTGCAGTTTTTCCAAAAAACTGCCTCCGCGTTTCGTTTAAACTGGATTCAAAAATCGGGTTCATTCCTTCGTTACCGTTTCGTCGAGGTTTAGAATCACACTGGCAATTGCCGTCATCGCCGCCAGTTCGGACGGCTTAATTTCTTCATCGGGCTTGGCATTTCCAACTTTGATCAATGAACCGGCGGCTTCCGGCTTCTCCTGATAATTCGTCAGATAAGATCCGTAGCTGTCCGTTAGAATCTGCAAAACCCGATCATGCGGCTTTCGAGCCAACACCAGGGAATGTCCGAAGGCGATACGCTCACCCACAGTTTTACCCCCCTCCTTGATCATTCGCGTTGCCATCAAACGGGCAGCTTCCACATACTGCGGATCGTTCAAAAGATTCATCGCCTGCAAAGGAGTGTTCGTCCGCGTCGAAGTAACGGAACAGATTTCCCGCGAGGAGTTATCAAAATTCATCATTGAGGGTGGCGGAACCGTTCTCCGCCAGAACGTGTAGAGACTCCGGCGATAGAGATCTTCATTCTTCGCCTCGATGTATTTCACACCTTTGGCACTGACCTCTTCCCACAAGCCGGCAGGTTGATAGGGCATTACAGGCGGCCCACCAATTTTTGAATTCAGCTGCCCACTCACCGATAGAACCTGATCGCGAAGCGCCTGCCCGTTCAAACGAAATCTGGCTCCTCTGGCGAGCAGTCGATTCTCCGGATCCCGCTGCTGCAAAGTCGAGTCAACGACTGAGCTCTGGCGGTAGGTCGCACTCATCACGATTCGTTTGTGCATTTCTTTCACATCCCATCCGCTCTCGCGAAACTCAATTGCAAGCCAGTCGAGAAGTTCAGGATGAGAAGGTAGGCTCCCTTGCGAACCGAAATCTTCCGGAGTCTTCACCAATCCGATTCCGAAAAATAATTGCCAGTACCGGTTCACCACTACTCTTGAGGTCAAAGGATGTTCCGGGCTTAAAAGCCATTGTGCCAGACCCAGCCGGTTTCGCGGCAATTCAGGATCCATTGGAGGCAGCGATGCAATGGTTGCGGGTGATAGTTTCTCTTCCTTTCTCGGCTGATCATACGCTCCGCGATCCAGCACAAAAGTCTCCCGCGGCTCAGGCATTTCCTCCATTACGGAGACCGTTGTTATCTTATTAGTCTCAAAGCCCTTCAGCACTGCTTCCGCCGTAGTGAGTTCCTTACTCAATTTCTGATATTCTTCATCATGATTGCGAAAGTAGGAGCGCGAGAGAAAAGTATTCTCCGGCTTCGAGCGGTTTGGATTCGCAGCCAGTATCTGATCGGGAGAGATTTCAAAAAGGGCATTCACCTGTTTGGCTGTTAGCGCTTCGCGGTAGATTCGCGCATCATCAACAAAGGTATTGGCCAGCATTTCATCTCGAATGGAATTGAGAGATGAATTCTCAGTTTCACATCCCAGAAGAGTTTCCTCTTTGCTTGCAACCGTTCCCTTAAGATTGTCTTTGCTTATCGAAACATCAGCCGCCTGCCCGTTTATGTAGATCCGAACGCCGGCCGCTTTCCCGGAACCATCGTAAGTCACCCCTATCTGGGAAAATTCCCCACCTGTGATCGTTTCAGAGGAAATGACATCAATGCTCTCGCCCGCAAACCGGTCGCTGTGAATCCGGAACACCACCTGGAATTTCTTACTCTCCTTCTCACGAAGATTCACATGATACCCTCTTCGGTGTTTGTCAGGAGTTACGCAGCTAAAAACCGGCCCTTCAATCCCCGAAACACCAGTGGTCGTATTCACCCAGGCACTCCAGCTCATCGGCTGATCGGATCGATAGCCACCCTTTGGCTTTCCAAGATCGAGGAATGCTCCCTGTGCCACAAATACTCCTTTGCCATATTTCGCATCCTTGTTGGTTTGAAGCCTCGACTTAATCCCGCGCGATACGGCGGGCTTTCCGTGACTCCCGAGGTTCAAAGTCTGAGTTTTATTAAACTTATCCAGGGGCAAGTGAAACAGTGGCGCAGGAAGCGGCTCGAACTCAGCTTTGCTTTGTGCCTCTCCGCCATAAGCCTTCACCCAATCTGCAAATGCCTTTTGATGAACCTTCGCATAGCCGGCCTGTTTTTCTTTCAGCCCTGCCACTTTCTGAGTTGCCTGTTCATGCTCGGCCCTGGTCCCACCCGTATAGACCTTCATATTCGGAGCCGGTGCCAGATCTCCGTCTTTCCCTTTTTCCGGAACACTGTTGAAAAAGGCATACAACTCATAGAAATCCCTTTGCGTAATCGGATCATACTTATGGTCGTGGCAGCGGGCGCACCCAACGGTCAGCCCCATCCACACCGTGCTGGTCGTCTCAACTCTGTCCGCCACGTATTCCACGAGAAATTCCTCCGGGATGATCCCCCCTTCGTCATTGATCCGGTGATTTCTATTGAAAGCCGTCGCCAGTCTTTGCTCTTCGGTCGGATCGGGTAATAAATCACCCGCCAACTGCTGAAGCGTAAATTGATCAAACGGCAGACCGTCGTTGTATGCATGGATCACCCAATCCCTCCACGGCCACTGCGTCTTCTTTAAATCCCCCTGATAGCCTCCCGTGTCGGCATACCTTGCCGCATCCAACCAGGGCAAGGCCATCCGCTCCCCGTAATGTGGTGATGCGAGGAATTGATCCACCACTTTTTCGTAAGCCTTCTCAGACTGATCAGACAGGAAGGCTTTCACCTGTTCGGGTGTCGGAGGCAGTCCCGTCAAATCCAGGGCTACCCTGCGAATCAGCATTTCCCTGGAAGCTTCAGGCGAGGGAACAAGCCTTTCATCAGCCAACTTCTTTGCAACAAAGTGATCGATGCCATTTCGCGGCCACTTCTCCAACGCCTTCGATAGCTCCGGAAGATCCGCTTTGCGGGGAGGAACAAACGACCAGATCTCTTCGTAGACTGCGCCTTCTTCGATCCATTGACCGAGAAGTTTTTTCTGCACCTCTGTCAGGCTCACCTTCGATTCGGGAGGCGGCATAATTTCATCTCCGTCTTCGTGATAGACCCTGAAGAAAAGCTCACTCTTCCCGGGATCTCCCGGAACAAATGCGCCAGCCGAAATTGCTGCCTTTCGATCATCAAGTCGCAGGTCCGCTTTTCGCTCATTCGCATCCGGACCATGACAAAAAAAGCAGTTCTCCGACAGAATAGGACGGATATCACGATTGAAATTGATGCTCTCCCCGGCTTCCAATTCGAATGGAGCAAACACGAAAATCCCAGCGAAGAGGAATAGACAATTTCGGTAGGATGCTGACATCGAAAAATATCATACCGTTAAATTCATTACTGTCCTACGCCGCGATGATGCGGGGAGGTCGAGTATTGCCAGAGAATCGCTGTCTCTCTAGGGTAGCTTCAACTCCATGAAAAACTTTCTCACCCTTGCTGCCTTCATTTGCGCTTTCTCAGCCACAATTTCCCGGGGAGAAGATGAAGAAGTTTCGGTCAAAATTGTTCCCAACATTTCCTTTCTAGGTGAAGATCGGAAGGAGAAGATGGACCTCTACCTTCCGGAAGACATTGTTCCAGGAGAGTCACGGCCAGCAATCCTGGTGGTCCACGGAGGAGGGTGGCATGGAGGAGGAAAAGCCGCGGCCCGTGAGAAAAATATCGGATCGAATTTAGCGAAGGCCGGATTCATTTGTGCCAGCATCGACTACGTCCTCGCTGAGAAGAAAACTTTGTTCACTGACAATCTGAAGCAGGTCTGGCCGAAAAACCTGCAGGACTGCATGAACGGAGTGCGTTTTTTGAGAGCAAATGCCGAGGAGTATCAAATCAATCCGAAACGAATCGGGGCAGTCGGGGGATCTGCAGGCGGGCACCTTGTTGCGATGCTTGGTGCTATTGGCGATAGCAAAAGCTTAGCTGCTGATTCCCCATATCCCGGAGTCTCAAGCAAGATCCAGGCTGTGATCCCTCTCTACGGAGTTCATGACTTGATCGCTTACGCTGAGAAAAAGGAACTTATCGATCAGCTTTCCCTAAAGGACAAAGAGCTCTGTCGAAAGGCCTCACCAATCACCTACCTTTCAAAAGACGATCCGCCCTTTCTGATCATTCACGGCACTGCCGATCCTCTCGTTCCCGTTCAGCAATCTGAACTCCTCCACGAAGCAGCTGGAAATTCCGGCGTCGAAAGCACTCTTCACATTATTCGGGGGGCTAAACACAGCTTTCATCTGGAACCGAAACAAGAGGATCTTCGCCCGATGGTGATTGAATTTTTTAATCGTCACCTGAAGCCAAACTCGTAAGCCATGATTCTTTCTTCCGTTTTAACTCCCCTCTCTGAAGAGAACCTCAAACTAGCTGCTCAATGCGGGGTGGAAGGTGTCGTCATTCACTACCCCGGCCCGGGACTGGAGGCCCTGACCGAAGCGAAAGAAAACGTTGAGAAGCACGGCCTCAAAGTAATCGCAATGGAAGGATTTCTCCCCATCGAAAAGATCAAAGCGGGACAAGATCATGACGGCCGCGACCTTGCGGAGACGAAAAGCCTGATCGAAAACATGGGAAAAGTCGGGCTCGATTTGATTTGCTACAACTTCATGGCCGGAACTGACTGGGTCCGGACAAAACTGGATGCGCCGGAAAGAGGGGGAGCAAGAGTAACCGCATTCTCTCTAGCCGAAGCCGAAGCCGCCGTTTCTCTCAACTCCGAATCCCGCGACATTTCCGAAGATCGGATCGAAGCCTCTGAACTTTGGGCAAACCTCAAATCGTTCCTTGAAAAGATCATTCCAATTGCAGAGCAGGCTGGCGTCACTCTGGCGATGCATCCTGACGACCCTCCCCTTCCGGCTGTCTCTTATACACATCTGACGCTGCCGACGAAGAGGATAG
>OJCB01000818.1_pt1 | contig 11238 bp, 10 predicted proteins | sample 1591501 | NCBI WGS metagenome assembly OJCB01 (sample SAMN05416813, study PRJEB24817) | seawater metagenome | isolation source: Sea water | place: Canada:Atlantic | collected 2013-07 | reverse complement strand
CGGCATACGAGATCAGCCTCGGTCTCGTTGGCTCGGAGATGTGTATAAGAGACAGATTCATCAGTAAAAACAATACATGCAACGGCTACTTCCTTTCTTTCTTTTTATCACTTTATGCGGGCTATGGGCCTGCTCGTCCAACAAGGATATGGACCTCAACGAACAATTGGCTCAACTATCCATCAGTTGGGAATTAGTAAGTAATCAAATAGGCGATGCGCCAGGCTACCGCTCCCGTTTCATCATCACCAATAATGGAACGCAAACGCTTGATCGGACGGATTGGCAATTGTACTATAATCAAACCAATCGGAAGGTCAAAGTCAACTCCACGCAAGGGCCTGCTACTGTTTCTTTGATCAAAGGAGATTTCTTTCGCTTAGCACCGACAGCAGCTTTTAGCTTACCCGCTGGAGAAAGCATCAGTATAAGTTGGGATTTATCCGATTGGGGCATAAAGGAATCTGATGCGCCATTGGGCCTCTATTTTGTCAATGAAGAAAACGAAACCTTTGTGCCAATAGAAGATTACACCGTGCTGCCCTTCGATCGTCCCGAACAAATCAATCGTTTTACGGTAGATAAAGATCCAATTCCCACGGCTGCCAACCGCTTTGCCCTCAATCAAAAGCTATCTCTACTGGGGGCCGATGAAATATCTCCTATTATTCCTACCCCTCGCTCTTTTCAGTCTAATCCTGGCTTATTTGAATGGACCGAAGACCTTTCCATTCAATATGATGGAGCACTCGAAAAGGAAGCACAATATTTAGCTACGTTCATGCAGAAGCACTTCAAAAAGACTATCGAAGTGCAAGCAGGGATATCGAATGGGAAAATTAAACTCAGTATGGGCGGCGCCAAACAAGCCGAAGCCTATCGCTTAGTGGTTACGGATCAATCCATCAATATTATTGGCCAAGATGCGGCAGGTGTCTTCTATGGTATACAAAGCCTGTTAGGCTTAATCCCCGTCGATGCATTTAAAGCAGCTAACACGAAAATTCAGATCCCAGCGATATCCATCGAGGACGCACCTGGTTTTGACTATAGAGGTCTTCATTTAGATGTTGCTCGAAATTTCAATAGCAAGGAAGCCATCATGAAAGCCATTGAAATCATGGCTTTTTATAAGCTCAATAAGCTACATCTTCACCTAACGGATGATGAAGGCTGGCGATTAGCCATTGAAGAATTACCCGAGCTGACCGAGATCGGTGCCCGCCGAGGGCATACCCTCACTGAAGAAAACCATCTCCAACCTGCTTACGGCTCAGGACCTGATCCTGACAATGGATCATCGCACGGAAATGGCTTCTTCACTAGAGAAGAATTTAAAGAGATCATTCGATTTGCACATGATCGGCACATAGAAGTAATACCAGAGCTCAATGTACCAGGCCATGCGCGGGCTGCCATCAAAGCGATGGAGGCGCGTTATCGCCGCCTGATGGAAGCCGGAGATCAAGCTGCTGCAGAACAGTATTTATTGACTGATTTTGAAGATAAATCGGTGTACGAATCTGTACAATTCTATCCAGATAATGTCGTATGCGTCTGCAAAGAATCTTTATATACTTTTTATGAGACTATCGTAGATGATGTCGTCGAAATGTTTGAGGAAGCCGAAGTGCCCCTCCAAACTATCCATACGGGTGGAGATGAGGTACCTGGAGGTGTTTGGATAGATTCACCCATTTGTAAAGAATTGGTGGCTCAGAATGAAGACGTGGAAACCGCAGCTGATCTACCCTTCTATTTTATCGGTAGAATCAATAAAATCCTCCAAGATCGAGGCCTAATTACAGCCGGTTGGGAAGAAATTGCCTTAATCAAACAAGATGATGGTTCTTATATACCTCATCCCGATTTCACCGACGCCAACTTTCTCCCCTATGTGTGGCAAAATCTTTGGGGAAACCAAGATTTAGGGCATAGATTGGCCAATGCAGGTTACCCTATTGTAATTTGCAATGTAACGAATCTCTATTTTGATTTAGCCTACAATAAGGACCCAGAGGAACCAGGTTTTTATTGGGGAGGTTTTACCGATACCCGAAAAGCCTTTGAAATACTTCCGTATGATGTGCTGAAATCTACAACACGTGACCCACTCGGAAACACTTTTAATGTAGAAGAAGCTTATAAGGATATGGCCCCCTTGAAAGCTCCCCAGAATATTCGAGGTATTCAGGGTGCACTCTGGAGTGAAACCGTTAAGGGTGCAGAAATGATGGAGTACTATCTACTGCCTAAATTGATGGGTTTGGCAGAGCGGGCATGGTCTCCTCAGCCAGAATGGGGGAATATTGATGACCAAATAGCGCGAGAAGCAGCCTTGGATCAATCCTGGAATCAATTCGCCAATGCTTTAGGACAAAGAGAGTTACCTCGCCTTGACTATATATTCGGCGGTTATCAATTCCGTCTTCCTTTACCAGGGGCAGTAGTTGAGGATGGTAATTTGAAAGCCAATATTGCGTTCCCAGGTTTGACGATTACTTTTGATGATGGTACGCCTTATCAGGCACCGATAGCGATGACCAATGAGGCTAGGTTAAAGGCGGCAACCGATAAGCGGAAAAGCCGATTAGTCATCATTGAAAAATCCCCTAAAATTAAAGATTAGTGCCAATAAAACAGGTACTACAACCCGTTGTAGACCCTTTTTCAACCATAAAATCCAACCGTCATCAGTAGGACATATTCAATGGAATGGGGCAACTTTGGGCTGTCAAACCTGTTTAACTAATAAAAAAGATTTTCTCATGAAAACATATGGTTTACCTTCGATTGCATTCCTTTTCATCATGGCTCTTGCCTTGTCTAGTTGCAATCCAAAGACAGACGGTGCAACTTCCACCACTACACCAACAGTAGCTTCAGAAGCTACTCCCACTCAGATGGTGGCTAATAAACCCAATCCTCATTATGTGGAAGGGGGAATTAAATGGATGACTTTTGATGAGGCGATTCAAGCTAATAATGCTGAAAAACGCAAAATCTTCATCGATGTATATACCGATTGGTGTGGATGGTGCAAAGTGATGGATAAAAAGACTTTCACCGATCAAACGGTTATCAATTACATGAACGAGCATTATTATGCCGTGAAGTTTAATGCCGAAAAAGAAGACCCTGTCGTCTTTCAGGGTAAAAACTTTGAATTGGTAGATGGTGGCCGACGTCCGATACACACCTTGGCTTATGCCATGTTAGACGGGAAACTTAGCTATCCTTCTTATGTTTACTTCAATGAGAACAACCAAAGAATCACGATTAGTAAGGGTTTTAAAGATCCTGTCAGATTCTTGAAGGAATTGGAAAATATTGAAATGAATTCTGGCGGTATTTAAGCCTCTTTCAAGATTCCTAAGTTGCGGGTTTCGAGCTATAAATCGAAACCCGCAATTATTCCTCCCATTTTTTCATCGAGGACCACAGACCTAGCTTTCGCTACCCAAAGTCCGCCCTTTCCGCGAGTAATACCACATCGTAGAGAAAATCCATATCGTTCCGATCACAGAAGGTAATAGCTGGCTGTAAGGCTGCCAAGCCGCTAAGACCGTACCTGCAAAAGCAGAAAATAAGGCGATATAGGCTGCCGTCATTTTAAAAATATGCTCCATCAACCAGTAGCGTGCCAGCCCTCTCCAAAAAAAACGTAGCACATCGTACCCGCCAACCACAAATAGAAAACCCAATAAATACAAAACTACAGATTGATGCCAGACCACTTCACTACCTCCCATCTTAAATAAAAAGCGGCCCGCTACAAAGAGAAGGAAAATACTAGCCAGTAAATCCAAATAGGTCGGGCCATTTGTTTTCGTCCTTAGTATCCGGTAACCCGTAAAAGAAAGATACCCGCTTTGTAAAGTGATTACGGTAAGGAAAGGACGACTACGAAAGAATAATGCGCCAATCGTCGCCGTAAGAATAGTGATAAACATGAATACCAAAAAAAGTTGTCCATATCTCCGATGAGCAGTACCCCCCTTTTGGGTAAAAATGGGAATCAGTCCTATCAATAAGGCTAGGCTACCAGCAATAATGTGCGTAAGAATATTGATCTGTTGGAACATAATAGTGAATTAGTTTTGCTCCAAACTAGACCAGAAAAAGGAGTTAATCCAGCCAAAACAGGTGAGTGGGTACTATAAATTGGCGAATGGGGAGGCGCTGAAGGTGAAAAATCATGGGAATCTATCTTCTAGTCCGAAATTTTAATCATCGACTTAATCGTCTGCGTGTAGCTACTGCTAGATACTAACCGACTTCCTACCTGATCAGCTAATAATAATTCATATCGCCCTTTGTGGTGAGGGGTGATCCGAGAAACGAAAGTTTGATTGACGATATATTTGCGATGTACTCTCACAAAATGGCTAGGCAAACGCTGCGCTAAGAAACCCAAGGAGTAATCACATAAATGTTTTTCGCCCGCCACGTCATATAAATAAGCATACATATCATATGCGGCAATATGCGTTATTTCAGTCAACTGCATAAAAATGATATGCTCTCCTTTCTTTAAAGGTATCTTCTCCAGTGGAATAGTAGTCGAGACCGTTTCTTCTGCCTCTTTCCCTACTTCTCTTTCCACTAATACTTTATCAAAGGAAAATCCAAGTATGGGGCTAAAAATAGCATTAAATGCATGCCCTCCGGTTAAAGAAAAAAAGCGATACGGCCCTTGCTCGAACAGTATATTACGCACTACCTGCTCAACTTCCGTCCCCAATACACCTACTAGCACAAAGGCCAATCCCAGCAAAATTCTTTCTAGCCACACAGCCTTGAACTTGTTTGGGATCAATTCTTTATTAAAGATTATAAAGAGTAAACCATATCCAATAGCCAAACAAATCACCGTATGAACCACTAAGGCTTCCCCTAATCGACTAGAAGACCCCAAAAAGTAGCCCGCCAAACCAAGGCACGGCCCCATAAGCAGAATCGTAGGCAGGTATCGATTAGGCGTAGTAAAATTAAAGGAAGTTTTAGGCATGGATCGGATTTTATTTCGAACCAGTTGTTACTTATAAAGGCTACTTTCTTCCAAACTTTTGAAAACAGCATCAGGAACCAGGTAAGCCACCGAATGTCCCTGCTGAATACAGTTTCTAATATAACTTGCTGAAATATGCATTAATGGTGCTTCAAACAGGTGTACACTCGCATGATTTTCCAAATCGCCTAGTGCGTAATCGGGGCGTTTGTAGACGTAAATCGCATAATCGCGTAAGATAATCTCATGGTTTTTCCACTTGTGAAGTGTCGCCAGATTATCTCCTCCCATAATCAATACAAATGCTCGATCTGGATACTTTTCTTTTAAATAAGTAAGCGTATCAATAGTATAAGAAGGCTGAGGAAGTTGAAACTCGATATTGGACGCTCTTAGTTTAGGCTGATCCCCTATCGCTAATTGTACGAGGTGTAGACGATCATAATCGGAAGCTAAAGAGGCCTTAGACTTGAGTGGATTTTGAGGTGAAACGACCATCCAGACTTCATCCAAATCGGTTTGTGAAGCCATAAAATTAGCAATGATCATATGCCCAACATGAACAGGGTTGAAAGAGCCAAAAAATAGTCCAATTTTCTTCATCCCATTTATTCTTGTTCGCCTGTTTCTTCACGCCCTTCGTCCAACCATTCTTCTTCCGACATTTCCACTTCATCCTCTTCTGGGATGTCTACCAACCATTGGCCGTTTATCTTGAGCAAATTAAACTGAGAGGCATACTCTTCATATTCATCTCGCAAAAGGCAGTTACATTGAGCAATCGTATCTTGTTGAACGGAACAATTAAGGTCTAGAAAATTGGTGTGAATAATCGAAGAGTCCGGTGGATCACCGGCCATAATTTCGGCCAGCATATTCAGCATGGCCTGGCCATCAGGAGTACTGAGTAGTGCCGCTCGTTCAAAGCGATTGCTATCCATTAAGGCTTGGTATTGCCGCACTACCGTTTCTGGCGTATTGGGAAGCGTTTCAGGTATAGCCGACGCTTTCTTTTCTTGCTCTTGGCAAGCCATGAAGAAAAGCAGGCAAATACCTAGGCTAATATAGTGTTTCATAAAGAAGGTTTGATCAACTAGCTTCGAAATGACGCAAAGGCAAAATCAACAGCTAAAGCTTTCGAAGAGCTCCTAGGCGCTATAGAATGCTAGCCACGGTCACGCTTTGAGAGCAGACTAAGACCATTTCTAGTTGCTCAACATAACAGGCATTACCAACATCAATATTTCTTCCCCATCTGGTTCTTCGGTAGGTAATAGAATACCGGCGCGGGTAGGATTGGATAGTTCTATCTTCACCTCGTCCGACTCCAATACCCCTAGCATTTCTACCAAGAACTTAGCGTTGAAACCGATATTTAAAGGCTCGCCTTCAAACGTACAGGTCAATTGTTCGGTCGCTTCATTAGAAAAGTCTAAATCCTGCGCTGAAATCGTTAAGCTACCATCCACGATATTCAGTATTACCTGGTTGGTTGTTTTGTTGGCATAAATCGCAATCCGCTTAAGCGAATTTTGAAAATCAGTACGTTGCAAGGTTAGTGTGTTGGGATTATCAACAGGTATGACCGCATTGTAATCGGGGTAGCGTGCATCGATTAGGCGGCAAACCAAATTGGTGGTCCCAAATGTAAAAAAGGCATTGGCTTTGTTGAAGGCGATATTCACCTCGTCTCCTGCTGGCAAAGCAGAACGCAATAAGTTGAGTGCTTTTTTGGGAACGATAAATGAGGTAGAAACCTCACTCGTTACCTCAGCAAATGTGTATTTAACTAGTTTGTGTGCATCTGTGGCAACTAATGTCAGTTTATTAAAGCTTATCTGAAAATACACCCCAGTCATAGCGGGTCTAAGTTCATCACTACTGGTCGCAAAAAGTGTTTTAGAAATACCTTGGTTAAGCGCTGGCGATTGAATTTTGATGGTATCTACCGTATCCGGTTCCGGAATATTTGGAAAATCCTTACCATCTTCTCCTGCAAGTCGATACTTACCATAAGCCGATGTGATTTCGATGCCGAAATTCTCATCGTTAATGGAAAATGTAATGGGCTGCTGTGGAAGTGCTTTCAGGGTTTCCAGGAGTATTTTGGCCGGAACAGCTACAGCCCCATCGGCATCCGACATTACCTCTATCTCCGTAGAAATCGAGGTTTCTAAATCTGTAGCCGATATGCTTAGCTTATTACTAGTAATGGAAAACAGGAAATCTTCCAAAATAGGCAATACTGGATTGGAAGCAATTGCCCCACCCACAATTTGTAATTGTTTGAGCAGTTCGGAAGAAGAAACGCTAAATTTCATAGTAGGTACCTGATTTTCGTGAATGTTGTAAGCAAAATACCAAATAAATACCTAACGGTCAATTGGCAAGCTGCAAAACTACATTTTATTGCTTACTTTTTTACAGCAAATAATTAACATGATGTGGATAAGCCTAGCTGACCAATAAAGCAGCCCCAAATACGCCTGCACTATCTCCCAGTTTCGGTTTTAGGAAGAGTGTATTCACCTCCTTATTAAAGATAAAAGGCTGTATGCGAGCCACTCCTTCGGTATAGAGTAGATCAATATTCCCCACTCCGCCACCCAATACAATGACATCAGGGTCGAGGACATTAATAATATTAGAAATCCCTTTCGCAAAAAAGTGCAATAATCGATCAATGGTTTGAGAAGCAGCTGTATCTGTTCCCGCCTTATGGCGTTCAGTAATCTCTCTTAGGGATAAATGTTGGCCGCTAAGTGCTTGGTAATAACGCTCTAAAGCGGGCCCTGCTATAATGGTTTCCGTGCAACCCACATCACCACAATAACAATCGCCTCCTGAATTATCCAAAAAACTATGACCCCATTCCCCGGCGATCCCTTGCCCCCCATTCCAAACTTTGCCATCAAATACAATACCTCCTCCAACGCCCGTCCCCATGATTACGCCAAAAACGAGTTGAGCTGTAGGTAAATGTTCTTGTACCGCCCCTAGCTTGGCTTCAGCAATAGCGAAACAATTGGCATCATTTGCCATTTTTATAGGTATTCCCAAGTATTTCTCTACATCATCCCTAAAAGGTCGATTGTTCAAGCAGGTAGTATTACTATTTTTCATCAAGCCGGAATGCGGGTCAATAGTACCTGGTGTTCCTATCCCAATGCGTTCGGGGCTTAAACCAGACACGGATTTAAGTTGTGTTATTAGCGCTTGAATCTGGCTGATGATATGGTCATATCCTTTTTCCTTTTCTGTTGGAACACGTAATCGATGAAGCACTTCTACCTCTTGTCCATTTTTCAAAATAACACCTTCTATTTTGGTACCTCCAAGGTCGATCCCCCAAACTGGCTGCATAGTTCTTAGTTTGTTATTGTAATTACTGAAGTTGTTTTGCTTGGCGAAGAGAACAAAATCTGCCTCATTAATGTACAAAAATCAAAATAAAATGCATACCCCAGCCTGCTCTCCTCTGTCAATTTTTTCCTATTAAACTCTTTTTAAATACTTTATCCGTCATCTCTGCCGTCAAAAATGATCCACCAAGGTGTATAAACCCTGCTATTTTTTTAATTTTGCACAAATTTTTTAGAAAGCTTGCATTTTAGGCTTTAAAACAAGGCAATATCGCAGCGAGGCATGGCAGAGAAAAAAACCAAGTTTCAAAGGAAAGGAAAAAAAGGGACCTTGTCGCTATCGGTGAGTACTGCAATAGATGATGATAGGCCAGTTTACATAGCTGGAAATTTCAACAACTGGCAGCTTCCTGATGAAAATTATCGGTTGACCAAAAAGGGAGAAGGGCGATATAGCTTCCTGTTCAAGGATACAACTTCTTTGCCCCCGCTCTTAGAATACAAATACGCGAAGGCAAATTGGGAGGGGAGAGAATTGGATGAGTATGGCGAGGAAATACAAAATCGCCGATTACTAGCTTCTATTCGCCAACATGAAGAAGAAGTACACCTGTGGTCGCATGCAGGCTTACCTTATAATTCATCCTTATTGCCAAAGATTCAGGTAATCGATGAAGCTTTCGAAATTCCGCAATTGATCAAAACACGCCGGATATCAGCACTTCTTCCGCACGATTATGAAGAAGGAACAAAAAGGTATCCTGTACTATATTTGCAAGATGGCCAAAACCTTTTTGATGATTATGCCCCATTTGGTAATTGGGCCATTGATAAGAAGTTGGCGCAATTAAGTGAAAAAGGGATTGGAGACTTTATTGTCGTCGCTATAGATCATGCAGAGGCTGATCGCGTCAAAGAATTTACGCCAAGTGTCGGTGGAAATTTGGGTAAAGGGCAAGGTAAAAAGTATGTGCGCTTTTTGGCTGACACCCTCAAACCTTATGTTGATAAACACTTCCGTACCTTGCCACAGCGAATACACACCGGCATCGGGGGAAGTTCCATGGGAGGGCTCATTAGCATTTATGCTGGATTAATGTATCCAGAAGTGTATGGACGCCTATTGATTTTTTCTCCCTCCTTGTGGGCTGCACCTAATATTCACTTTCATGCGATCAATTTCCAAGAAATACATGATACCAAAGTGTATATTTATGGAGGTGAGAGTGAAAGTGATACGATGGTTCCCAATATTAAGCAATTTAGAAAAGCAGTAGAAAAGCAAGGTTCTGCCGCTAATATAGAATTCGAGATATCGATTGACCCACATGGTCAACACAATGAAGCCAGATGGGGGAAGGAATTCCCTAAGGCGATAGAGTCGTTGTTTTTTTAATAAGTCAGGTGAAGGATACTAACACATAAAATGAAGTTGTTTGAGATGGCATGATTAGTCAAAAAGGCGCTAAATCCTTACGATAATTACTGCACCCAAAAATCAACCATAATTCGATAATACTGGCCCTGTGCAGTTATACCTCTTCACCCCAAAAGCAAAATGATTAATGCAAATTAAACTATCCTATTCCCTAGATACAAAGCCCGATCATTTAATTATTCCGATTTTCTCCAATGATCAGTTTGATGATACACTTCAACAATTGGCCACCCATACCGGATTGGATCGCGATAAATTAAAGGAAGACTTTAAGGGCGACCTGGGCGAAGTGCAGATGATCTATGCGAAGGAAAGCCGATTGTATTTGTTGGGGTTAGGAAAAGCGCCTCGTTTTGCTGATGTGCTTAAATCCTTTCGGAGTTTTTCTCATAAGTACAAAAGTAGGATAGGAAAAAATATAGCGATTAGTTGGCTATATAGCAACGAACCAACAAATTTGCCACGTCATATTGAAGCGGCAATCAACGGCCTTTTATTAGGTACATACCAAATTGGGCGTTTCAAATCGACTAAGGCTGAGGTACATCCATTAGCGGATAAAGGTGCTAGTGTTCAGTTTTTGTTGACCGAAGCAATGGGAGCAGGCTGTGAGGAATCTGCACAACGAGGTATAGCGATGGCCAATACCCAAATGAGCACTTTTGATCTCGTGAATGCCCCGAGTAACAAGAAACTGCCCATCGAATTAGCGGAGTGGGCCATCAATTCGGGCCAGAAACATGGCTTTGCCGTAACAGCCTTTGACCAAAAGGAAATCAAAGCACATGGCCTTGAAGCACTATTGGCGGTCAATCGAGGAAGTGAAGATCCTGCCTCTTTTATCATCATGGAGTACAAGCCCAATACACCAGGCGACTACAAGAAAATAGGATTAGTGGGCAAGGGTGTAACCTTTGATACCGGTGGATTATCGATCAAGCCTTCCATCAATATGCACTATATGAAGAGTGATATGGGAGGCGCGGCAGCGGTATTTGGAACCTTAGAAATGGCGGCCAAGCTACAGCTCCCCGTCCATCTAATCGGGATTGTACCCGCTACCGATAATAGTGTAGATGCCAAATCGATCAAACCTAGTGATGTCATTGGCTCTTATAGCGGAAAAACGATAGAGATTATTGATACAGATGCTGAAGGCCGGCTCATTCTCGCCGATGGTATCAACTACATGGTCAAAAACTATAGCCCCGAAATCTTGATCGACCTAGCGACCTTGACGGGTAGCGCCGTACGTACTTTTGGGTACCACGCTGCGGCTCTCTTTTCCAATAATGATGATTTGGCGGAACGGATTCAGCAAACAGGTGATGACAATGGGGAACGTGCTTGGCGATTACCTATTTGGGATATTTACAAAGACTGTCTCTTATACACATCTCCGAGCCCACGAGACCGAGGCTGATCTC
>OJCB01000816.1_pt1 | contig 11251 bp, 6 predicted proteins | sample 1591501 | NCBI WGS metagenome assembly OJCB01 (sample SAMN05416813, study PRJEB24817) | seawater metagenome | isolation source: Sea water | place: Canada:Atlantic | collected 2013-07 | reverse complement strand
GAGATCAGCCTCGGTCTCGTGGGCTCGGAGATGTGTATAAGAGACAGGCACATCCCACATCGTTACGGGTGTGTTGATATGCAAGCCATCTGCCGCTAGTTCAGCATTGAAAATATCATAGGCTTTGGCTGCCACCATCTTGTTTCGTCCTCCTGCCAAACAGGCGATAATGGGGTTCAAAATGCGGGTTTTACTATGGAGAGGGAGTCTTTGCCAGGGCTTCTGCGTGACATATCGGAAGGCTGCTCTGATGGGAACTGACTCTCCACTCGGCAATTTGATATGCATCACACCATCGATAAATTCTAGCCCATTTTCTTCATCAGATTCAAAACAAGGAACAAAATAAACGGCTTCGCCCATCACATCGGCAATCACTTCCGCATAACCTGATGCTTCCATGTGATTTTTGTCGTACAATACCGCCAGCGCTCCTTTTACCTTAAGTCGTAAATTTTTTAAATAAGGTTTGAAGGTTCTTTCTATCAACAAGCGATAGCTGCCCTGTTCCTGGTTATCATTGAGCAAGGGCATCGATTTTTGACCAGAAGGACAGGAGTTATTTTCAATAATCACCATTTGCCGTTTGCCACCAGCAGAGGTTACATTCAAAAGGTCAGCGCCTGCCCAAAGAAAGTATTTGGCTCGATAGTTCAGAATCTCCTTCAGCTTAGTCGAATTAACGGTAGGATGCATGTGACAATAGCGGGTCACGATACGTTTCTGATCGAGATTCATGAAAAAATTAACCATCGGATGAATCGTCGCATTGAGTGCTTTGGGGTACCAATGCTTATGTGCCTCAAATTCATCAGGTTGAATCAGAACGGCCTTCCTTGAGGGTTGAGAGATCGTCACAATTTTAGCGTTTTTATTGAATGAATTTCATGTGCAATAGAGTGTCAAATATGATAAAGACTGTGGTTTTTATTTAAGTCACTGCTTCCGCTATATTATTTTTCAAAAATAATATAGCGGTTATAGAGTAGCTGCTATTTGGCCTAGATTTACTAGCTGGATCAAGCGCGAGCAATAAAAAAATTGAGGCAGGAGGACGCTTTTAGTCCTATTTTTATATATTTGCAGTCCTATTTTTTTCGGGCTAAAAGAGCTTGAATACTAGACTTTATGCTGAAATGAGTTGATAGGGATGGGAATTAAGATTTTTAAGTAAGGCGAGGCTCGAAGAAAGAGCATAGCCATAAGCTACGCGACTGATGAAGAACGAAGGCTTGCTTAAAAAGATAATTTAGCTCCCTGCAAATTATTTTAGCATAAAGTCTACTACTCAAGTGATACCTATGGATACTATTGAAAAAAAGGAATATACTAGGGATGAATACTTCGATATCGTAGCCAAAGCGGAGTTTAAAATGGAATACTACCGCGGCCAGATATTCGCCATGGCTGGCGCCAAGCCTAATCATAATATTATTAGTGGAAATCTGCTTACAGCATTGAATAATAAATTGACTGATAGCAATTGCATCGTTTTCAATAGTGATCAAGCACTGGCTATTTCCGAAGACACCTACTTCTATCCCGATATTATGGTGAGTTGTGGCAAAGTAGAATTGGACGAAAAGCAAATTCGCTTGCTCAACCCTGTATTGATCGTAGAAATCTTATCTACATCTACTCGAGGATTTGACAAAGGAAAAAAGTTTGCCCTCTATAGAGAAATTCCCACGCTCAAGGAATATCTCATGATTGATGCCGACGCTATTGGTTTTGAGTCCTACTACAAAGAGGAAGGAGAACTCTGGCGCATTTCATCGGACAATAAGTTATCACAAAGTATTCCGCTCTATTCGCTGGATGTTCAAATTCCACTGGATGCGCTTTATAAAAAAACATTAGGGTTAGTCTAATCAATTCTTTTTGAGACCAAGGCATAAAAACGGCTAATCGTGCAATTGACCGCCTGATCCAGCATATTATCTCCCTTGGGAAAGGTCTTACAAAATCCCATTGAAGGAGAACAACTCCCATCTAATGCATTAGTATCGCCGGAAGTTTTGGAATAGGTATTGGACCAGCTATCGGAACCTCCAATGGCGTCGCTTTGAATGAGCATACTTATACTTAAGTCTACCACCCGATACTTCAATTCAAGGCTCGCCGATTTCTGCTGCTCGAAATTCGTTACTGTTCCTGTTATCGTTTTATACTGAATTTCCTTCACGTCCACAAAGGCGGAGTCTGTAACAGACCACTCCTTTTTCATTACATAACCATCTTCCACTTCTTTGGATTGAGTACAATCTGCACTAATGGTTTCATCTGAACTGACATAAATTCCGTCCCATTTAACAAAGCAATCAAAGTGAATATCGGTAATAGGATCATCTTCCCAATAAAATGCTTTCCATTCCAACTTTTTTAGATCTGGCATTCGTTCTCTCAACATCCTGTGCCAATCCTTATGCTGAAGATCCTGGTTTTGGTCATCAGCTATCACCCTAATATTGGTAATCCCTAAGGCTTCAGCTTCTGGCAAAAGCAGCGCCGCATCTTTATAGCCGGGCCGATAGGCCTGGCAGTTGTTCAGGTGTTTGTAAGCACGGCGAGCAGCTAATCGATCTCCCTTTCGGGCAGCAGTGAGGTTATTTTGTGCTTCGGTATAATAATACAAAGCGGTATTGTCAGTCGCCTCTTTGATTTCTTTATCCCATAGGACCCAATCAATCATCAATTTATACCCCAAGCCATCTAATCTTCTCATTACGGGCAGCAAGTCTTTTTGCCGTAACCGCAGCCGCATATATAAATCATGTATCGCAGGCCATTCTGATGCTTGTCCTTGACTTTTCCTTAATTGAATGTCTTGTTCGTCCCTTTCATTCAATTTTTTGAAGGATACTTCCAAGTTTACGATTTGCTTCAGTTTGACTTTCCCATCGCTGAGTTGATTCAAGCTTTGCGCGAAAGCTTTCTCATACAAGCCACGCTCCATTAATCTACGGGTAGGTTCGCAGCTAAGCAAACAGAGGCCTACCAAAGAAAGGTAGAGGTATTTAGTTTTCATATACGATAGCTTTATAGTTAGAAAGATAGTACGGAGAAGTCTTAAATTTTCTTAAAACGTTTTAAGCAAAAGTTAAAGCGAGGACTGGATATTAAAATATCTACTATTAAGCGTTCGTTATTATGTTTTAGGGTAAATTGTGGTACTACAAAAAGAGGCAGGCAAAACTAAATCCCTTACCTTTGCCCCTCAGACTAAAGTGCAGATATGTCAGCGGAGTATTCTAAACCTTGGCGTCAACAGGCCTCTGATAATGTAAAAAACTGGTTACGTCCTATAACGGTTAAATGGCGCGCTTTTCGTCGCCGCTACCCTAAATGGGCACTTACCCTACAAATCGGATTCGGTTGTGGATTGGTTGGTTTCCTTTCTATCTTAATCCTTTTACTTTCTATATATTGGGGGTACTTAGGCCCTTTGCCCGACTACGCTGAGCTAAAAAACATCCAGAACAATACAGCTTCCGAGATCTATGGGGACCAAGAGGTACTCCTCGGTAAATTCTTCAAGGAAAACCGTATCAACGCTGACTTTGAAGAGATTTCGCCCAATGTAATCAACGCCTTGGTGGCGACCGAAGATGCTCGTTTTTTTGATCATAGTGGAATCGATCTTCGTGCCTGGGTACGGGTTTTCTTCAAATCGATTATATTATTCGACGAATCCTCAGGTGGAGGGAGTACCATTAGTCAGCAGTTAGCGAAGAATCTATACCCGCGAAAAAGCTATGCCATGCTATCCACTCCGGTCAATAAGATTCGAGAGATGTTTGTGGCGCGGCGATTAGAGAATGTCTATACCAAAGAAGATTTACTCCGACTCTACCTCAATACCGTTCCTTTCAGCGAAAGTATTTTTGGGATAAAAGTAGCTTCACAGCGCTTTTTTAAGAAGTCGCCAGATCAACTGAGCGTCGAAGAAGCCGCTACATTGGTGGGCATGTTAAAAGGAACCACCCTTTATAACCCCATTAGAAACCCCGAAATAGCCACCCAGCGTCGTAATACCGTTATGAGTCAAATGGTAAAATACGAGTACCTGAAATCTGATAGGCTGGACTCACTGAAAACCCTACCCTTAGGGCTACAATATTATAGAGAAGGCAGCAACACAGGATTAGCCACTTACTTCAGGGATCAAGTCCGCGTAGAAGTCAATAAAATACTTGAAGATTATCCTAAGCCCGATGGCTCTAGTTATGATATATATACGGATGGATTAAAAATTTACACCTCCATAGATCCCAAGTTACAGCAATATGCAGAGGAAGCCGTGAATACTCATATGCCGACGCTGCAAGCTGCTTTTTATAAGAATTGGGAAAAAAGAGGTTCCTCCTGGGGTGGAAAAAAGGTATTGGAACAGGCCAAGAAGAATTCCCGGCGATACAAACAACTCGCGGCCAAAGGCAAGACTGAAGAAGAGATCGATGCCATTTTCGACGCCCCGCTCAGCATGCAAATTTTCAGCTGGGAAGAAGGCGATGTGATAAAAGAAATGAGTCCACTGGATTCTCTAAAATATTATCTCACCATCCTCAATACTGGCTTTTTGGCCATGGAGCCTCATACTGGGCTTGTCCGTGCCTGGGTGGGTGGAATCAATCACAAATATTTCCAGTACGATCACGTACGATCACGTCGGCAGGTGGGTTCGATCTTCAAACCCATCGTCTACGCCCAAGCCTTGCGCAATGGGATGCTACCTTGTGAATACACCTATAATAGGCAGGTCGTATATACTGATTATGACGATTGGAAGCCTCGAAATGCAGATGGCAAATATGAAGGCGTTTATTCCATGGAAGGTGCGTTGAGCCATTCCGTCAATACGGTTACGGTGGAGGTCATGCGCCGTGGCGGCCTCGATTCTACCCGACTTCTAGCTCGTGATATGGGTATAGAAGGCGCCATTCCTGAAGGGCCTGCTATCTCCCTAGGTGCAGTTGATGCGTCATTAATGGAAATGGTCAAAGTATATGGCACTTTTGCCAATCGTGGGCTGCGGCCTAATATCCACTATCTCGATCGTATCGAAACCAGCGATGGGTACACCATCGTTGAATTCAAGCGCCCCGACCCCAAAGATTTCACGCGTGCCCTCTCCTTAGAGCATGCCGATATGATGATTAAGATGATGGAGTCCGTCGTCGATAGCGGAACGGCTCGGAAGGTTCAATATCGATACGGCATCTATGGCGCTGTGGCTGGCAAGACCGGAACAACCCAGAATCATTCGGATGGTTGGTTCATGGGTTTCACGCCCAAATTGGTGGCAGGCGTCTGGGTGGGAGCCGAGAGTCCCAGGGTTCATTTCCGTACCATGGGCGTCGGCCAAGGCTCTAACACCGCCCTCCCGATCTGGGGAGAATTCATGCGCAAAGTCTACAAAGACAAGACCTATAAAGATTATCGCCGTAGTAAATTCCCCGTCATGGCCGACAGTCTCAGCGCCATGATGCAATGCCCCCCCTACCTCGACGACATGCCTACTATCCTCGACGATGAGTCCTGGGAAACCAACTATTACGACCAGCTTTACCTCTTCGAGGCTCTCAAAGACATTCCCTCCGAAAACCTCCAATACCTCCTCAACCGCCGCCCGCGCCGCAACTTCGAAACCATATCTGACTACGCTGAGCGCCTCCGCAAACTCAATAAGCGCCTAGAGAAACAAATCCAACGGCAAGATAACCGTAGGGACTTTTGGGATCAGTTGTTGTTTCGGAAGAAGAAGGGGCGGGAGGAGTAATCTTGTGTAGTTGATGGTCTCCAGTCGATGGATGTATTTTACACTTCTCTTGCCGGAGAGATTACTTGTGCGTTGCACATCGTACTAAATATTCAAAAACGATCCGTAAATTGGGCTTCCATTAAGAAATCACAAAATAAGCGTATGTCTATGCCCAGCCCGATTCGTAGCTATTACTCAACTTTATGCCTCGTGGTGAGTCTCTTAAGTTTCCAACTATTGACCGCCCAAGCTCCCATCCAATACCACCTCAATCTAGATGACATCAATCATCACGAACTGAATATCACCGTAGAGTTTCCGAGTGTGCCGCTGGGAGACTTACAGGTGCGAATGCCAAGAGCTTCTCCGGGGCGTTACGCGGTACATAACTTTGCCAAGAATGTATATGATGTAAAGGCTTTTGACCGGGAAGGAAAGCCACTTTCTGTGTACAAAACAAGTCCACAGGAATGGGAAGTAGTGGGGCATAGTGGATATGTGCGTTTTACTTATACCCTGTTTGGCAATTCTGGTGACGGGACTTATACTGGCATCGATAATCGGAAATTACATATGAATATGCCGGCTACTTTTGTATACGGCGTGGAGATGGAGAACCGTCCAATTGAGTTGTGCGTTGATTTGAGTGGGCGAGAAGAATGGGAAATTGCTACCCAGTTAAAAGCATTGGAATCGGATTGCTATTGGGCACCGAATTACTATTACTTTTTTGATAGTCCAACGATGGTGGGGGAGATTGATTTTCGGCGATTCCAAAGCGAATCCAATGGTAAGGAGTATACGATCGAAGTGGCTATGATGCACGAGGGAACGGACGAAGAATTGGACAGTTATGTAGAATGGGTGCAGAAAGTAGTCGAGGCGCAAAAAGAAGTGTATGGCGAGTTACCCGATTTTGATTTTGGCCGCTATACTTTTCTAACGAGCTACAATCCCTGGATCAATGGGGATGGAATGGAGCATCGCAACTCGACGGTCTGTAGTAGCAAAGGAAATCTAGCTAATAACGCTAACAGGCTTATTGGGACGATTTCTCACGAGTTTTTCCATGCGTGGAACGTAGAGCGGATTCGCCCACAATCGCTGGAGCCTTTCAACTTTGATGATGCGAATATGTCCGGCGAGCTGTGGTTTGCAGAAGGGTTTACGTCTTATTATGATGACTTAATTCTTTGTCGAGCGGGGATTATTAGTCCCGATGAGTATGCGCGCGGGATCACCGGGACGCTCAATTATGTGCTCAATTCTCCGGGTCGCCAATATCGCAATCCAATAGAGATGAGTTATAATGCACCTTTTGTAGATGATGCGACGGCCAATGACGAGACCAATTTCTCCAATAATTTCATCAGTTATTATTCTTATGGCGCGGTGCTAGGCTTGTGCCTGGACCTGAGTATTCGAAAGGCGTATGAAGGGAAATCCTTGGATGATGTAATGAAGTACCTCTGGGCTACACACGGTAAAACGGAGGTGCCTTATGAAATTCCAGACTTACAAAAGGCGGTCGCAGAAGTGACTGGAGATGAGAAATTTGCTAGTACTTTTTTCCAAGCATCTATCTATGGGAGTGCGCTTCCGGATATCCCTGCCTTACTACAGCATTTTGGTTTAGTGGTCAAACAAAGAGGGCCAGGGAAAGTAGCTTTCCGGACCAGAGTGAGCTTTGGAGAAGAGGGCGCAATACTAAAGGGCAATGTAGTACATGGTGGTGCGCTGCATGAAGCAGGTTTAGTCAATGGCGACATGATCCAAGCCATTGATGGGAAAGTGATAAAAACGAAGGAAGATTGGGATGTGGTGATGCCTACTTTAAAAGTGGGTAAATCTTATTCCATTGAATATCTCCAAAATGGCATAGCAGCGAAAGGTACTTTTACCGCTAAAGAAGATCCTGGTTTTCAAGTGATGACCGTAGAGGAGGCTGGGGCTAAGATTAGCAAAGATCTCGGAATGAGGAGAACAGATTGGTTGAAGCATTAGCGGTTATTTTACTAAACTGATGTAGGTAATCAGTTGAAGGTTTAGGGTTGAAGGTTTAGCTTAATTCTCCGGGGTAAACCTTCAATTTCAATTTTTCAAGCCCTCCCAAAGGAATTTTTAATGGTATAGTATCTATCTGATTTTCGTCGAAAGTCACACTAAATCGTTGTACACGGACACAGATTAGAACAGTCTCCTTCGCTCTTGTCCCTCCATGAATCTATTTTGCTAGGCAACCTATTAGCCTAGCGGTTTATGCAAAGAAACGCTCCATCGGTTTGCACACAAACAGACTACCCGACACACTTCCCAACTCAAGCGTTCCCAATCTCTATTCTCCAAGCACTCGACTTAATGCTCGCTCACCCCTGATTTTATCTTTTACTAAAAGGTGTTTTCATCATTCCTTCCTAATTCAACCATGAGGCTGGCCCAGTTTTGCCTACTTACGCCTCCTGTCGTTCACTTAAGAATTTCCTACCTCTACTTAATTCTCCCGCTTATCAAAAGAAAGCCTTCTACATTTGAATCACTCCCCCTCCTCCACAAACACTTTGAAACCCAGTCACAACAAATAAGTATTATGAAAAAATTATTGTTTCTATTTGTTCTAATCTTATTCGCTTCAAATCTTTCTAACCTCCACGCACGTGCTCATTATGAAGCGGAGAATACCTGTACGGCTAGCCCGTTTTATTTTCCAGCTTTGACCGTCACCAACATTGTCCCCGTAAGTTGCCCGGGAGGAGCAGACGGATCTTTTACTATTATTGCTTCCAATGGCAGCGGTCAATATTCTTTCTCGAAAGATGGAAACTCTTTCGTTGCTGGTAACGGCTCCAATACCCATACCTTTACTGGGCTCACTATCGGTTTCTACAATGCCAAAGTCTACGATTTGAATACAGGCGATATCACCAATCCCACCTCGTTCAAATAATAGTCAGCGATACCGAACCTCCTGTGGTGCGCACTAAGCCTTTCGATCTGTACTTCAGCGGCGCGGGTGGCGAATTGAATCCAGCGGATATTGATGCCGGCACCACGGATAATTGTGGTTCTGTCAACCTGTTTGCGTCTCCCAACAACTTCTCCTGCTTTGCCTCAGGGCAAACATTTACGGTGCGCCTCATTGCCAGAGATCAAAGCGGGAACCAAGCTGAAAGCACTACACTAGTCCGAGTTTTTGAAGTAGGGGCACCAAACCTGACCTGCCCTAGCCCTCAAACTTTGACTTTGGCCGCCAATTGTGAAGCAGTATTACCTGATTACACAATTTTAGCAGATGCATTTGACTCTTGCGGGAACTTAAATGGATTTACTCCACCACCCATCAGCCAAAGCTTAGCCCCAGGAACGATTATTTCTGATACTGGAGATCTTAGCTTAACACTAAGCTCAAGCGATCTCAATGGAAATACCGCACAATGTGAAATGACCGTATCCATTGAACGACCAAATACATTCCCGCAACTTACCATTACTAACGTGACGCCAGAAACTTGCCCTGGGGCAGCTGATGGATCTATTACTGCCATAGCCTCGCCTTCCTGCGGTACTTTCGACTTCTCTAAAGACGGAGGACTCAGTTTTGTACCTGGCAACGGCTCCAATTCCTATACTTTTGCCAACCTTACAGTTGGACAGTACCTTATCAAAGTACGAGATGGAAACAACAATATAACCAATGCTGAGGTTGCCGTCGTTGAAAGTGCAGATACCGAACCACCTGTCGTACGTACTAAGAATTTTGATCTTTATTTCAGCGAATACAGTGGCCGCATATTGCCTTCAGATGTAGATGCGGGCACCTCCGACAATTGCGGCATCCGCATTTTATCTGTAGAGCCCAACACTTTCTCTTGCTACACCTCTGGACAGACGATAGCCGTCACCTTGATTGCCGTCGACCACAGTGGTAACCGTAGCGAAGGAACCGCTTTTGTTAGCGTTTTTGAAACGGGAGCCCCAGACATCACCTGCCCAAGTGGTCAGGTGTTAAATCTTAATGCCGATTGTGAGCAGGCCTTACCGGACTATAGGGGGTTAGCAGAGGCCTATGATAATTGTGGCTAATACAATGGAAGTCAGCTACCAACGCTCACACAAAGCCCAGCTCCTGGGACGATCATCCCAGGCGGACAAGATGTTACCGTTACTTTAACAGCGACTGACTACCCTGGTAACTCGAGTAATTGTCAATTTAATGTAAGTGTAGAAGATATGGCACCTGAGGCCTTATGCAAAAATGCTACGGTTCAACTCGACGCCACTGGAATAGGGAGTTTGACGATATCAGCTATAGACAATGGATCAACGGATGATTGTGGAATAGCTGGTACAAGTTTAGATAGAAATAGTTTCAACTGTGATGATGTAGGAACCCTCCAGACTGTAACCCTCACTGTCAGCGATAATAGCGGAAACAGTAGTAGTTGTGAGGCAAAGGTGAGTGTGTTAGATAACATTGCCCCCAGCTTGTCTTGCCCTTCCAATATGGTCGTTAATACAGATACTGGAGTATGTGGAGCTCAAGTTTCCCTGCCCAAAGCCGCGCCTGCCGATGCCTGTGGAATTAAAACACTGCAATCTCGCAACCGAGAAATAGATGCTTCAGGAGCACCTTTGGGAAACTGGTCGGACTGGACGGCTCAACAGAACGGTTTCTTTTCAATAGGAAAATATGAAATAGAATGGCAAGCAACAGATTATGCTGACAATCAGCATTCCTGTTCCTTCACCTTGGAGGTAATTGATGAGGAAGCGCCAACGGTAGCTTGTAAAGCGACAACACTTACATTTAATGGCCAAGCCAGTCTCCCCATTCCGATAACTGCTGTGTTTGATGAGGCAGCTTCATTTGATGCCTGTGGTGAGGTGAGCGCAGTGAGCCTGAGTCAAACAGAAGCGCGTTGTGAAAACCTAGGGGAGGTACTTTCTGTGCTAGTTACGGGAATCGACCCCAATGGCAACACCAGCAGCTGTACAGCACTAGTTACGCTAGCAGGTATGCCTTGCGGGTTTGAAGCTACGGATATAGATTGTATGGATCGAACTTCGGCAAGTTATGACCCTAGTCAGGATGTTTTTAGCCTTACTGCCGACGATTGTTCCGGTTACCCGCAAGGTGAGCTTTCGTTTGTGGGCACCAAATTGTGTGGAGATGGACAAATCACCGTTAGAGTAACTGATATTGCAGGCAATGGCAGAGCCGGTATTATCATGGCGGAAAGTAAAAATCCTGGTGCTCGAATGATCTCTATGATTAAGGACCATACCCGAACAGTGCGAACAGAATACCGGGTAAGTACCAATGGTAGAATCTTAAAAAAACATAAAAATCGTTCTGGTGTAAAATGGTTAAGGATGGTGAGAAATGGTAATAAATTCAAAACATACACTTCCACTAATGGTACGACTTGGAAACATAGCCACACTTTTGATTTTTCTAGTTTTGCCGATTGTGTCTATCCAGGGATAATAGTT
>OJCB01000814.1_pt1 | contig 11276 bp, 8 predicted proteins | sample 1591501 | NCBI WGS metagenome assembly OJCB01 (sample SAMN05416813, study PRJEB24817) | seawater metagenome | isolation source: Sea water | place: Canada:Atlantic | collected 2013-07 | reverse complement strand
GAGATCAGCCTCGGTCTCGTGGGCTCGGAGATGTGTATAAGAGACAGAATCAGAGCGATGGTGGACCCACCGATATCCTCGATTTTTTGAGTGGAATCCCCACCTTCCTGATCAAATCGAAATTCGTGATCGGCGAGGTTGATGATGTCACCGGTTTCCAACTGGCGGGCTGCGGTGACGCGGACGCCGTTGAGATAGCTGCCGTTAAAGCTTCCCAGATCAAAGATGTGAAACCCACCGTCCTGCTTTCGGATCATGGCATGACGCCGTGACACCCTGGGGTCGGGGATCATGACATTGCACTCGGCGCTACGTCCCATAATTGAGACAGAGCGCAGTTCACCGATTTCGCCGGTTTTTAGATTTTCCAGTGTACCTTTCACTATGCTGCGATTGAATAGGATGGTGGCGGAATCAGCAAGCCTGAAACACCAAGAATGAGAATTAATCGCGGACTTGTCAGGGCAGCCCTTTTACGATCGTTTCGGAATAGCGGAACTCCCCGGTGAGGGCATCGTAAAACTGAAAGATGACCTGTGGATGGGGAAAGGCGAACCAGCGCTCTGCGCCGCGTTCGATCGGATTGTTGAAAACATTGTTGATTTGCACCACGCAATAGTGAGGAAAAGTCCGGTTGGGGCGGGGGATGTCTTCCATCGCATAGCTCGACCACCGAATCTCACATTCGCGCGGTCCGTATTTGAATTTTCCATTCACGGGGCGTCCGCCTTCGTCCTTCATCGGAGCGTGGTTAATGGAATTATGCGGGCCACTGGCAAACTCGTAAACGTTGTCGGTGATCTTGATCGCGAAGGAATTGTGAAGATCCCCGGTCAGGACGAAGACTGGTTTTTCCAGCTTGTCGCAAGTATTGATCAGCTCTTCACGTTCATCGAGGAACACTGTCCAGGCGTCGTCCTTTTTAATCGTGAGTTGCTTGTCATTTCCGCCGCCGCTGCCAACGTGGGGCACCATGAAATTGACGGAGGAAACGATGAAGAGAAAATCTGCTTCGCTCGCAGCAATTCCGTCCATGAGCCATTTGAACTGCTGTTTGCCGAGCATGGATTCACCTTCTTTAGCCGGATTATCGACATCGTGGAGATCGCGGTGAGAGCGGGTATCGAGTAGGAAAAAGTCGCAATTGGAAACGGTAAATTTTCCGTAGGCCCGGCGTCCGATGGAATAGGCGGCCTGCCCGTCTTCTTTTGCGGCGGGGGAAATTTTGACCTGAGTCGGGCTAATGACTTCGACAATATCATAGACCGCGGAGTTGGGGTCTCCGGGCTCTGAATCGTAGACCGCATCCGCAACGCCGGCAGTAGGGGTTCCCCAATGCACATGAAGATTGGCCATTTCCTCCAGCGGAAGGCGGGTGAAATCTGCTGACGGATCCTCGAGGATATCGCTGCCGGCTTTGAAAGTTCCTTTGCTGAACCAGATAGGCTGTTCGTGTTCCTGCGGGTTTGCCCAGGCAAGATAGTCATACCAGGCCTGCATCGCGATATCGCGAAAGACGGCACGGCGATTTACATAGCCGGCTTCGGCAGTTCCGTAGATGTCATTGAGCAGCTCGTGATCATCGGCGGTGTAAAAGCTCGGCACATGACGATGCCATTCGCTGAGATTGCGCCCGCGACTCCAGAAGTTTTTGTAGTTTTCCCAGACGCCGGTGATGTTCGGAGCCTGTTCCACGATCCTTGGCATGCGGTCGGCATCGATTCCAACCTGATGCAGCCACTGTTCCGGCGGGTAATCCCGCTGTTGCTCGTAGAGCCAGTCTCCGTTGAGAATTGCAAAGTGGACCTTGTCCTTTTCCTGACGATTCAAGGTGTCAAAAACCGGAAGGGTCGGCCCAACGCTGTCGCCACCACCGCGGTGGTTGTTTCCACAGGCAAATTCAAAGTTGAAGTTGAAAAGCCCTTTGGGATTGGTCTTCCCGTTTTTAAAATGCTCGGGATCGGGCATGGTCCGGAAAGTTCCCGTGAGTTGATGATCGTCGACGCGATAGTGATACAGCGTGTTCGGCTCGAGTCCCTCGATGGTGACGATTCCGGTGTTGTCCTTGTCCACCTTCGTCACCACCGGCTTTGAAATCATATCGAGGGCATCTTTATTTTTTCCGTAGAAAATGCCAATTTCCCCGGCGCGATCAGTCCGCAGCCAGATCGTCATTGAGGTGGTTTCCGGCCGTCCAAGAACGGGGCCGTGAGTGACACGAACGGGTGGAGGTGCCTGATCCTGCGCAATCGCAGAAAGTGAAAGAATCAGGGCGAAAAATCCGTGAAAGGTTATCGGGTAGCGTTTAGAGATCATAGGTCGAATAAACGCAGACTAACACGAACTTTTGCCCCCTGTCCATGGCTGAGCAGCGCCCTAACATCATTTTCATCATTACGGATCAGCAGCGTTACGATACAATTTCAGCGCTGGGATACCCTCACATGGATACGCCGAACCTGGATCGGCTGGTAAATGAGGGGGTTTCTTTTGATCAATGCCACATCACCGCTCCGAGCTGTGCACCGTCGCGAGCCAGTCTTTTTACAGGGCAGTATCCCCATACGACGGGCATTTTGAAGAACGCCGACGAATGGACCCGAAGCTGGGTTGAGGATTTGGCGGACACCGGATATCACTGCACCAATATCGGGAAAATGCACACCTGGCCCTTCACGACGCCGTGCGGATTTCATCAGCGTTATGTGGTGGAGAACAAAGATCGCTTTCTGGAAGGGCGTTACTTTTTTGATGAATGGGACAAAGCGCTCGCTGCCCGTGGGTTGGTGAAGCAGCAGAGGGAGCTCTATCGGAAGAGGGAGGATTACAACGAGGAACTCGGTTCTTTTACCTGGGACCTGCCGCCGGAAATGCAGTCTGATCATTTTGTCGGGGATCTGGCGGCTTGGTGGATTCGGAATTATCCGAAGAGTGATCCGCTGTTTTTACAGGTGGGATTTCCGGGGCCGCATCCGCCTTACGATCCGACTCCGGAAGCCCTGGAGCCTTATGCTGACCGGGAAATCCCGCTGGATCCGGTGACTTCCGAAGATCTGGAGGGGCAGCCGAAGGCGTATCAGGGAATGCGAGTTCACAATAACGAAGTCGATCACGATTCGGTGGTGCTTCCGCTGGAGCCGTCAGAGGATCAGCGTTTGCGACAACGGCAGCATTATTGCGCCAATGTCAGCATGATTGATCAGCGGGTGGGAGAGATTATTTCTGCATTGGACGAGAAAGGATACCTCGACAATTCCATTATCGTTTTCACCAGTGATCACGGTGATTGCCTGACTGATCATGGGCATTCCCAAAAGTGGACGATGTATGAGCAGGTAACCCGGGTTCCGGCGATCGTCTGGACAGCTGATGGTCGGTTTGGAAAAGGGCGAAGAGTCGAGGAGTTGATTTCGCTGTTCGATTTGGGGCCGACTGTTCTCGAAATGGCCGGATGTGAAGTGCCGGCTCATTTTTCTGCAGAGTCATTAATTCCTGCGCTGGAAGAAGATTCCGATTGGGCGGGGCGCGATTATGTTTTCGCCGAACATCCCCGGGACGGAAATTTCACGACCGCCGATTACCAGGTGATGGTGCGTTCCGAAAAATGGAAGCTTGTTGAATTTTACGGAAGTGACGAGGTTGCGGGTGGACGTGAAGGAATGCTTTTCGATTTGGAAAGCGATCCGCTGGAAACAAAGAATTTGTGGAACAGCAGCGAGCATTCCGAAACACGGAATCAACTCCGCGAAGCTCTCCTGGAATGGCGGATCCGGACCGGAAGTGAGGCCTCGAAAACTTTTTCTGACAGGCGTTGATTGTTTATTCAGCGGTGGACTTGCCTGAAGTCCGCGCTATTTTCCCGACGAAACCAATCGGAGATGGTCGCTGGTTCCTTCGGGAGTCAGAGGAAAGTCCGGACACCACAAGGTAGCGTGCCCGATGAAAATCGGGGAGGCCCCGTGTAATGCGGGATCGACGGATAGTGTCGCAGAAAATAAACCGCCTTTCGCTGCTTCGGCGGAGAAGGGTAAGGGTGAAATGGCGAGGTAAGAGCTCACCGCCCCGAGGGTGACTGAGGGGGTCAGGAAAAACCCCGCGCGGTGCAAGACATAACAGAACAAACGGGTTGCCTGCCCGGCCCGGGAACTTCGGTTTCCGGATGAGTTCGGGTATTAGTCGCATCCTGCTTCGGCAGGAAGCGGAGCGTCGGCAGGTCCGGCGAGCCGTTAGAAAAATGATCGTCCGCCCCAATGTTTCGTGCAGCGGGGTGAACAGAATCCGGCTTACGGTGATTGGTTTCACTTTTTCGGTTCAACAGGGTCAGGTCATCGATTTGGCCCTGTTGGGTCGATTTTACAAAAGGAAGAAACTTTTTTCCTAGCATATTACCGCCGCTTGCATGATGCATGACCCGACACGAAGGGGAGTGACACACGAAATGCGAGAATGGATGGGACAAGTATTTTTCGGGCTTTTTCAGAAGCCTGAGAAAACACAAATTGGATATGGATTAGCGCTAGTTCTGGCGATTTCCGGGGCGGTGAGTTGTACTCCTGAGGTTTACCATACCCGGGCTGATCGGGAGTCATTCTCGATTCTCTATGATAAGACCCCCGAGGTGGATAATGTGGAGCAGGAGTCGGTTGATATTACGCCGCCGGAGCCAATCGATCTGGGGAAATTCCGGAAGAAGAGTACCGGTGTCGAATTTTTGGGAAAACTCGCCAGAAGTGAGCGGGGAGCAAGTGTTCTGGCTCTCGATGAAGCTCTTTCAACCAGCGTGAACCATGGTCGCGATTATCTGAGCGAAAAAGAAAGGGTTTATCTGTCGGCTCTGAACCTGACATTGGCCCGGTATCAGTTGGCGCCAATATTTTCCGCGAATGGAAGCGGTCTCCGCCGCAGTGATGCGCGAAGTGCCCAGTTGGAGCAGGGGATGACGGACCTCGTCGCCACCAATACCTTTGCGAGGAATCAAGGGGCGGGGTTTTCCATGCTCCATCGGACAGGCGCCAGAATCTCGGCTGATTTCACTCAGGATTTTCTCCGTTTTATGACAGGCAATCGCTCGGTGAACAGCTCAGCTCTGGCTATTGCGGTCGCCCAGCCATTACTGCAGGGAGGCGGGACCAAGGTGACGTTGGAAGCGTTAACTCAGGCCGAGCGGGATTTACTCTATGATTTGCGAGACTTTGCCAATTTCCGGCGGACTTTTGTTGTTGATGTCGTCAGTGACTACTACGGAGTGCTGAGATCACGGGATCAGGTTAATAACAGTTGGCTGGCCTACCAGGGCTTCCTGAAGAATATTGAGCGGGAGGAAGCGCTTGCGGAGGAGGATCGGCGTACGCAGACGGAGATTGGGCAGCTGCGTCAGGCAACCCTTTCCGCAGAAAGTCGATGGGTGAACTCCGTCAGAGACTACGAAACCCGACTCGACAATTTCAAGGTCTCCATTGGTGTGCCGGTAGATAAGTCCGTCGTGCTGGAGGAAAGTGAATTGAGCAGGCTGGCGATCGATGATCCGGATCTGACTCGTGAACAGGCCGTTACGATTGCTCTGGTGACGCGCCCCGATCTCGTAACCGCCGCCAATCAGGTGGAGGATGCCGAGCGGAGAGTGAAAGTGGCTAAGAACGGGCTTCTTCCCGGTCTTGATGTCGACGTCCGTTACGATGTGATCAGCAATCCCGGTGATACTACGCCGGACCTTAACGGTTCGCGACGCAGTTGGTCCTCGTCGCTTGATCTGGATCTTCCTCTGGACCGCAAGTCAGAGCGGAATGATTATCGGGCCAGTTTCATTTTTCTGGAAAGAGCCAAAAGGTCTGATGATTTGGCACGTGAGAGAGTTCGCCTACAGATTTACGATGACTGGAGGGCCATTGAACAGGCGCGGACCAATTTCAAAATTGCTGAGCAGGGAGTCTCCCTTTCACTGCGACGGCTGGAAGAACAGCGTCTGCTTGCTGAATTGGGAAAAGGGGAGGCACGCGACCTTGTTGATGCCCAAAACGATTTGGTGAATGCACAGAATCAACGCACTTCAACCCTTGTTGATCACACCTTAGCACGATTACGTCTATGGCGGGACATGGGTATCCTGTATATTAACAGCAACGGAAGTTGGGTTAAAAAACTCGAAAACGAAGACCGTTAGTCTAATGAAAAAGTGGTTGGTTTTTATCCTGGTCGCGGCGGTCGGCCTGGGAGTGTTTTTCAGTTTCCGTGATAGCGGGGAAGTCGGTGACAGTACGGACGTTCCTGTCTACGAATCTCAACGCGGCGATCTCGTTATCGACGTGTTAGAGGGCGGGAATATCCAGGCTCTCAATTATCTGGAATTTCGAAATGAGGTGAAGTCATCGGCAGGTGTCAAGATTCTCGAGATCATCGAAGAGGGGTACATGGTCACCGAAGAGGATGTCGAAAATGAGAAAGTGATAGTGCGTTTGGATCAATCGGGCCTTGAGGAGCAGATCGTAGATCATGATGTGGATTTTCAGCAGACAGAGGCTCTTTACGCCGAAGCGAAGCAGAATATTGAAATCGAAGAAAGTGAGGCGCTTAGTGATATCAAAGCCGAGCGTCAGATTCTCCGGTTTGCCCTTTTGGATTTTGAGAAATTTGTCGGTGAAAGCGCAGCTCAGGAGATCTTGAAAAAGTTAAAGCTTCCCTATGACACAGACAGTCTGGATGCGTATGAAGCCAAGGCTACGGAGTTGATAGTCACGGCTTTTGACACCAAAAATCTTGCGGAATCAACCAGCGAAGATGTCGAAGAGAAGCCGTTCACCGGGCAGGCGGGAGACAGTCTTGCTGCCGGGGTGAATTTTGAGGCTTTCCTTGCAGATGAGAAGCTGGGGGATGGTGAAGCGGAGCAGACGATTCGCCGGATGCGGGACGAATCACTGGTAGCGGCATCGCAGTTAGCAGTGGCCTCGGAATCGGTTCAGGGCGCAAAACGTTTGCGGGATCGTGATTTCATTACCAAACAAACATTGGAAAATGAATTGGTGAATCTGGATAAAGCCAAGCTGACGCTTCAGACGAAAGAGACGGAGCTCGACCTTTTCCAGGATTACGAATTTCCCAAGGAAGCGGAGAAGATGCTTTCGAATTTTGAAGAGGCTCTTCTTGAACTGATTCGAACCAAGCGTGAGAAGATGGCGAAGATGGCTCAGGTGTATGCCAGGTATCGTTCCTACAAGCGACGCTATGAGTTGGAGTTAAAGAAACGCAAGAACCTGGAAGAGCAGTTGGCCAGTTGTGTGATCCGCGCAGAGCTTCCCGGATTGGTTGCCTACGGTGGAGCCAATGATAATTATTACACCTCGCGCTATTACGATGGGATTTCGGAAGGGGCAACGCTCAAGACCGGTCAGCCTATTATTACGATTCCGGACATGTCCCAGCTGGGGGTTGAAGTCAATATTCACGAGTCCCACATCAAGAAGATCGAGCTGGGGCAGACGGTCTACATCACCGCTGAGTCTGTTCCTGACAAAACACTGACCGGGCGAATTGCCAAGGTTGCCGTTTTGCCGGATTCCAATGCTTCACGCTACAATCCATCGCTGAAAGTTTATCCAGCCACTGTCGAGATTGAAGGAACTCACGAGTTTCTGAAACCGGGCATGACCGCGAAAGTGGAGATCATTGTGAAGGAGTTGGAGAATGTGGTGTATGTCCCGGTGCAGTCGATTTTTATCGAGAATGATCAGCATGTAGTCTTTTTGAAAAAGGGCTCCAGTTTTGAAAAAGTGAACGTTGAAGTCGGTGCGAATAATAACGAATTTATTGAGATTGTTGAAGGGCTGGAAGAGTTGCAGCCGGTCATGTTGAAAATGCCTGATGGTTACGAGCCGCCAACAAGTTCTGAGATGGCCGGGAGTGCCTCGCAGAAGCGGGCTCGCAAAGCGGAGAAAACCGCCATCCGCCCCGCAAAACAACCCAAGACAGACAAGAGTGCCTGATTATCTGTGAGAGGACGCAGTTTTAGACTGTCTCCTTTGCACCCCCGTTTTCATGTCGAGTGAATCCTCCAGGAAAATCGTGATCGAACTCAAGGGTGTCGAGAAGCACTATCAAATGGGTTCGATTGTGGTGAAGGCGCTGCAGGGAATTGATTTAAAGATTTTTGCCGGGGATTACATTTCAATTCTCGGCCCCTCAGGCTGCGGTAAATCGACGATGCTGAATATTCTAGGTTGCCTGGATCAGCCCAGTGTCGGTCAGTATTTCCTCGGGGATCAGGACGTCTCGAAGCTTGAAGACGATGAGCTTTCCCAAGTAAGAGGAAAACGGCTGGGCTTTATCTTCCAAAGCTACAATCTGATTCAGCAGTTGACTGTTTTAGAGAATATCGAAGTTCCGCTATACTATCAGGGAGTGTCTGAAAAGGAGAGTCGCGAAATTGCAGTCGAGCTTGCCAATCAGGTTGGCCTGGGAACACGGCTCGATCATCGACCGACTGAGTTGTCAGGGGGGCAGCAGCAACGGGTGGCGATTGCACGGGCTCTCTCCAATGATCCTGCGGTGATTCTTGCGGATGAAGCGACGGGGAACCTCGACTCGAAATCAGGTGGTGATATTTTACAGATTTTTGATGATCTGAATGCAGCTGGAAAAACGCTTATCATGATCACTCACGATGAAGAGATGGCGGAAAGGACTCCCCGGGTTCTTCGTCTGAAAGACGGCATGGTTCATTACGACTCCAACAATGACGGAGGAAAGGAATGAAGGTTTCTTCGCTCATTTCCGAGTTGAGTCCGTTCCGGCTGAAACGCTCTGTGGTTCTGGGGATTAAAAGTCTCTGGATGCACAAACTGCGGTCCATGCTTACTGCGCTGGGGATTGTCTTCGGGGTTGCCTCGGTGATCGCGATGTTGGCGATTGGTGAAGGTGCCAGTTTCGAGGCGCAGCAGCAGATCAAAGATCTTGGCAGTCAGAATATCATTCTCGAGTCGGTGAAGCCGACCAACAAGAGTTCGGCCGGGGAAGAGGAGCGAAGTACTATTCTTGAGTATGGATTGACCTTTAAAGATATTTCTCAGATCCAGCAAACGATCCCGGGAGTAACGGTGACCGTGCCGACCCGCGAGGTGAAAGACTTTCTCTGGAATATCTCCAACAGCGTGGATGCGTCCGCGATGGGAACCGTTTCCTGGTTTCCGGAAATGAAGAGTCGGGATGTTCTCCAGGGAAGGTTTTTTACCGAAATTGAGCACGCCCGGCGGAGCAATGTTTGTGTGCTGACGAAAAGCCTGGCGCGGCAATTGTATCCGATTGAAGAGCCACTCGGAAAGACCGTCCGGATGAAGACCAGCTATTTCCGGGTCATTGGAGTGATTGAAGATGATCCGGCGAAAACGGGAGGCAAGAGCGATGACGAGTCGGGTATGGAAGAGGACAACGGCGAAGGGATGGAAATGCTGATTCCGATTACGACCTTGAGCGATCACTTTGGTGAGGTGCTTTTCAAGTATCGATCAGGGAGTTTTGAAGCCGAGAAAGTGGAGCTGCACAGCGTTACTGTGAAAATTGATAGTGCGGACAAAGTGTTGCCGGCGTCGCTGGCGATCCGCCATATCCTCGAGCGAAATCATGAGGACGTGGATTACAAGATGACAGTGCCTCTGGACTTGTTGCGACGGGCGGAGCGGACCAAGCAGATTTTCAATATCGTGCTCGGATCCATCGCGGCGATTTCGCTCCTTGTCGGCGGTATCGGGATCATGAACATCATGCTGGCGACGGTTACAGAGAGGACTCGTGAAATTGGGATCCGGCGGGCGCTTGGTGCGAAGAAAAAGGATATTGTGATGCAGTTTCTCGTGGAGACAGTTTTGCTCTCCGGTGCAGGAGGGGTGGTTGGGGTCGCGCTTGGTTTGGCGGTTCCTCTGATCATTACTCATTTCGCCAATATGGTGACCATCATCGAATTTTGGGCACCGACACTGGCCTTCACTATTTCGGTGGGGATCGGGGTGTTATTCGGGATTTATCCAGCGTTCCGTGCCGCTGAGATGAGTCCGGTTGAGGCTCTGAGGCACGAGTGAAATTGCAGCTTGGAAAGGGAGAGCGCCTCGCGGTAGAATGTTCTCCACCGTGCGGTCTCATAGTGATGGGCCCGCAGCCGGAGTAGAGGAATGAGTCTCCACGAAATTACACCAGCTGAGCTCTCTTGTGGACAGACCCTTGAGGAGATATATCAAAGTCCTGCTACCCATTATTGGACGGACAACTGGTCGCCGGAATTCTATCGGGCGCTGGCTGCCGTTGGTTTCATAAGTGTTTCCCTTGAGATTTCTGATCCTCCGCTTGGACAAATTCTTTTGCCGGAAATGCAGAGTGCGTATGCTGTGCTTGACTGGGAAAATCTGCACCTGTCCCGCTCAACTCGACGGTGGATGAGGTCAGATGGATTTCAAGAATTGGGATTGGAATTCCGGACCGACTGTCATCCCGATGAGATTATAGAGGGAATCGACACCTCCTTCGGTCCCGATAATTGGCTTTTCGGGCGCTACCGTGAGCTCTTGTGTGAATTGTATGATAAGGGGGAGTGTGACAATTTCGAGGTGCTCTGCTTCGGTGTTCGAGATCGCGAACACCGACTCATTGGCGGGGAAGTAGGGTACCGGATCGGTCGCGTCTACACCAGTCTGACCGGTTTCTTTGAGCGAGGCGACCGGCGCTACAGCAACGTCGGCAAGTACCGGCTTTATCACCTCGCTCGCCACCTTTCCGATTCCGGTTTTGCATTCTGGAATCTCGGTCATCCTTACATGAGTTACAAAACCGACCTGGGTGCCGTCATTCTGCCCCGCTCCGAATTTCTGGAGCGTTGGAAGGAATCAACGCAGGAGAGAGAATCGTAAGGGTAAAACGGCGGCCGATCTCAGCCAGGTGAAAAAGAGTAAGCCCGAAGGCGTCTCCACCTCCGGGCTTTTGCAGAACGTTTAAAAATTATTCCGGAGCACTGTCCTTATGCGGATTCCTTTTCAAGCTCCGGACGTTTCTTTTTAGGGGCATCCGGCTTTCTGCCGGAATCTCCGCGGGCTTTGTAAACTTTTTCCAACTCTACTTTGCTGACGAGGCCGTCGGCGTCTTCATCGGCCTTGGAAAGTTTGGCCCACATTTCAGCAGGAACTTCTTCACTGGAAAGTTTGCCGTCTTTATCTTTATCCATTCGTCCGAAAATGGCGTCGGGTCCTCCGGGGCTGTCTCTTATACACATCTCCGAGCCCACGAGACCGAGGCTGATCTCG
>OJCB01000813.1_pt1 | contig 11276 bp, 9 predicted proteins | sample 1591501 | NCBI WGS metagenome assembly OJCB01 (sample SAMN05416813, study PRJEB24817) | seawater metagenome | isolation source: Sea water | place: Canada:Atlantic | collected 2013-07 | reverse complement strand
ATCTACACTATCCTCTTCGTCGGCAGCGTCAGATGTGTATAAGAGACAGTCAGTATTTTCTTCAAAAAAGCTTTTGATAGTAAACAAAGGAAGTCTCAGCAATGATGTATCGTTTTTGTAATAGTTTGTTCGTTTTGTTTCTCTTACTCAGTTTTGCCAGTTGCAGTGGGGTAAAACATTTGCAAGAGGGGCAATTGCTATATACAGGGACGACGATTGAGTTGATTGATTCTTCGGCGAGTATTCCACACAAAAGAACCAAAAACGAGTTATTGGCATTGACGCGTCCGATTCCTAATAGTGGATTCTTCAATTGGTACTTAGGTGTTTATTACATGATGGGTACGCCCAAAAAAGAAAAGGGGATACGATCTTGGATTAAACGAAAAATAGGGGAGCCTCCCGCCTTGTATGATGAACGGGCGATCGTGCGATCGGAAGCCATGATGCAACGGTATTTGAAAGACCGGGGAATGATCCATGCCGATATCAGTAGAGATACAATTCAAAAAGGGAAAAAAGTATCACTTACTTATACCGTTCAAACGGGCGATCGCTATCGGATTCGATCGGTCAATTGGCCGGAAGATTCCAGTGCTTTTGCGACTTTTTTGCTAGAAGGAGCAGCGGAGAGTTTCCTCAAAGCTGACGATTATTACAATCGCGCGGCGATAGATTTAGAACGGGCACGCTTGGCAGCAAGGGCTACCGATAAAGGCTTCGCCGACTTCAATGCTACTTATATTTATTGTATAGTGGATACCTCGGTGGGGCAGCAACAGGCGGATCTCCATATGAGGATTCGGCCGAAGGAGGGAGGTGAAATACACGAGCCTTATGTCATTGGAAAAACCTATATCTATCCTCAATATGACGCGAATCGCGCCGACACGATGCGGTTTCAAGATACGGTTCAGTTAGCGGGCGGCGTGTCTATTTATCAGCAGCGCCAGTTGTTATATCCCTCTTTGCTTAGTCGGCTGTTGTTGCAACGAGAAGGAGATCAGTTTTCGCTTAGCAACCAACAACTCAGCAATAATCATTTTCTCGAGTTAGGTGTCTTTAAATTTTCTAATTTAAAGTACGAAACTGTTCAAAAAGGTAATCAACAAGTACTGAATCGTTATTTTTATTTAACACCTAGTCCGTTACAGGAGGTAACTGCTGAATTTGAATTGAATAATCGAACCGGTAACTTTCTGGGAACCTCAGCCACGGTGACTTATAGTCATAAAAATATAGCTGGAGCGGCTGAACGCTTAGATTTATCCCTATCCGGCGGCTTGGAAACCCAATTTGGCAGTGGCTTGCAATTGATTAATTCCGCGGATATCAATTTCGAAGCTAACATATCCGCCCCTCGTTTCATTTCCCCTTTCAAACTGAACCGGCCGAATGTCAAATTCATTCCGAGAACGGAAGCCAATTTTAGCTTTAGCTTTCAGCAACGCGTTCAATTTTATACCATCAATGCCCTATCCCTCAAAATGGGCTATAATTGGCGCGAGAACAGTAGAAAAAGACATCAGCTATATCCCATACAACTCAATAGGGTGAGTCTAGGGAAGCGCACTGCTGCTTTTGAAGATTTATTGGATGAAGACCCGCGTTTGCGACAAAGTTTTGAAGATGTTTTCATTGCTGGGCTCAGTTATACCTATCAATACACGGAAGGCAACTCCAATACCAAAAAACAATACAGCTACTTCAAAACCGAAGTAGAAACCGCAGGGAATTTGCTCAATTTAGTGACCCAATTGGGTAGCGGCCAGATAGATCCGCCCTATGAATTCTTCGGACTTCCCTATGCCCAATTTGTCAAGCTAAATGTAGATTATCGATACTACTACCCCTATCGCCAGGCTTTGACAGCCGCCCGTTTCTATTTTGGAGTGGGTGTGCCTTTTGGCAATGCGGATGTATTACCTTATACCAAGCAGTTCTTTATTGGAGGGTCCAATAGTATCCGTGCCTTTCGTTTGCAAGGTCTTGGCCCTGGCAGCTATGTAGCGGATGTGGCAGATGATGATGCCATCCGCAATCAGTTTATTGATCAAACGGGAGATATTAAGTTGGAAATGAACTTGGAATATCGCTTTCCCTTGTTTAGTTACCTAAAGGGAGCGGTCTTTATGGATGCGGGGAATGTATGGTTGTTGGAGAGTGATACACGGCCAGAAGGCGTCTTTGCTTTCAAGCAATTCTTGAATGAGATTGCCATCGGGACCGGGCTGGGTTTCAGATTGGATTTTCAGTATTTTGTTATTCGCTTGGACGGGGCTTTTGCCCTTCGACGGCCCCTACTAAACGAGGGCTTTCAATGGACGGTAGATAAAATAGCGCCACTATCCTCTAGTTGGCGACAGGATAATTTGATATGGAATTTAGGAATTGGCTATCCTTTTTAAGGATTAACATGCTCCTAGTTAATAAAACGCCAGTTGATGCCGAAGCGGAAGCCATTGAACGGATAAGGATAGGAGGCGGTTTGATAATACAATTGGCGATCAAGTAGAAAAATAGATAGGTTTTCATATTTAAAAAAGGCACGGAATCGCCCGATTCGCATGCTGAAGAAACCATCTATATTGGGATAGGCCTCGATCCTTTGATCCGACAATTGGAACTGCCCAGAAAATGGATTGTAATAATAGCCATCCCACTCCGTGTTGAATCGCATATCCACTCCCCACCTTACATTGAGTACATTAAACCATTTTCCGGCGTAGTACAAGCTATGTTTGGAATAGATGGTAGGAACGCGGATAAAAGTTTCAGTCGATTGTTGTAGTGCAATGGTATTATCGAGATGGAATTTACCAAAGGAAAAGTCTTTTTGCACCATTAGCTGAGTGACACTAATGGGAACGCCTGTTTGCTGTGGTAGTCCTGTCTGGTCAAAGTAGATGAAATTATTGATAAGGTGATAACCGCCAGAGATCGTGATATCTAATAGGGGAAGGTAATAGGAAGCCGTCAGATTGGTTTCTAAGGTAGCCCGAAAGGCTTTTTCCCATACAGATCGTTGTGAAATGAGTAATTGATCCTGGATCAAATTAGGACTGTAGAGTTGATTCACCGCTTTCACCCGGAGATTACCGCCTTGCTTGAGATCAAAAAACAATTCTCCACCTAGTTTATAATCGCCTCGATTTTCCAACAAACCAAAATGTGCATCGGTAGAAATAAAGAGTCGCTCGCTGGGGTTAAAGGTGATCTTCCCGGTTAGGAATAGGTTATTGATCGTGAATTGGTTCGGTTCATAATCCAGCCAATGGAGGCTATGTACCAAGCCAAACTGTAAGAGGTCTTTTTCCCGTTTGGCTTCATTGTCCTGCTGGGACTGTCCCAGCTTGAAAGTGCTGAGATTAAAGACGTTTTCGAGTTTGCGATGTCTGAGGAAAAAACGGCTGCCTCGGTCATCGACGAGAAAATCCGGGTATCGAGTGAAAAAAGCGGTATCCGCAACCGTGCCTTCTTCAAAAAATTTATACTGGCTTGTATTGTAAAGCAGTTGATGGGAAAGGGTGTAGGCTCGGCGCTCACCGCGAATAGAATCCTCTCCTCCGCCAAATTTCAAATAATGCGTATAACTCCACTCTTGGTGTTGATGCCGAGTCTGTCCAGTGCCCAGTAAGGTTTGGGCGGAGGCTGGGCCTTTGAATTGGCCTTCTTTCTCCGGTTCTACAGCTACGCCCCCATGGTCTTCTGCTTGTCCAGTATTGGAAGCCACACTAAGGTAGGCCCGGTATTTCCCTTTCTCACTTTCGTAAGACATACTATTAATAAAAGTCGTCATCCGATGATTCTGGTTCGGATACTGATTGCCAGAACCAATGTAACTGATCTTATTATATTCTAAGCCATAGTTGATACCATTGGCGAAATTACGGCTGAATTGTGCTTTAAAAATACCATCCGCTTGTTCGCCCCCTTGCGTATAATGTACATTAGTGTATGGTTTTTCTAGGCGATAATAAGACGTTTGTTGCGCCCTCTTCATGTAGAGGTCATACTGGTGTAAGCCTACGTCAAATCCTCGTCGTTTTGCTGGCTCATATAGAATAGGGCGATGAGCAGAACCGACTATACCCAAGTTCATATAATCGAAGTCACGCTGTCGAATAGGATCGTATTGGTGGAAGTTGCCGGCCAGCAGGCTATCAGAAAAAGGAGTTTCCCGATTGGGATTATTAGCATAGTAAAAAAAGACCCCAAAAGTATCTACTTCATCGGCCAATTGATCATCAAATCCCATTTCAGGATCATTATCTTCTCTTCCCGTATTAGTAGATCGTTGCGTTCGATTTTGATCCGTAATCACTTTCTCAGACCGCTGCTGGCTCCATCCCCATTGCCCCAGCAAGGAGCACAGGCCAATCAACATCACTATGCGAATCTGTCTACTCATGTTTCCTTTTTTGTCAAAACGTCTATGCCAGCCTAATTGATGCGTGGCTACCGCTGCTTAACCCTACAAAAGGTTTCTATTGGCTTTTTATTAAACATTGCTAAGCTTGACTTCAGAAGTTTTCTCTGTGATTCCAAGGGTAACTTCTGAAGTATTGCTAAGGCAAAAGATTTTACATCATATTTAGCTAAACTTTCAACCTGGATCAACCTGCTCCAATTTTCTTTAACTCAGCTTAGACTTCAGAAGTTTTCCGGGACGAGACTGAGGAAACTTCTGAAGTCTCCCCTTGCCCTTTTCACCTTTTTCACTCATTCACTCATTCACCCATTTACCTCTTTCGATTCCTAATCCTCCAACACCCTCGGACTCATTCCCATATTAGAGAAACCACCATCGTGATACAAATTTTGCATCGTCACCATACGAGTAAAATCAGAGAATAAAGTCACGCAATAGTCGGCACAAGATTCCGCAGAGGCATTACCCAGTGGCGACATTTTATCAGCATAACCGAAGAACTCTTCAAAACCCTTCACGCCGCTTCCGGCAGTGGTCCAAGTCGGAGACTGTGATACCGTATTTACCCTTACGTTCTTCTCTACGCCAAAGTGGTATCCAAAACTTCGAGCAAAAGATTCCAGCAAAGCTTTAGACTCTGCCATTTCGCTGTAATCAGGGAATACACGTTGAGCCGCAATATAGGTGAGCGCTAGAATTGAACCGCCATCATTGATCGCATCCAATTTCCAGATCGTTTGCATCATGCGGTGAAAAGACATCGCCGAAATGTCAAACGTCTTGTGCATGAAGTCGTAATTGAGATTGGTATAACTCTTCTTTTTACGAACATTTACAGACATCCCAATAGAATGAAGAACAAAATCAATTTTGCCTCCTAATGCTTCCATTGATTTCGTGAAAAGATTCTCGAGATCTTCCATGCTAGTTGCATCAGCAGGAATAATAGGAGCATTTAGTTTTTTACCCAACTCATCGATTTGGCCAAATCGAAGTGCTACTGGAGCATTCGTCAGTGTGATCTGAGCACCTTCTTCTACGCAGCGTTCTGCTATTTTCCAGGCGATAGATTTATCGTCTAATGCACCGAAGATGATGCCTTTTTTTCCTGCTAAAAGATTATTTGCCATAACATATTTTTAGTTGAAGATGAATGAAAGTGATCCACACCTCATTCCTGATTTTGTATTGTTTTTTTAGCCGATGAGCTCTCTGGCGTTTTCAATCGCCGATTCGCTAGGCGGATTCTGGCTCAACATCGTCGCAATAGCCCGTACTCTTTCTTCTTTCTCGAGTAAGCGGACTTTGGTAATCGTACGATCGGGCTTATCTGCTTTATAAATGAAATAATGAGCATTTGCTTTGGCCGCAATTTGAGGAGAGTGCGTAATCGATACAATTTGATGATGGCTGGATAAATCGCTTAATATATTTCCCATTCTTAGGGCTACATCACCCGAAATGCCAGTATCAATTTCATCAAAAATCAAAGTAGGTAGCGGAATCGCACTGGCGACTAGTGATTTCGTGACTAATGTCAAGCGCGAGAGCTCTCCACCCGAAGCTACATCCTTAATCTGTTGCATTCGACTGCCTTTATTGGCTGCGAATAGGAAGTATACTTCATCTGCCCCAGTACTCGTCAAGGCTTCTGCAGGATCCATGACAACTTGGATGCGTGCCGCAGGCATCGCCAATTGCCCTAGCATTTTCTGCACTTTCTTCTCAAACCCAGGGATGACAGCCTGCCGTTTGCTACGCAAGCCTGCCGCTTTTTTTGTCAAAAGCTCTTCCTGTTTTTTGATCACTGCTTCCAATTGAGATATGTTGGCATCAGAATCGGAAAAAGCACCCAGTTTTTGTTCTAGTTCTGTTTGTATTACGAGTAGCTCCTCGACGGTATTTACCTGGTGTTTTTTCACGAGATTATCAATGAGTGTAATTCGCTCGTTGAGGGAAAGAATGCGCTCCTCGTCATATTCTGTATTCTCGGCTATTTTTTCACAGTCATTACCCAACTCTTCCAGACCTCCCATCAATTCAGAGAAGTGCTGCTGTATACCACTCAGTTGCTGGTCTATTTTTCCCAATTTGAGCAGATTAGTCTGAATCTCTTGCATTTGCCCGATGATGGCATGTTCACCTTCAATCAATTGCTGAAATACGGCACCTAGGGTCTGCTTTATTTCCTCGGCATTGGCCAGGCGAGCATGTTCCGTATCGAGTTGTTCTTGTTCACCCCCTACTAATTCAGCCTCGTGCAACTCATCCAATAGAAACTGGTTATAGTCCATTTCTTTGGATGCACTTTGATTGTGTGCGATGAGTGCGGCCAGCTCCCGCTTATTGGCGTGGTATTTTTTATAGGTTGCTTGATATTCCTCGAGTTTAGCTTTATTACCAGCTAGGGCATCGAGCATGCGCAACTGGAAGGAGACCTTATGGATATCCAGGGTGTCAAACTGTTGGTGCAGATCGATTAAAGAGGAACTGAGGGCTTGCAGGACCTTCAGGTTGACGGGGGTGTCATTGATAAACGCCCGAGACTTACCCGATGGCGAGATTTCACGTCGAACGATTAGTTCATCTTCATAATCCAGATCATATTCAGCGAAAAAAGGCGTCAGAGAATAAGGACGAATATCGAAGGTTCCTTCAATAACGCATTTTTGATCTTGGTTGTACAAAGATTTAATATCGGCGCGATCACCCATAATAAGGCCTAAGGCCCCTAATAGAATGGATTTACCGGCGCCAGTTTCCCCAGTAATGATCGTGAGTCCTGAAGAAAAATTAATTTCCAAGGACTCAATAATCGCATAGTTTCTTATATGGAGGCTTTGAATCATGTTATTTCAGACCCTATGGTGTATGGTCAAACAAGGAACAAATTTAGTAGATATCATTACTAAGGGGACAAATTTAATCGTTTTGGTGATAAAACCTTTATTTTTGTCGATCATAGGAACGATTAAATCATCAGCTCGACAATTTTGACTAGTTTGCTGCGCGGCTGAACGAGGCTAAAACAAAGCCATAGCTGCAAACGTTAGTTGAGTATTTCAAAAAAGGGAATCGCTGCAAAAAAAGGCAGTTGGGTACTCGAACTTGTGTTTCGATCGTTTTACAACAACTTCACTAAAAAGACAGTATTAATGAAAAAATCTTTGCTTATCGTTGCGGCATTAATTTTGATAGCAGCTTGCCAAAAGAATGGCAGTGCCAATGAATGGGTAGAAAAAGATCTATTGGAGTATGGGATTCCCATGACGATTTTGGCACCAGATAGTTCAGAAGTGAATAGTTCTGATTTGGGTGGCTTGATTCAGGATGTGACCATCAAGAAAGGAGATGATTACTATGTTCAGATTTATGCATCAGATGCAGCGACGACTGATATTGCACGTGTCAAATCTGCTCAATTGGCTGAAGTAAAATCAAATCGATACTTTTCTAAGATCGTCACGGAAGAGATGGATGGTTTCGTTTACGAAACCGTTATCGACTCCACCGCCATTAATTATGGCTTCCGATACATGAAAGTTCAAGGGGATAGAGAGTTCATTTTCCAAACTGGATTGGTCGGTAGTTTTACCCAAGAAGAAGTAGAGCGAATGTATGAGGCGGTAAAGCAGTAGGGCCTGTAAGCTGCCAATTTAGGTGCATTGGCAAACACGAAAATAGATAGATCACAAAATCTTCTCTTTTTAGGGGGATTTTATGATCTATTGGTGATCGAACAAAGAGCACAGCACCTAATACAAGCGCTTAATCACTCCTTGCATCAATCCCTCGATAGCCTTATAAACAACCAATGGCTTTTGAGGGCGCCAATTCACATCATTGAAGATCCCACCAAAACTTATATAAGATTGTAGGCGAGTAGAGAGCATTTCATCTTCGACATGAGGTAGGGTATTCAGACAACAAATCCAGCCCTCTTCATCCGAGATATCCTCGTACCATTCTTCATAGTAGCTATCATCCGAGCCGTGAAAGTTCATGACATTTTCGCAAATAAGAATGTATTTGTAAATACCATGCTGTACGAGTTCATCGATGATTTCTCGCTTGAGATGCATGATGTCATTGTGTAGACAGTCATTCCACTCCCCAATCAATTCAATGATGGCAAAGCCTTCTGTGTAGTCGACAGCCAGTATTTTTAGGTAGAGCGTAGCAGAGCCGAAAGCATCCCATTGCGGATGAATATAGTAGTTGTATACCTTCTGTGTGTATTGAAATTCATCATACACTCTTCCGTAGAAAGGAGAGTCTGGATCTTCAGCGGCTACGTAATGGTCTCGCCATTGGAAATGAGGCTCAATATCATGCATTATTGTAAAACGGCTCAGCGCTTTAAATTGTTTTGCTTTTCCTTAGCCGATTGTTTTCTTGAATATGATAATGACAAATGCGATAAGGATTCCTACTAATAAGATAGAGAAGATCATCAAAATGAAACCACCTTGTCCTTCTGCAATACCTCCGACAACGTGCCTAAAGTTGGTTTAGCCGATCAGTTTAGAAATAATACCAACAGCAATGCCGATGATCAAGCCCACTACACCCATGGAGATGATCATGAAAAGAAACCCACCTATCATACTCAGTAGAGACAAGAAAAAAGCTTTTAAAAAGCTCATCGAGAATAAGCGGTTGTAGACATAAGCAAAATATAAGGATGAAATCAAAAAACTGGCGGGCAGGCTGTAACTAATGAATTCAGGAAAGAAATAAAAACTTGACATCAGGAAAATACCAATAATGGCGGTCTGCGCATATACATAGGTTGTACTAACTAAGTGCTCGGCAAGGTTCAAAGCCTGCTTTCTAAAAACGAGGTAAAAGACAGTAGCAATGAAGGGTAGAACGATTAAAGGAATAATATTCAAGAACTTCTTGACATTTTCCATATAGGCCAATTGTCGTTGAAGTTCCTCTTCCGTCATATTGGGATTGAAAGTTTCTCGGATGGTGGCCTGTTGTAAATCGAAAACGCCTAACCATACTTGTAATAGCGCACTGACGGCAACGATGATAATATAGTACCGGAAAGGATTGTAGTATTTAACCGTAACACCTGATAAGTATTCCTTAATCACCTGATCCGGCCGAATGAAAAGTTCTTTCATGGTATACCAAAAGCCCTTTTCCAGGTTGGTAATCATTTGAAACAAATCTCTCAGGATTTGCTTTATAGTGAAACGACCAGCCAGCACCTTCTGGCTACAGTTGGGACAAAATTTTCCGTCAAATGTTGTACTACAATTTTTACATTCCATGTTTTTCAGGTATTACATCAGAAATGTACGATCTTTGTTGGAAAGTCCCAAATGGATGAGGACAATAGGAGATTCAAGATGATTAAAATTGTATTGACAGGACCTGAGTCTAGTGGGAAATCTACTTTAGCTCAACAGTTGGCTACTTATTATGGCGCCCCTTGTTTGAGTGAATACTCGCGCGACTTTTTGGAGCAATTAGAGCGGCCTTATGTGGAAGAAGACCTGATAGACATAGCAGGTGGCCAGCTCGCTCAAGAACAAGCCATGGCCATTAATAAGCCAGCCTTGTTCTTTTGCGATACATCGCTATTGGTGATGCGAGTTTGGGGCCTGTATAAATATGGTCGCTCCGATGATCAGATTAAAGAAATGCTAGTACAAAGCCGGCCCGACCTCTTTCTCCTCTGCTACCCGGACCTCCCCTGGGAACCCGACCCGCTCCGCGAACACGCCTCCATTGAAGACCGAGCCGCCTTATTTCAACTTTATCACCAGGAAGTTCAAGCGTTTCAATTTCCCTATGTTATCATTAGTGGACAAGGAGCAGGGCGATTGGAAATGGCGATTAAGGCAGTTGAATCAAAATGGGAATTAAAATGAAAGTCAAAATATCTTGGCCATCGCTGCTGATTCCCGGTCTCTGACCTGCCTCTTCCCTGGCCCACCGCCGCCGCTGGTTCACGGTCTCGGACCGGAACCTGTCCTGGCCTTGACTCCTAGGAATTGGAATCAAAATAAAAAGCCAAGTTGCACCCCGCAACTTGACTTTTGAACGGGCCAAATAAATTTGACCGTTATGGGTATCACGGCAAAATCAAATGCACATCCCCAAACTCATGCCAGTAATACTGCTCTTTTATCGCAGCACTATAGCTGACCTGCAAATGCGGAGCTCCCGCCAAAGCTTCCAGCATCAGCAAATGAGAAGCCTTCGGCTCGTGGAAGCCAGTGAGGAGTCCATCTACCGTGAACAAGCCGCGACTTGGGGTGATAAAGATGTCGGTCCAGCCTTCGGAGGCTTCTAGGAGCCCTTGTTCGTTGACGGCCGATTCTAAAGCGCGGATGACGGTGGTGCCCACAGCTACTACGCGTCGGCCTTGTTGCTTGGCCAGGTTGACCATGTCGGCAGTCAGGGCCGGGACGCGAAAGAATTCCTCATAAGGTCGTTCATCTGTCTCGAGGCTAGCCACACCCGTATGCAATAAGATAGGTGCTACTTGTATCCCTTTGGCTAACAGTCGGGTGACCAGCTCAGGTGTAAAGGGGCGCCCTGCAGAGGGCATCTCGGCACTCCCCATTTCCTGTGCAAAAACAGTCTGGTAATAGGCGGCGGGGTAGCTCTCCTTGACATATTGATAGCGGATGGGCTTTCCATAGGCATTTAGGTAAGCCTCGAGCGGGATGGGCAGCTGTAGGGTTGCCTCCCAGAGTTTTAGGTGTTGATCTCCTCGGGTTTGATAATAAGGAGCCATTAATTGTATACTTCCTCCGTTCTTCAGGGCTAGAACCTGTCTCTTATACACATCTCCGAGCCCACGAGACCGAGGCTGATCTCG
>OJCB01000811.1_pt1 | contig 11294 bp, 7 predicted proteins | sample 1591501 | NCBI WGS metagenome assembly OJCB01 (sample SAMN05416813, study PRJEB24817) | seawater metagenome | isolation source: Sea water | place: Canada:Atlantic | collected 2013-07 | reverse complement strand
CACTATCCTCTTCGTCGGCAGCGTCAGATGTGTATAAGAGACAGTTCCTGAAGAAATCAAAGCCGTAAAAGCCAAGGCGATCAATGAAGTTTTTCAAAAGGAAGTAGCCACCTTGGACGATACCACACGTGAACTAATGGAGCGAATGTTGACTTACATGGAGAAGAAATGCATTGGTATTCCCATGAAAGCAGCGAGAGAGCTCACCCTGTAAATATAAATCTCTTACCTAACCTCCGTCTTGCCTAAGAGAATCTCTCACTATTATTATTTATGACATCACCTCTTTCACCGATAAAGAGATGCTTTCCTTTCTTTTACTTTTTTCTGTCGTCTTGCTTTTGCTGGCTACGTAGGAAAGAGCACTTCCAACAATCATCAACGCACCAATCATCAGAAGATAAGTAGGACTTGCAAAGAAATTTCCAAAGGAACAAATAGCCAGAATCACTACGGTAGAGAAAGGCAAAGAAAAGGCCAATACATTTAATGCCAGATCTAGGTTAAAGGTACGCTGCGGTTCATTCTTTTCAAGCGTTTCAATTGCTGTCATATGGGCAAAGGGCCAGAAACTGCAGGCACTTTGAGGAAAAGCGACAGCCACCAATACAAGTGCCAGAGGGACTGTAGCAGGAATAAAAGCTACTAATACGGCACTCAACAGAAAAGCAAAGCCCGAGCGAGCTACCAAAAGTCGCAGGATATGGATCATCTCCGTACGTTTCACTTTTACAGCTAGGCCAATAAACAATAAAATAAGTGGTGTCATTAAAGCACTCATGCGGACGATGGAATCTTGCAAAAAGATAGGTAAGGCCGAAAGGTTTTGGCCAAAACAAAGTAGTATGATAGCAAAAACCATCACCAAATTGACGGGCTCTCGGCCCAGCGAGGCCATCAGACTCTTCAACCGACTTTTACCATCCGCTGTATTAGCTCGGTTTCGCTTGCGCAGCAATTGATAATACCAATGCATAGCTAGTAGATACAGCAAAATAAGGACGAAGACTTTATTGCCAACATCAGCTAAGGCGGCGTGCGCAAGGCTCTCTTCCCCCCAGTACTCGGCCAAGAAGGGAAAACAAGATAAACCAGGAGCTAAGGAGGGTAATAAAAGGGCTAAAGTCCTAAATTCGGGTGAGTCGTTGGAAAAAGAAAAGAAAGGCAGCACCAAACGCGCTGCCCCTAACATCACGACATTCACAAAAAGAGCTATAATAGGTAAAAAAATCAAAGCCGGTTTAATGTCGATCTTCAATAAAGCGATGAAGATCGTCGCGGGTAGGGCGACACTCAAAATAATACTTTTGATTCCGCCCAATTGTTCTTTTGTGGTGATTTTCCGTTTTAATAAAAAACCTAGCAAAATCAATACAATAAATGCAAGTGTTTTGTGAATGGCTAAGCTCATTTGTATACTGTTTACCGTGATTTTTACTACCTATTCCTTTACGAAGTCGAGCGTGGTAAAGAGGGTTGAACCGCTTTAATACTTCACAGTTCAACCACCCTTTGTTGTGCTATTTCTGCGTCTTTTCCTAATCTATGCTAGTACTTGTTTTAAGGTATCTACAAACAGCTCCATTTCTTTCATTTTCCCCATACTCACTCGGCAGTATTGCTTATCAAATATTTCAAAAGCCCTTACCCCTACTCCTTTATCAAACATTTTTTCCAAGAACGGAGCTCCTTCCATTGCTATGGGGAACAATACAAAACTGGTATGTGATGGTACATAATCAAAACCCAACTTGCCCAGTTCATCACATACATATTCGCGGGTCTCTTTTGTCCATTTTTGAGAGTTGGCCTGGAAGGTTGTATCCTCCATACTCGCCATAGCTCCTTTCAAAGAAGTGATACTCATCCCCATATTACCTCTTACCATCGAGCTGATTTTCTCTAGGGTCTCGGGTGTACTGACAATATAACCTACGCGTAGACCAGCCATCGCGTGAATTTTTGAGAAAGTCCTCGCTACAATGACATTTTTCCCTTTTTTGACCAAGCCTACCATACTAGATGCTTCTGGCTTATCCAAAAATTCTAAATAGGCCTCATCAACAAAAACAGGAGCTTTGTCTGCGACGCGATCACAAAAATCCCAAAGTGCTTTGGTTTCAGTAAGGCTTCCTGTAGGATTATTAGGATTACATACGTATACTAGTTTCGTATTCTTATCTACAGCCGCTTCCATAGCAGGCAGGTCATGTGCCCACTCTTTGGTCAGTGGCACGCTCTTCCATTCTGCCTTGAAAGCCATCGCAGTCTTGATCAATGACATGTAGGCGGGGTCAGCTGATACAATATTTCCTCCATGGACAAAATGTGTAATCGCTGTTTTTTCTAACATATCGGTAGATCCAGGGCCTAGCATAATATGCTCAGGTGTTACCCCTTCTTTCTCTGCTATCATATCGATCAATTTGGCCGCAGATGTATGTCCGTATCTATTACCCATACCTGCCGCTTCCATAATCGCAAGGCGTACTTTATCGGAAGGCCCATAAGGGTTTTCATTCGCCAATAAACGGGCTTTTAACTTTGTGATATCTGGGCGAGCGGCTACACTTCTTTCCCAATCCCATGCTTTGAAATTAGGCGCTGGTGCAGCAGCATCGTATGTTGCAAAGGCTTTTAAACCCGGAGTTAAAGCAAAACTACTAGTTACCAAGGCTGTGGATCGCAACCAGCTCCTTCTGTCGATTTTCTTTGTCATGATTCATTTTTTAAAGTGGGGCATGGTGTACAAGCCCCCATTCCTATTGTCAGAAATTGTGAAAAATCCTAAAATTAGTATCATCATATTTCCCTGCCCACTCGAGCCGGCTTGCGCCCGCAAGCTCAGAAAAAGGCATATCAAAAACCACTTCTCCGTTGCTGTCAGTCGTCAATGTTGTTACGAGTTGGCTAGAAAGAATGAATACTGAAACCTCCATATTGGCAACTGGTATCGAATCAATTCCAACAGCGTTGTCGAGAATACCACTCTTATCCAAGTCGTAAAAAGTGGCTTTTACCATTAAATTATTCCCTGCATCCATATCCTCAAATACGGCTAATACGGGCGACTCTATCACATCAAAGGCTAGCTCATCTTTTAGGCAGGAGGTAAATAAGAATACTGCCAAGAGACATAGTATGGAGCTATATTTTATATTTTTCATGCGTAAATGGTTTTAATCTATTATGCTTTTTCTAATTATTCTGCCCACCATAGTTTGGTCAACTTATCATCTGGCCCACCATTTAAACCGATGGCAGCTTCAAGGTTAGCAGCATTGAGTGAATATTCCAGTTCTGGGTAGCGAAGACGAGTAGGAACTTGACCACTATTTTCAAAAATAGCTCGGGTGTCTGCATCAGGCAAAACCGGGAAACCCGTTCGGCGGTACTCTGTCCAAGCTTCGAGACCTTGGCTAAACATCGCCTTCCATTTTTCCGTCATGATCGTCTCTTTATCTGCTACCAATGAAGCAGTATAACCGTCAGGTACAGTCAGGTCATATTGGTCAAAACTGGCTTCAACAGCCATATCCAAATATTCCTTGGCAGATAAGCCAGTCGTATAATCCCCATCCAATGCGGCCTCAGCTAATACAAAAAGTAGTTCGCTATAAGTCATAATGAAAAAGGGTGCTTTTTCTTGAGAAAACCATTTTCCTGGTCTTGAAGCTGAATTGATATATACACTAGCAATCGACTCTGGTAAACCATTAATTGCTCCTGCTAATTTCCCAGCCATCTCACCCGTTGCTGCGGGCTCTGCATAAACGGTAATTCGAGGATCAGTGGCATTGCCCTCTCCATCTGTCATCGCATCAATAAGGGTACTACTGATGGACCAGTCCTCTCTTCCGTCTACTACCATGATTTCATGCCATGCATTGTTATTGTTATCATTCAAGCGAGACTCATGGTTTAGTATCGCAAAATCATCATTACTCGTAAAAACAGGGTAGGAACTAGGATCTCCTAAGATTTCCCCGAAGACTTTGGATGCTTCGGCTGGCTTTTTTGCAGCTTGTCTGTTGGCTAATCGCAAGCGAAGAGAGTTAGCAAATTTCTGCCAACGCGTCACATCTCCTCCAAAAAGGATATCCCCACGAATAGCATCCCCGGCAGGGTCTAGCATATCTGCTGCCGTTTTCAGATTTTCCAACATACTCGTATAGATGGACTCTTGACTATCATAAGCAGGAACTAGGTTTCCTGATTTAGATCCTTCCAATGCTTCTGTGTAAGGAATAGCCCCCCAAGTATCGGTTATCACAGAAAATAAATACTCTCGCATGATAATACCCGCCGCTTGAAAATTCTCATTATAGGCTGTACCTTCCGGATCACCCGTGATATCGATTACTGTTTGTAGATTGATCAATGATTCATTGTAAAACCCCTTCCAATTGTTGTTACGCATAGAAGCATCGGGGTTATAAGTATCCCCTTCATTGGTATATTGATTGCGAGCAAAGTATTGTACCCAAAGCATGCCGCCATCTAGGCCCAATCGTTCCAAACGAGTTCGATGACCGTGGATACGATCAACCGCTTCGCGAATGCCATAAGGAAAGATGACATCTGCAGGTACATCGACTGGATCATTCGGGTTGGTGTTCAGTTCCTCAAAGCCATCAGTACAAGCGGAAGCTCCCATGAGTAGAAGGAGAAGAGCCCACGCACTAAATTTTATATTATTGATTTTCATCTCTTTCAGTTTTGGTTAATGATCTGCTTTAGAATATCAGATTAAGGTTGAAGCCAATGCTACGCGTAGAAGGCAAACTCACATAGTTCAAAGCCCCTTGAAGGTTACCCCCGTAAAGATTGAGTTCAGGATCAATCTGCGAATGGGTATTGTAAAGCATAGCCACATTGCGACCAACTATTGATAGTTTTGCACCTTTGATAAATTTGGATGCGCTCAATATTTTGCTAGGCAAAGAATAGGAAAGGCTCAATTCTCTCAACTTAATGTAACTGGCCTCAAAAATGGCACCTTCATTGACGGAACGTACACTGAGCATTCTTGTCACAGCTTTGGTATCGGCTACTACATCATTGGGTACATACTGTGGGCTTTCAGCAGAGCCGATATTCTTAACACCAACACCTATCACACCTTCTTCACGACCTAATGCTGTGATGGGATAGATACCTGTTTGCATTCCCGTTGAAGAACTTTCATCGGCTAGATCTCCTCCAACCTTAGCATTGATATGGAAACTAAAGGAAAAGCCTTTGTAACTTAAATTAGACGTAAAACCACCCAACCAATCTGGCGTTACATTACCAATTTGCTGTAGCGAACTTTCCTTCTGTGCAATTCCATCCTTAAAAATGATTTGACCTGCATATTCTCCATCAGGTACTCTAGCATAAGCGCTCCCGTACAGTGTTCCGTAGGGCTGGCCAACGCGAGCTTCCAAACTCAAACCTCTTCTCGATTGGAGTACGATTGTTTCTAATGTATTCCCATTTGCATCAGTAAATAATTCGACAACTTCACTTTGGTTTTTCGCGAAATTGAAAGCAATATCCCAATTCAAGCCTGTGTTCGATTTGACTACTGTTCCGTAAATGGATGCTTCAAGACCTCGGTTGTTCATCTCCCCCGCATTGATCAACACCTCAGGATATCCAGTTGTAGGAGATACGGCCAAAGGAATAATCTGATCCGTAGTTGTCTGGCTGTAGTATGATAAATCCAAGCCAATACGACCATTTAGAAAGCGTAATTCCGTACCAATTTCAAAACTTGAAGTCTGCTGTGGTTTAAGGCCACTGTTGGCAATCACGGAGTTTTGAGAAAAAACAGGCGTAGTAGAGTTCCAAGGATCTTGTGGTGAAAACACCTGCGCCAATTGATAAGGATCAGTAGCACTTCCTACCTCTGCAAGGCTGGCTCTTAACTTAGCATAGGATAAAAACTTACTTTCGATATTGAATGCTTCCGTTAATACTGTGCTCAAGGATACAGAAGGGTAGAAGTAGGAATTGTTTTCAACTGGCAATGTAGAAGACCAATCGTTTCTAGCGGTTACATCTAGGTATAAATAGCTCTTATAACCTACGCTAACAGATCCGAATACACTTTGTGTTTCATATTGCCCAATAGCACTTCTATTGGTATTTGTAGAAGCATTATTCGCTACATTATAAAGACCATTAATGGTGACATCATTGACACCAATATAGTTTTGTTTGTAATAATTGGAACGGTAAGCTCCCCCGGCGAATGCCGTCAAGGAAATATCATTAGTAATGTACTTATCAAAAGTTAGGATAGCATCGAAGTTATTTTCTTGGCGACGAACGACATTCTCATTGAATGCTTGTGTCCGCGCATCCCCACTTTTGATTCTTTCATTTCTGGTGACAGAAATACGAGTATCTGTCCATACATCTGTACCTCCTCTTAGTAACAAATCCAAATCAGGAGTAATATCATAAGTCAAAGAAACATTACCTACAAACCGATCTTTATCATTAGAACGTGTCAATACTTCTTGCTCGTAAAAGCGGTTCATAGCAAATGAGTGCTGCCAGTTGGCATAAGGATATTCATCATCTGGACGTGTAATATGCACATCCATGAAGTCTTTATAGTCCTTTAAGACCCCCCAATCATCATGGCGGTGATGCCAAGTTTGTGGTTCCCAAAATTGAGGTTGCTGACGGTTATCTGATCCCGACTTTATATACTCTGAACTTACTTTTACCCTTACATTATCTGCCAATTTATGATTGACATTCACACGGAAATTGGTTCTCCGAAAATCATTATTGTATAGAATGCCTTTTTGATCTAGACGCCCCAAGGAGAATCGAAAATTCCCATCCCCATAGTTGCTAGAAATAGCGACGTTATGCGTCTTTGTACTACCTGTCTCCCAAAGATTCTCCCAACTATCAGGTACGGGTACTAATGGCGCGACTTCTTCTCCTGACCACCAATGTCTAACCAAGCGACCGTCCATTGGTGCACCCCAGCTTTCATCCACCCCTGCCGTACCACCTAAAGAGTAAGCCGTACCATAGGCTGCTTGAAACTGTTGAATAGCTAAGGGATCTGTGATTCCTCCATTACGTCCATCTGCATACCACGTAACATAGCCATTCCCACCACCATAGATATCCTGAAATTCAGGTACAACAAATGGCTTTTCGTAAGTGACATTCGTATTGTATTCTACTTGTAATCCATCAACGCCACTACCATCTTTAGTCGTAACTAAAATAACCCCATTACTACCTCGCTCACCATATAGCGCCGCGGCATTAGGTCCTTTCAATACGGTGATAGAGGCAATATTATCTGGGCTAATTTCTGAAATTCCTCCACCGTAAACATTATTTTCACCGGCGCCTGCTATGGGCGCAGCAAAATCACCTTCCATCGGTACTCCATCGATCACATACAAAGGCTGATTGTTGCCCAATATGGAACTGTTTCCTCGAATTGTAACCTGCGAACCACCTCCCGGAACATTAGCTGCTGCGATTTGCACCCCAGCCACTCTACCCGAAAGGCTATTTACTACATTGGAAGAACGCGACTCTACCAATTCAGCAGCATCTACATTCTGTACGGCATAACCTAGTGCTTTCTTGGATCTTTCAATGCCAAAAGAAGTTACTACCACCTCATCGAGAACTATATTGCTCGCATCAAGTGTAACTTCAAAAAAGGTGGTATTTCCTATCTCCATCTCCATGGGAGTATACCCTGTGTAGGAAATCACCAGCATTTCTGCATCATCGGGAATACCCGATAATTCAAACTTTCCATCAATATCAGTGATCGTACCTTTGGAGGTACCTTTAATAGCAATTGTCGCACCAATCAGTGGTTCGCCATCACCATAAACAACCCCCGTAATGGTTTTGTCTAAGGTAGTTCCATTCGCCATTAGACTGACCAGCATTACATGTAGAAAAAACAAACTCAAACGTAATCGTAAGGCCATAATCTAGTGAGTTTAATAAGTTAAAAAATACGTTGTTGACTTATCCCAAAAAATGGCATAGATTGACCATCCTACCTGTAGTCCAGTAAGGCCTAATCTGCTCTATTTATTGGTGATTTTTTCTTTGGCTCTAGTTTCTCCTCAAAAGGATTTTATGGCTTCATGTGAACCATTTTATTGATTCACTGTCGTAAAGGTAAGTCCACTCCTAAGCATTTCCCCAACCAAATTTTTCCTAAATTGACACAGCCAAGAACAAGGATCAAAGCATAGGTGAAAACAACTTCCAAACTTTATTTCAAAAAATACATCTAGATCAAATTTAATACAGCAAAGGATAGCTGCTGTAAAACATTCGACTTTTATGTATTTAAAAACCTTAAGCTGTTTTGCCATGCCCATTTCAAAAACAGAACCTCTAATTCGACTAATTCTGTCACTTACGAAGGCTGAAAAAAGAAATTTCAAATTATATGTTAGGAAAATTCAGCAGGAAGGAGCACTCAAATTCTTGCAGTTATTTGACCTTTTAGAGAAAAATATTCAGGCTACCGAAAATACGCTGTTACAAAAACTTGAACTTGAAACTAAGAGCCAGTTTTCAAGCTCTAAACGTCACCTCTATCAACACATACTTACTAGCTTGCGATTATTGTACAACAATAAGTCACTGGATATTCGAATCCGCGAATTGACTGACTTCGCTACGATTCTGTATCGAAAAAACCTATACCTCGAAGCCTTACAGTTATTGAACAAAGCCAAGCAATTGGCCCGCAAAAGTCATAAGGATCATTTGCACTTAGAGATTGTCGAATTTGAAAAAAAAATAGAATCCAGGCATATTACTCGGGCTTCAACCGAACGGATTTATGATTTGACGGATGAAGCGAAGTCACGTAAAAAAGTAATCAGTAATGTCACTGATCTATCCAATCTCAAACTTAGACTCCAGCGCCTCTTTATTAACAAAGGACACACCAGAGAGGAAAGTGATAATCAGCAACTAATCCTTTTCTTCAATAGCTTGTTGCCTACCAATTTACTCGATGAACCTACTTTTTTTGAGCGCGTATACCTCAATCAATCTTATTTCTGGCTTCATTACTGCATGCTAGATTTTGATACCTGCTCTGATTATGCAAAAAAATGGGTCGACTTGTTTAAAGCAGAACCCGATATGATCAACAAGGATTTGGAAATTTATCTTCGGGGATTACACTATTTACTCGTGATTGCTTTTTGTCGTAAAGATCAAAATACATTTATCCGTATTTTTAAAGACTTGGAGGAATGTGGCCAAAGCTTACAAACGGACTGGACACAAATCACAGAAACGCAGTATGCCTTGTTCAAAATAAATGCCCAACTCAATTATTACCTTTTACTCCCCAGTACCAATTATACGGCCAGTGACATTTCACAAATGCTCAAAACGTTAGACCAATTTCATGTCCGAGTCGATCCGCATAAAACGATGATCCTCTATTATAAGATCGCACATTTACACTTTAGGAACGGTCAAACCGATAAAGCAATCGATTTCCTGAATAATATCCTAAACCACCCAGGCAAGCAGTTGCGAGATGACCTAGAACTATATACTCGTCTTTCTCTTATCATAGCTCATTACGACCAAGACAACGACATTGTAGCAGATTATCTGCTCAATACTACCCAGCGATTTTTCCAGAAACTGCCAGAACTGAACCAAACCCCAAAGCATATCTTGCAACTCCTCAAGAAGATTATGCAGCTGGATCCTCGACGAGCCAGAGAGGAAATGCAAAACTGTTTGATGGATATTGAGGTACTTGCCCAAAACCCATATGAGAAACGAGCTTTCGTCTTTCTAGATATTCGTCCATGGCTAAAAAGTCATATTCAGCAAAAAGACCTCACAGAAATAATAGCAGAGGCATACTGAAGGTAAACTGAATTTTACTACTTTTAATACTTCACGATCATTACGAAAACCACCAAACCTAAGCTGTCATGAATAAATTAGCTTTTTTCGCCCTCCTTTTTGTTTCCAGTTTTTTTGTAGCCTGTGGAACTAATAATACGCAGGAAGAAGAAGTAAAAGAAGAAACGGCTCCCACCTACCCAGAGACGGGTGAAATAGAAAAGCTAGATGGCAAATTGGGTACATTTATCGGCGAAGGAAGTCGCCCCGCTATCATCGCGGAAGGGTTTGATTGGACGGAAGGCCCTCTTTGGTTGGCGGATCGCAAGATGCTCATCTTTTCTGATATCCCACCTAATAGTATTTATAGCTGGACCGAAGAAAACGGCAAACAGCTTTACTTGAAGCCTTCTGGCTATACCAGTGATCAAGAACGTGTAGGCGAACCAGGGTCAAATGGCCTATTATTAGATAAGGAGGGTAATTTGGTGCTATGCCAGCATGGTGATCGGCGAATGGCAAAAATGAATGCGCCACTCGACGCGCCAAAATCGGAATTCACTACCTTGGCGAGCGAATACCAAGGTAAAAAATTCAACAGTCCTAATGATGCTGTTTTTAATAGTAAAGGTGAGCTATTTTTTACTGACCCGCCTTATGGCCTGGAGGGAAACATTAACGATCCGGCCAAGGAAATCCCATTCCAGGGTGTATATAAGTTAACCACAAGCGGGGAGGTAATACTCTTGACGGATCAAATGACACGCCCCAATGGCATTGCTTTTTCTCCAGATGAAAAAACACTTTATGTGGCTAATTCTGATCCAAAACAAGCGATCTGGATGGCATTTGACATAACCGAAGAAGGCGTTGAGAATGGGCGAGTTCTTTTTGATGCGACAGCCATGGTGGGCTCAGATCGTAAAGGCTTACCTGATGGGCTAAAGGTGCATAAAAGCGGCTATTTATTTGCTACTGGACCTGGAGGTGTATTTATATTGAGCCCAGAGGGCCAACATATTGGAACCATTTTAACGGGACAAGCTACTTCTAACTGCGCCTTCAATAGCGACCAAACACAGCTATTCATGACAGCTGATATGTATGTCATGCGAATTGACATTTTATAGACTGCCCTGCATCGTTATTTCTTCCGATCACTCTTAATAAATAGTAAGAGTGATCCAGTAATAACTATTAGTGTAGGCAATACCAGTATTAAATCGAGCCTGATCATGTCGTCTTGCATTTCTAATAACAACTCTTGTACCGAGAGTTGCCACCAGCCAAAGGCGCACCACATCATAACCAGAATCATTACTAAAATACGATTCTGTAAATTCATCTTTCCAATTAATCGTTCCTATCAAGGCAAACCTTGACGTTGCTGTAAAACAATATTTTAATACATCTATAGT
>OJCB01000810.1_pt1 | contig 11296 bp, 10 predicted proteins | sample 1591501 | NCBI WGS metagenome assembly OJCB01 (sample SAMN05416813, study PRJEB24817) | seawater metagenome | isolation source: Sea water | place: Canada:Atlantic | collected 2013-07 | reverse complement strand
TGGGCTCGGAGATGTGTATAAGAGACAGCTGTATGGCACAGAGTACGCCTTCTGAATTTGCCGAACTCAGCCTGAATGAGTTGTTCGAAATGGATATTGCGGATGATACCGCAAAGGCGGTAGCTGGGAGCCCGTGGACATTCGCTTATAATTTTAAATTTGCCGAGTTTCGTGGTTATTTAGATGGTGATGCCAAACGCGCTGATAGTGAGGTTTTGTGGCAGGGTCAAGGTACGCAAAGACGCGACGAAAATTTCCCGATACTGCCTACTGTTATCGATCAACAAGTGCACGTTTTTTCCATGGGATATCGTATTAATGCAGATTGGCGTGTGCATGCTTCCATACCTTACATTACCCAAAGTACGGACCATATAAGCATTGTGCCTGACTATGACCATTTCACCATTGATAGTGACGGGTCTGGCGACGCAGTGTTGTCCGTTAGTCATCGCCTTATCGCGACCTCTGAAGACATTTGGTGGTTTACCGCTGGCGTTAGCCTACCCACTGGCTCGATTGATGAAAAAGGGGATACGCCAAGGGATGTAGGTAATCAGCAGTTGCCCTATACAATGCAACTGGGTTCGGGAACCTATGATTTTCCAGTTGAATTTAGTTATCAGAGCATGGGCAAACATGATTTTAGCCTTAGCATGTCAGCCATGATCCGTACCGGCAAGAATGACAGAGATTATCGGCTAGGGAATAGTTATAGTTTATCAGGCACATATCGGTTTAATGCGACAGCAAATATAAAACCATTCTTGGGTTTGGCTTACCAGTATCGAAGTGCGATCCATGGTCAAGATGATGAGATTACCCTGGCTGGCGCATTTCCTTATCCGGCAAGTATTACCAATCCTAGATTATACGGCGGCAAGAAAGTCAGTGCGGAAATGGGTGTCAGATGGAAGTTCAGTGAAACATATGCGTTAAGCGTTTCGTTTTCAAAGCCAATTTATCAGAATTTGAATGGGCCCCAGCCGAAAGAAAATTTCCAGTCTGGTATAACCCTTTCGCGTTTAATGTAGTGTGAATGTGTCTGACTTGATGAAAGAGAAAGTAGTAAAACTCTGCAAGTGTATTTTTTTGTTTTGTGTATTGTTTGCACAATCGGGACACGCCGAAGAGGAAGTCACTAAAGAGCGCAAGCTTAAAGCTGCTTATGTCCTTAATTTTATAAAATATATGAGTTGGCCGGTAAACAGCGGTGCGCACAACGAATTTCGGTTATGTGTGCACAGTGATGAGCCGTTTTATCAATTTATGCAAGCGCTTGTTGCACGGCATAATCAGGGGGCGAATAAAGTGCGGATCGTTATCGGTCATACACTTCAAGAGCCACTTTGCCACCTAGCTTATTTTCAGTCATCTATAGAGCAATCCTTGGGTCAATTAAGGCGGGCAGTTGTTGTACTAGAGTCTTTAGATGTGAAGCAAGTGCACGCTGCAATTCGCTTTTATACCCAAGCGCAAAAGGTGCGTTTCGAGTTCGATATAGCGCAATTAGCCAAGATTGACGTCATTGCCAGCTCTGAATTGCTTAAGTTAGCAAGGATTATTCGCTAATGATTCTGGCTAAATTCAATCGAGCTTCCTTTTTCCAAAAGCAATTGATGGCGGTGATTGGAACCAACCTATTGATATTGGCTATCGCGGCGTTGCTCATTTACTCTGCTTTCGTTGATGATTATCGAGATAACTTGGTGAAAACCATGGACAGTAATGCCTCGTTGCTATCTGCAGCGAGTCGTTCAGCGCTACTTTTTCATGATGAGCAAGCAGGGCACACTATATTGGCGTCGTTGGCCAAAATACCCGCCGTAAGATACGCGCAATTATTGGATGCACAAAAAACACCTTTTGCTATTTATGCTCGCCAAGGAGCAAAACGGGAAACGATGTCTCAGGTCATAAAACCAGGTTATTTTTTTGCGAACGACAACCTTTATCTCACCCAACAGATCACCCTAGATAACGAACTGCTCGGGTTTATTGTTCTGTCGGCTGACACGCTTTCGTTGCAAGCACAGCAATATCGTTATGGGCGCATGGTGTTATGGGTGTTTCTGTTAGGCTCATTGTTGGCTTATCTGCTGAATTGGCGCATGCAAAAACGGTTGCAATCCCCGGTTAAGCGGTTAATCCATTTAGTGGATTATGTGGCCAAAGAGGGCCGCTACGATCAGCGGATCTTTAATCGAAGAAAAGATGACATTGGGCGCTTAGTCAATGGTATTAACTCTATGTTAGATACTATAGAAGACCACCAATCAAAGTTGCGTTCACATCGAGAGCATTTAGAAGGGTTAGTAGAGTTGCGTACAGAGCAACTTTACGAGCGCGCTAATTTTGATGCGCTTACTCAATTACCCAACAGGCACTCACTGACTGAAAAAATCACCCAAGCAATCGAAAAAGCGCGTGATGATAAATCGAATTTGGCGTTGATGTTCTTAGATTTAGACCGCTTCAAAGTTATTAATGACAGCTTGGGGCACTTCGTGGGCGATAGACTATTGGTTGAAGTGGCTAAAAAAATCCAGCACAAACTGACTAAGAACGATGTCGTAGGACGTTGGGGGGGAGATGAGTTCGTAATCGTTATTCAAAACCCAAACGATCTAAATTCAGTAGAAGGGTTAGCCAAGGAGATTATCAGCGCCCTGAGCTTGCCTCTGATTGCTGCAGGGCATCAACTTCATATCTCGACCAGCATTGGTATTGCATGTTTCCCTCAAGACGGTGAAGACGCTTCTAGCTTGCTCAAACACGCAGATACAAGTATGTACAAAGCGAAAGAATTAGGCCCTGGGCAGTTTAGATTTTTTGATCAAGATATGTTGAACGCCTCAGTGTGGCGCTTAGAACTGGAAACACAACTACGTCAAGCCTCAGCGCAGCAACAGTTTACCTTGGTATATCAGCCGAAAGTCGAGGTTAACAACCAGAAGCCGGTTGGCTTAGAAGCGTTAATTCGATGGAATAATGGACAAGCGTTAGTCAGTCCTGCGGTATTTTTACCCATTGCTGAAGACATAGGTTTAATGGAGTCCATCAGCGTGTGGGTGTTAAAACAGGCTTGTCAGCAAAATGCTGATTGGCAGCGCGCCGGAATTGAAATCGTACCTGTCGCCGTTAATCTTCCCGCCTCTTTTTTAATGGGGCCACATTGCCTAGAGTCGATAGAAGGGGCACTAACTCAAACAGGACTTGCAGGGCAGTTTTTAGAAATCGAGATTACTGAAAACACCTTTATAACATCGACCGAATTGGTGGTTGAAGTACTAAGTGCTATTCAAGCGTTGGGCGTTAAAATCGCCATTGATGATTTTGGCACAGGGTACTCGTCTATGAGTTATCTGCGAGATCTTCCTATTAATACGCTGAAGATCGACGGTATTTTTATTAACGATTTAGTTGAGGGGACTCACAGCGAAATACCCCATAGCGATGCGCATTTGTTGCGAGACGAGGGTATTGTACGCTCTATTATTACCTTGGGAAAAAGCCTAGGTTTTAGTACTGTTGCTGAGTGTGTTGAACATGAATATCAAGTGACAAAGCTGAAATCTATGGGGTGTGACGTTATTCAAGGCTATTACTTTAGTAAACCCTTGCCTGTTGATGAGATTGAAATCTACTTACGCAATTTTTAAACAGCGCCTGTGTCGACTATTAAAACAAGCACTGCGCGTTCACCCGTTTATCACTAACACCTTTATGGGGCGTCGGTATTTAGCGCCAAATTTTGATGTTGGTTATCTACCCCCTCCCAGCCGAGAAAATCCACTGTGATGCGAGTAGGGTTATTCAGTATCGCTCGCCCTAGATAGGGAGAAGGCTCTGCTTCTGTTCGAATATCATAACGGGTGTCTTCTTTAGCAGACAAAATAATCGACTTTTCATACACCAGCTGTGAGAGCCGGTTACGCATGTGAGTGAGCTATTCACTCATTAACTCACTCTTTGACTATCAGTTATCAGTCGTTCGCTGCGTCTTGAACAGCTTCACCGGCGCTTTCAATATCTTGTCCGGCCCCGTCAATCGTGGCACAAGAGGTTAAAGCGGTGATTAAGATAGCGACTAATACCAGTGAATTCATCAAGGCTTTCAACGAACTTATAATTTGAGTTTTCATTATCTTGGTTCCTTATTGTTAAGTGATTTTACACTTTACTTACATATAACCAAGCGATTCTCGTGCCAACTTTAAAGTTAATTAAAAATGCATATTTATCAATGGCTTATCGTTTTTGGGTTGTGAGGGGAGGTGACTTGGGTAATTGCTACTCAATGAAAAGATAAATTTTACTGGGTGGTATTCCACTCGTTGTATTTCGCTCATGCTATCTCTCTCGGGCCAAAAAATAGTGCTCGCCCACAAAAAAGCCGACCTATATAGGTCGGCTTTGAATAATGATTGTACTGTTATAAGCAGTCTTAGGCTTTCTTATTTAGACTGCGCAATACATATTGCAGAATACCGCCATCGTTAAAATAGCTGAACTCATTCGGTGTATCGATGCGGATCTGAGCATCAAAGGTAAACTCCCCGTTTTCGCCCTTCACCGACACGCACACCTCTTTCTGTCCTTTTTCAATCGCACTGATAGAGTATTGCTCGGTGCCATCGAGCTTCAGTGTTTGTGCATCATCGCCAGGTTTAAACTGCAAAGGTAAAATCCCCATACCAATTAAATTGGAACGGTGGATGCGTTCATAACTTTCGGCAATAACGGCTTTAACACCGAGTAATAATGGGCCTTTTGCCGCCCAGTCTCGCGAACTACCTGTACCGTACTCTTTACCAGCGATGACAATACTTGGCGTGCCTTGTTCTTGATATTTCATTGCGGCATCAAAAACAGACATCTGCTCGGCTGACGGCTGAAAACGTGTCCAGCCACCTTCTGTGCCCGGCGCCAATTGATTTTTTAATCTGACATTGGCGAAGGTCCCGCGCATCATGATTTCATGATTACCGCGTCGAGAACCAAATGAGTTAAAGTCATGCTCTTCTACGCCATGGGCTCTAAGGTATTGAGCCGCTGGGCCATCTGGAGCAATACTACCAGCAGGTGATATATGATCCGTGGTGACTGTATCTCCTAACTTTAACAAGCAGCGAGCATTGCTTATCGCATCAATAGCCTCAGGTTGCTGCGTAATGCCGTCAAAAAAGGTTGGCTTTTTCACATAGGTTGATTCGGGCCAATTGTACTGTTCGCTGTCAACCACATCTAAGTTATTCCAGGTTTCGTCTCCCTCGAATATATGGCTGTAGCGCTCAGAAAACATTTCGCTATTGACTACGTCAGTCACTAACGCTTGAATTTCTTCATTGCTTGGCCAAATGTCTCGTAGATATACCGGTTTGCCGTTCTTGTCAGTGCCTAACGGTTCTTTTAGCAAATCTATATGCATGTTTCCTGCTAATGCATATGCGATAACTAAAGGCGGTGAGGCTAGGTAATTGGCTTTGACATCAGAATGGATACGCCCTTCAAAGTTTCGATTGCCGGATAACACTGAGGTAACATTGAGCTTTTCTTTACGGATAGCCGCGCTAATCGGCTCGGGTAAGGGGCCTGAGTTACCAATGCACGTCGTACAGCCATAACCGACAAGATGAAATCCCAGATTTTCGAGTTCATGGGTAAGGTTCGCTTTGTTTAAATACTCGGTGACCACCTGAGAGCCAGGCGCAAAACTGGTTTTCACCCACGGCTTTACGGATAGCCCCATTTCACTGGCTTTTTTCGCTAATAGACCAGCGGCAATCAACACAGACGGATTTGAAGTATTAGTACAACTGGTGATTGCTGCAATCACCACCGCACCGTCGTTCAAACTAAATTTTTGGCCGTTATAATCGACTTGTGAAGATTCTTCGTTTTTCTCAACCTGTTGGCCACCCTCTGATTCAAAACGTCCTTTTTCTGGATCTTCTGTAGTGATGATCAACTTTTCTTGTTCAGATAACCAGGTATCGAATTCGGCCGCGGCATCTGACAACGCAATCCTATCTTGCGGACGCTTAGGCCCAGCAATAGAGGTAACAACGTCACTTAAATCGATATGTAAATTAGCGTGATAAACTGCCGTTTTTTGGGCGTCGCTGCCCCACATGCCTTGGGCTTGTGCATAGGCTTTGATCAGATCGATGTTGCGATTATCACGACCGGTTAGACGAAGATAGGTTTCGGTTTGTTCATCCAGTGGGAAAATACCGCACGTAGCACCGTACTCCGGTGCCATGTTGGCGATGGTTGCTCTATCAGCAATGGTGAGGTGTTTAACTCCATCACCGTAGAATTCAACAAATTTACCTACAACGCCGAACTCACGTAATTTTTGCGTGATGGTTAACACTAAATCAGTCGCTGTTGTGCCTGGTGGTAAACTGCCGGTGATTTCCATGCCTACCACTTCAGGTATCAACATGGTTACTGGCTGGCCTAACATAGCGGCTTCAGCTTCAATACCGCCAACCCCCCAACCTAAAATACCTAGGCCGTTGATCATAGTGGTGTGAGAATCTGTTCCCACGAGTGTGTCTGGGTAGAGTAAGGTTTGATCGTCTTGCTCTTCAATAAAGGTCACGCGTGCTAAGTACTCTAGGTTAACTTGATGCACTATACCTTTACCTGGAGGTACCACTTTGAAGTTATCAAATGCTTGCTGACCCCAACGTAAAAATTGATAGCGTTCTTTATTGCGCTGAACTTCCATTGCGGTGTTTTTATCAAGGGCGTCTTCTTCAGCGAAATAGTCGACCATTACTGAGTGGTCGATGACGAGTTCTACCGGTTTCAAAGGATTGATCTTTTGCGGATCGCCGCCTAAATCGACCATAGCGTCACGCATCGCAGCTAAATCGACAACAGCTGGCACGCCGGTGAAATCTTGAAGTACCACCCTTGAAGGCACAAAGGCAATTTCTGTAGTGGCACTATCGTTAATATCCCAAGTGGCGAGTTTATTGATATCGTCTTCTTGCACAAATTCTTCAGCACTGTGGCGAAGTAGGTTTTCAAGTAGTATTTTGGCGGCGAACGGTAGGCGCTCGATATCGTGAGTTTTAGACAGTGAATCTAAGGCATAGTAAGAAAACTGTTCACCATCAAGAGTTAGAGTTTTTAAATAAGGGGATGCTTGCTGCATGATATTCTCCGGCTGCAAAATGAAATCGCATGTTTATAAAATAGAAACGAAAACCGTGCTCTGTTAATGACGAGCACGGGTAAGCTTAGTGCACTTATGACTATGACTTAGGTACTGCTTGTAGCGCCTGTTTGACCTTGAGTTTGTAGTCTTCATCGTTTAATAAGTCGTGATCACACTCTGGACAATGTTCAATGTCTTGTGCAGGCAATGTGCAATGAACACGTTGCTCTAACCAGTTAATGTCATCGATATGTTTAGGGGCGAGTAACAGCTTTTTACCACCGGGTAACCAATTGTGGGTATCAATGATAAGCATCGGGACTTCCCAATTTTCGGTATCCAGAATTAAATCGTGAACATGTCCCACGGTTTCTTCCCCAGCGATAACATCGTACCCTTGTAGCTCGTCAATTGAGCGTAGGTGATTGGCGCTGCTTTTGTCGTGCTCTTGCAAATTGGTATTTGCTTGCTCTAGCGCTTGTTGATTGACCAAGGCTGTCGGATGAGCGTATTCGCCCCACGCGCCAGGGCCTGTCCAGTAATATCCGTATCCTAAATAGGAAAAGAGAATTTCTTCGTACTCTCGCGACACTGTTTTTTCTTCGTCGATAGAGGGGCTGTCTTTGACTTGCTGTTTGCTCAAAGCAACGTGAATTTTCTCATCTTCGGTATCAATCTCTCTCAAAGAGATAGGTGAAATAAGCACCTTTTCCCCCAGCGGTAACCATTTGTGGGTGTCGACGTACATATACCGTATCGTCCATGCGCGGTCATCGAATAAAAAATCTTTGATGATGCCAATGTCACCATCTGTGGCGGCAATAGTGAACCGTTGAATGTCTCGTAAGCCTGCTAGCATGATGTTCTCCCTACTCGTCGTTTTCAAAACAAGACAACCGCTTAGACCACACGTTTGCAGCTGACAAACGGCACCTGCAGCCTTGCATAAATATCATCTTGATAACGTTAAAATTAGCTGTTGTAGCTGGATTACGCAAAGAGCACGCCATCTCATCGAAGCGCGGGGATCAGCGCTGTGGCAGTCCTTTGAGCAGACTTATGAAGGTGTGTGGGTGAAATAAATACCGCAAAAAAAGTAACTCTTACCCTTAAGATGTAATAATTACAGGCAGTGCAACGCCTTGAATTTAGTGTGTTTATGCTTGATAAGCTGAAGTAAACCCGCAAACGAATGAGCGAGCCTATAGGGCAACGAAAGGGGGGATTGCGTTGCCCTTGAAAGTGATTACTTTGGGCTTTGTTCGGCAGCCGGAAGTTGGCCAATATCCGCCAGCCAATGTTGCGCCGAGCGTGACCAAATCTGGCGTTTAGGGACTAATTCATTACGCTGGTCGATAGCACCAACACGCAGGTTATACACTTTAGGTTCGTCGCCTATTGCTGATGCATAAATTCCCGTACCGCAATGCTCACAAAAGCCTTGGGCGCGGTGATTACCGCTTTGTGCCACCTTTACGTATTCTTTAGGTTTACCTTTAGTGAACTGAACCCCATCTATTTCACTGACCACTACGGTGCGAAAAGCCGTTGCCGATAACACTTGGCAATCGGTGCAGTGACAAATCATGGTTTTTTCAGGATCGACTATAGCGTTAAAAGCGAGTTCCCCACAGTGGCAACGGCCAGTTACTTTCATTTTATGTCCTTTGGATAAATACATACTTCAAATAGATTTATAAATACGCGCAGAGCGTTGAATTTTACAGCTTTTTCTGCAGCGTATTAGTGTCGGGCGCTAATACTCATTAACGCCTATTAGCCCCAATGGTTTACGCTAAAAACTTCCAAAAAACATAATATCCGCTAAAGAGCGTGAGTATGCTTAGGCAACATAAGGTGTAAATACGAAATATGCCTTGGGGTTTATATTGTGCGTCTACATCAGCGCCCATCATCACCTTGTAATTCAGCCACGCGTAAATAGGTGCGCTCACAAACGAGACGGTAGTCACAAAGTCGAGAAGGGCTGTGATATCGGCACTGAAGTCAGAAATTATCCACCAACTTCCTAGGGCGAGTATGCCGATAGCAGCGATATAAACGAGGTTTCCGTTGCGCGCATGTTGAGATTTATTGGCACTATCAAGAGGTAAGGGCGCATCATGAGATTGAGTGAGTTGATAGGCGCGTTTCCATACTTGGGGGAATCCGTCGGCGACGGCAAACGTAGAAGAAAAAAGCGCCACAAAAGTAACAATGGCCATAAGTAACCAGCTCCAGTCACCTAACGCATTACTGTATATGCCAACCAATTGCCCAGCAAAGGCAGCGGCTGAATTGGCAAAGCCTTCACCTTGGCCAAACATGAGTAATGCCCCTAACCATAAGAAAATAATCGCTAATAATAAACTGGCTGCATACCCGATATTGAAGTCTAAAGTGGCATTTTTAGCGTTTTCTGGCCCAGGCTTTGCGCCTCTTGAGAGTATCCATAGTGAATGCCAAACCGACACTTCGATTGCGGTAGGCATCCAGCCGATTAACGCCACAATAAAGGCGATACCCGCCACAGAGCCGATTTCAATGGTCGCTGCACCCTCAGCTGGGCTAAATCCTAAACGTCCTACAGCTGCAAACCAAGCGATGATGCTGCAAATAACTAACACTAACATCATCCATTTCAACAGTGTGTTGAGCAGCTTGTAGTGACCTATTATGAGCACAGCGCATACAATTCCTAAAATTACGGCTGCCCACTGAGAAAGTGATAACACATCACCAAATAAATTCATTGCAAGGGCTGCTGTGACGATTGTCACCCCAGATTGGACAAAAAACATGGTGATAAAAGTTAACCCTAAAAATAAATAGAAGGCCCATTTACCTACGCTGCGATAGCCATCGAGTAAGCTCTTGCCGGTTAAGCCTGAATATTTAGGGCCGAACAAGAAAAAGGGGTACTTCACCACATGAGCCAATAAAATGAAGCCCAATAAGGCAAACCCGAAGTCGGCTCCAGCGCGAGTTGACTGCACGATATGCGATACACCAATACTGGTGGCGGCCCAAACGATTCCAGGGCCTAATAAGGCCATTATTTTTGTTAGTTTCATACTACCTATACTCAAATGGTTTTTATGTTTGTAGGAGAAGCTGGCTCTTTTTGCCTAGTGCCATTGTTTAAAACGCAGACGTAGGCTCACTCGTTTTGTCCGTAAATTAGATACAGCATCAACATTTTCGTAAGTTCATCACACAAAGCAATAGAATCTAACTCACATGCAATGGATGGGGTGATGTCGGGGTACAGCACTTTATCAAGTAGCGTGGTGATCATGGTGAAAACCACCATATTTGCAGTTGATGTTTTATCTGTGGCGATGATGTCGTCTTTAAACCTAAGCAAAATATTACTGATACGACGGTACAAGTGTCGTCGGTCGATTAAGGCGTCACCTGCCACTATGTCAGTATGCAAACGAGAATTAAGATGAATGGTGCGAAATAAACTGCGATTTGCGGCGAAAAAGTGATGCGTTTGCTGGGTTAGCCCGCTGACCGCTTCCGTTAAAGTGGCAAATTGTATACTTTCTAGCTGAGTCATCCATTCGTTCAGTTCACTACCGAAATCTTGGTACAGCAAAGGTAACAATGCCTCTTTGTTTTTAAAGCGCCGATAAAATGTCCCCACCGACACGCCAGCATGATCACATAACTCTTTAATGCTGATATGTTCAAAAAATTTATTTTGTAGGCAGTGATGTATGGCAGCCATCAGTTTTCGCTGGGTGTCTTGACTGCGTAGCTGTTTTGCTGGAATTACACTTGGGCTTGGCATAGCTAACTTTATTAACCTTAAATCACTTATACATCACGGGTTTGCATAGAAAATAGCGACAGAATCATGCCGCTTTTGGTGAAAAACAGCAATATAAGAATCCGCCCAGTCATACGAAAACTGTTGCGAGATAATTCTTATATTGCCTTTTGTGACGCTCTGTTTATTGTGCGTTATTTGAATGAGAGGCCATATAATCCAGTGCTAATTGGGTTAGTGTGGCTGTTCCTAGCGGTAACGCTTTTTCATCAGCGAAAAAGTACGGTGAGTGATTGCTGTCTCTTATACACATCTGACGCTGCCGACGAAGAGGATAGTGTAGA
>OJCB01000809.1_pt1 | contig 11300 bp, 9 predicted proteins | sample 1591501 | NCBI WGS metagenome assembly OJCB01 (sample SAMN05416813, study PRJEB24817) | seawater metagenome | isolation source: Sea water | place: Canada:Atlantic | collected 2013-07 | reverse complement strand
AGATCAGCCTCGGTCTCGTGGGCTCGGAGATGTGTATAAGAGACAGGGATATTATCTCGTGAAAAGTGCGCTGGCGGGACACTATGGAGGTATCCTCTTTGTCGGAATCTGGATGGGAGCGACAGTGGTGGTGATGAAGTGGGTTCGTGAGACCCTGGTTCGAATGGTGGACCCGGGAGTTTGAGGATTTAGAGACGAGAGATGGCAAATAAGAAGAGATCAAAGGTGGCAAGGTGGGGTGCGGATTTATCCGCGAAACTCTATCAGCGCCGCAATGCAATCTCGCTGGTGTCAGGCTACCTGGCCGTCTTTTTCTGGCTGTTGTTTGGTAATGTCGAAACAGCGGGTACGGGGGAATCCGTTTACGAAACACCCGGTGTTCCTCAATGGAGTCCACCGGCGCGCGGGCACATTTTTGGCACGACAGCATCCGGTATCGACCTCTTCGATATTTCCAGATTGGGAATGGCCACTTCAGCAGCTTTCGCGATAACCGTTTCCGCATTAGGAGTTGGTTTTGCCTTGTTGTCAGGCTGGCTGATCGCTTTCACGTCCGGGGCGGAGAACCTGCGCCTGGCCGCACGTGTCAGTGAAGGTTTCGGTCTGGTGCCTTCGTTTTTTATATTCCTTGTTCTCGCTGCAGGTAGTGAAGGGGACCCGACCGTAATTCTGGTGGGTTTTTCAATTCTGATCGGTCTTCTTTACATGGGGCAGGTTCATTCCCTGTTTGAAGAACGGAAGTCGGGAGGGGATGTTACTGCGGGTCTGGCTCTCGGGATGTCGAGAACTTCAATTGTCTGGAAACGTGATCTTCCTGCAGTGGCAAAGAAATGTTTCGGGATCTTTACGGTGCTCGTTCCTCTGGTGATGCTTTCAGAGCTGACATTGTCGTTTCTTGGCCTGATGGGAGACCGAATCAGTTGCGGCCGTTTGATTGCCGAGGGAAGCGCCGTGATGGTAGAGGCTCCATGGGTGTCGTTCTACCCTGGAATCATGGCGACAGTGGTGATTTCCATTTTTGCTGTCTTAGGTTGGTGCGTTTCAGGAGTGTGCAAATGTAAACCCATGCCACGGGCCTTTTGATGAGTGAAGACGATCCAGTTTTATTGGAGGTCAAAGACCTCACCGTTGAACGGCGTGAGCTTTTCAGCGAAGCTCAGATTGGGCTGAGGAATGTTTCTCTGACTGTTGAGGCGGGGCGCGCCGTTGCCGTTTGCGGTGAAACAGGATGCGGAAAGTCGGCTCTGACGAGAGCCATTATGCGTTGTCTCGGTCCGGGGCGAAAAGTGATCGGGGGAAGTGTCGAACTCAAGGGGCAGGATCTCTTGAAGTTGTCGCGTCGCGGAATGAGGAAGGTGAGGCGTTCAGAAATTGCCTTTATCGGAAGCGATGTCGAAAGCCAGCTTAACCCCTCGACCACGATTCATCAGCATTTGTGGGAGTGTATTGAGATTTCCGGCAGAATGGATGAACTCGGGGATGAAGACGAATGGAGTCCCTACTTTTACGAAGTTGGAATTGTTGAGCCGGAAAAAATTCTGGAGGCGCGGCATTCCGATCTGAGCGGTTTGATGATTCAAAGGGTCATGCTTTTATCTGCATTGTTTACGGGTGCAAGCTTGATCATTTGTGATGATCCGACCGCCGAACTTGATATTGCTGCAGAGTATCAATTTTTTGAAGTGCTCGGTCAGATTAAAAATGATCGAAACATTGGAGTCCTTCTGACTTTGGGGCATATCAATCGGGCCGGAAAAATTGCGGACGACATCTCCGTTCTTTACGAAGGCGGATTGCTTGAGTCAGGGCCGGCCTTCGATATCCTTCGTGCCCCGCTCCATGATTACACGCGGGAGTTCTCCCAGTCTTCTCCTAATCTGGACCGGATTCAAAAGAGGCTCTCTACCGTCGGAACCCGGCCTGCTTTGGAAGCACAGGAAGCGGTTCACCGTTCTGCCTCTTCGCTTGAAGCTGCATCCAAGGCGAATTCCAGTGGTTCTGACAGCGACACTCCCGAAGGAAACGTATAAATCCGCCTCCGGATTGGACATCGCGGCGTATTGGCCTATCAAGATAGGGAAAATAATTTCATGATTACCGAAGAGCAAATTCGCGAAAAACTGGCAGGCGTAAACTACCCCGGGTTCAGCCGGGATATCATTTCGTTTGGCCTCGTTAAAGGAATCGAAGTTTCCGGCGACGATGTTGTGGTCAAAATCAGCATGGCCACAAAGGACGCCGCGATTCCCAAAGAGATTCACGACAAAGCGGATGCGGCATTAAAAGAGATTGCCGGAATCGGAAAAGTAACTCTGGATTTCGATATCACGGACCCTCCTGAACCGGTTGCCGGAACCCCTGCTTCCGCATCGGCCGGGCAATCCTCGATTCCCGGAATTAAAAAGATCATTGCGGTGGGAAGTGGCAAAGGCGGAGTAGGAAAGTCGACTGTCTCGACTAATCTTGCGATCGCACTGCAGCGGAGTGGAGCAAAAGTGGGGCTCTGTGATTGTGACCTCTACGGTCCCAGTGTTGCCATGATGCTTGGAGCCACAGATGAGCAGCCGCTTGCCAACGAGAACAATGAAATTCTTCCCATCGAAGCGCACGGGATCAAAGCAATCTCCATGGGATTTCTGATCAGTGATGATTCTCCTGTGATCGTTCGGGGGCCGCTCGCGACGCGTTACGTGCAGCAGTTTTTGCGGCAATGTGTCTGGGGTGATCTTGATTATCTCATTCTCGATCTGCCTCCGGGCACAGGTGATATTCAGTTAACGATTGTCCAGACCGTCGCCCTCGATGGAGCTGTGATTGTGACGACTCCTCAGGAAATCGCCTTGATTGATGCCCGCAAAGCTTCTGCGATGTTTGAGAAAGTGAATGTTCCGATTCTCGGGATCGTCGAAAACATGGCCTGGTTTGAATGCAATCATGGCGAGAAATATCCGATCTTTGGAGACGGTGGCGGGGAGAAAGAAGCGGAGCGTCTCGGTGTACCTCTGCTTGCTCAGATTCCTCTCGATGTGGAAACACGCTATCGCTGTGACCGCGGCGAGCCAGTTGCCGTTCTCGATCCGGAAACAGACGAAATCTCAAAGATCTTTCGCGGCCTGGCTGGAGAAGTCGGAGACATTGTTAACGCCTGAAATTAAAACGCAAAGACACAGAGGGCCACAGAGGTCTTTTGTGGGAAATTCCATGGGATTGGATCTGCGTTTCTCATACCCTCCGTGTTCTCTGTGTTAAAACTGAGAAGTTGACGCAGCATCGAGAGATTGCGAAAGTTCCTGCGATGTCTCTGAAAAATCTCTTTCTCGCCGCGACTCTCGCGATTTGTTCCTTTTCGGTAAGCGCAGCTGAAAAGCCCAATATTATTTACGTTCTTCTCGACGATGCCGGATACGCCGACATCAGTTGCTACGGACAGAAAAAATTCTCTACTCCCAATATTGATCGTCTTGCCAGCGAGGGGATGAAGTTCACCCAGCACTATTCCGGGAGTACGGTGTGCGCTCCGACTCGTTGTTCATTGATGACCGGTCTTCATACCGGCCACACCGAAGTCAGGGGGAATCGTGAGATTCAACCCGAGGGGCAGGCTCCGATGTCTGCGGACATTGTGACGATTCCGCGACTCGTCTCAGAGGCTGGATATACGACCGGTGCTTTTGGGAAATGGGGCCTGGGTTTTCCGGGCTCGGTCAGTGATCCCGTCGAGCATTTTGACCTTTTCTATGGTTACAACTGCCAACGGGAAGCGCATTCCTACTATCCAGACCATCTTTGGAAAAATGATAAACGTGTCGAGTTTGATGGCAAGACATACGCTCACGATCCCATTACTGATGAAGCACTGGCCTTTATCCGTGACAACAAAGACAAGCCTTTCTTTGTGTATCTGCCGGTAACGATCCCTCATGCGGCGATGCATGTTCCGGCAAAGTATTCCGATCCGTTCCGGAAAGAGTTTTCCCAGTTCGAGGACGTCATCGGGAAATATTCGGGACCGAATGTGCAAAATCCGGTCGCTGCGTTTGCCGGGATGATGACAAAGGTCGACGAAGACATGGGGCGCCTCCTGGATCTCTTGAAGGAACTAAAAATCGACGAGAACACCATCGTCATGTTTACCTCAGACAACGGCCCTCATCAGGAAGGGGGGCACAAGCCGGATTTCTTCGACAGCAACGGACCGCTTACGGGCTACAAACGTAACCTCACCGAAGGTGGAGTCCGGACACACTTTCTCGTTCGTTGGCCCGGCGTAGTCGAAGCCGGCAGCACCAGCGAGTTGGTTTCTGCGCACTGGGATATGTTGCCTACGATCTGTGAACTGGCTGGCGCGAATACTCCGGATAAGACCGACGGGATTTCTATTGTTCCTGAACTCACCGGTGAAGGTGAACAGAAAGAGCACGACTACCTTTACTGGGAATTCTATGAGCGCGGGGGAAAAAAAGCAGCCCGGTGGGGTGATTGGAAAGCGCTTCAGCTGAATATTAATAAAGATCCGAACAGTCCCATCGCGATTTACAATCTGGCCAAAGATATCGGCGAGCAGAATGATGTCTCCGCCGATCATCCGGAATTGGTGAAGAAGGCCAAAGAGATTTTCAAAGAAGCTCACACTCCTTCTCCGAACTGGAAGTTTGGACAGAAGAAGGCTCCGAAAAAAAAGAAGAAGAAGTGAGGAAAGTGCCTGCGATTTAGCCGCCGGGATATTTCCTTCATGGCCATCAGCATTTGAATCCATCAAGCAGGACCGGGGATACAGAGCTCATAGGAGTTTTTGGCGAGCGAATTGTAGTTTTGGATCTCGCCTGGATTATCCTTTCATAGATAGGTTCTGTGTTTTCCGTGGACTTCTTCTTCACAAGTCCTGCCTCACAGCCACGTAAACACGCCTTTCCTGAGTTTTTCGTTGAATCCTCCAAAATCTATTCGAGTTTATCCGTATTGAGATCGAGTCTCAATACGGATAATATGAAACACCTACCAGCCCTTTCTCTTTTTGCCGCAGCTGTCGGCTTTGGATTTTTTGCGTCACCCGTTTCTGCGGAGGAAATTACGCTCTACAGTCACCGCCATTACGAGTCCGACGATATTCTTTTCAAGAAGTTTACCGAAAAGACGGGGATCGAAGTTAATGTGGTCAAAGCCAGCGCAGATGAGTTGATTGAACGTCTCAAAGCGGAAGGTGAAAACAGCAAAGCCGATATTCTCATCACGGCCGATGCCGGACGTCTGCAACGCGCCAAGGCCGCCGGCCTTCTTCAGTCTGTGGATTCCAAAACGCTCAGTGATCGAATCCCGGCGAATTTGCGCGACACAGATAGCCAGTGGTTCGGCTTCACCATGCGGGCACGAATTCTTGCCTATGCAAAGGACCGCGTAAAAGCTGACGAACTTTCCACCTATGAAGCTTTGGCCGAGCCTGCCTGGAAGGCGCGTGTTTTGGCTCGATCCTCTTCCAATATTTACAATCAGTCTCTCCTTGCCTCCGTCGTTGCAGCTCAGGGGAAAGACAAGGCTCGCGAGTGGGCCAAAGGAGTTCGTGGAAATATGTCGCGTCCTCCTCAGGGAAGTGACCGGGATCAAATGCGCGCGGTTGCCGCTGGACTCGGTGATGTCGCTATTGTAAACACCTACTACGTCGGTTTGTTGCTCACTTCCGAAGACGAAAAAGATCGCAAAGTGGCTGAGTCTCTAGGCATCTTTTTTCCGAATCAGGATGGCCGGGGCGCTCACGTCAATGTCAGCGGCGGAGGCGTAACCAAAGCATCAAAAAACAAAGAGGGTGCCATCAAGTTTCTCGAATTTCTCTGTTCCGATGAAGCGCAGGCTTCCTTTCCGAAATCCACTTTCGAGTATCCCGTAGTTGAGTCCGTCGAGTGGGCAGAAATGCAGAAGAAGTGGGGTGAATTTAAAGCCGATGAGCTCAATCTCTCCAAGCTCGGTGAATTGAACGAAACTGCTGTGGAAGTGTTCAACGAGGCGGGTTGGGAATAATCTTTCAATTTTTTGGCTACGATAATCCAGAAACATTTTCGTCGTGAGGTGGACCCATGGTCCGCCTCGACGCTTTTTGTGGCGCTTCTGATTCTGATCCCTTTGGCCACGGTCGTGATCGGTTTGGTTCAGGCCGGGCCAAAGTGGGATCACCTCGCATCCACCGTGCTCTGGACCTATGTCTGGAACACGGTGATTCTCGTTGGTACCGTCTCGATTTTATCTCTGCTTTTTGCTCTTCCGCAAGCCTGGCTTGTTTCAGCATTTCAGTTTCCGGGGCGGAAGTTTTTTGAGTGGGCTCTGGTGATGCCTCTTGCGATTCCGACTTATGTCGCGGCGTTCGTCTATTTCCAGCACACGGAAGCAGCCATCCCGGCTTTGGTGGAAATCAGAAAGTCCTTTGGCGTCGACGCCTTTATCTGGTCGGAAAAGATTTTACGCTACGGGCTGCTTTCCATCCTCATGGCCGGCGTCTTGTCACCCTATCTTTATATCAGCGCGAGAACTTCCTTTTCGCGACAGCAAAGGGCCACAATCGAAGCAGCCAGAACACTGGGGCGCGGTCCCTTTTCTGTTTTCTTTACAGTAGCGCTTCCTCTGGCGAGACCGGCCATTGTTGCGGGACTCAGTTTGATTTTGATGGAAGTAGTCAACGACTACGGAGCGGTCCACTTTTTCGGAGTACCGACTTTGACGGAAGGAATCTTTCGGACCTGGTTCGGGCTGGGGGACAGGTCATCGGCTTTGCGTCTCGCCGGGCTTGTCATGCTGGCAGTGCTGTTCGTTCTACTGATCGAAAGAGGGCAGAGAGGGAAAGCAAGGTTCTCCGAATTCTCGCGGGACCAATCCCCAACTTCGCGGGTAAAACTCGGCGCGGGTGGAGGAATTGTGGCCATGACCGTTTGCCTGATCCCTCTGGTGATCGGTCTGATCTATCCGCTCTGGCAATTGATCGGCTGGGCCGTCATGACTTTTGACACCGTGATTCGCAACACGTTTCGTGAACAGCTTTTGCACAGCCTCCTTTTATCATTGATCACAGCGGCAGTCCTCACCGGTATCGCCGTGCTCCTGGTTTATACCTCAAGATTGCATCCGGTTCGATGGATCAGGGGGATCATCCGGTTTTCAACGATGGGGTACGCCGCACCCGGTGCTGTAATTGCCGTAGGGGTGATGGTGTCCTTCGGCATGATTGATCGTGGTGTGAAAGCCGGCTCAGGGTGGCTGGGCTTAGCCGACAGTCCATTCATAAGTGGGACTATCTTTGCGATTTGTTTCGCTTATCTGGTCCGTTTTCTCACCGTGGCGTATCAGCCGGTCCGGGCCGGGATGACACGGGTTTGCGGGAATCTCGATGAAGCTTCGAGGACGATGGGACATTCTCCGGCGGGGACACTTTTTCGCATCAATATCCCGATGATTCGCGGCACTCTCCTCGCCGCGACCATGCTGGTGTTCGTAGACATTCTCAAAGAGTTGCCGCTCACCATGATTTTGCGTCCTACCAATTTTGAAACCCTTTCCACGACCGCATTCGGTTACGCCAAGGAAGGCCGAATTCACGAATGCAGTGTTCCTTCATTGATCATCATCGCCGCCGGTGCGATTGGTCTTTTCATTCTCAACCGATTCATGAGACACAAAGAAGCATGAGTCTGACTCTCGAATTTTCCAGTGTTTCCAAGACATACCGGGGAGGAACACTCCCGGCGGTAAACGATGTATCCCTGTCCGTCGAAGAAGGGGAAATTGTCGCGCTGGTCGGCGAAAGCGGCAGCGGGAAAACCACCCTGTTGAGACTGGCAGCCGGTCTCGAAACTCCGGATTCCGGCATCATCTCAGTCGATGGCAAAATTGTCGCAGGGGATGGTGCGTGGGTGCCGCCGGAAAAAAGGAATGTCGGCTTTGTTTTTCAGGATGGTGCTTTGTTTCCCCATCTGACGGTGGCAAAGAATGTTGCTTATGGATTGCGGGGGCGTTCACGCGAGCAAACTCAGGCGGCGGTGGATTACATGTTAGCGATGGTGGGCTTGAATGGATTTCACGACCGCTTTCCGCACGCTCTATCAGGAGGGGAAAGACAACGATTGGCCCTGGCCCGCTCTCTGGCACCTCATCCAAAGTTTGTCCTTCTCGACGAGCCTTTCAGCAATCTCGATCCTTCCCTGCGGCGTTCGCTTCGCGAGGAGATTCAGGGGATTTTGAAGAAAGTGAATGCCACGGCCATTCTCGTGACCCATGACACCGAAGATGCCGCAGCTGTTGGGGACCGAATGGTCGTTTTCCGCGAAGGGCGCATCGAGCAAATCGGAACGCCCGGTGAATTGTATCGCGAGCCGAAGAACGGATATTGCGCCCGCCTTTTTGGACCTTCCAATCGGGTTAAAATGAACGGGTCGGGTGTGAAATGGATTCGGCCGGAGCACATGCGTTTAACTGTCAATAAACCGGAGGGCGAAAGTGGAGTTCCAGTTCGGGTTCGGGGGATTCAAGATACGGGGCGACATCGCGAAGCAATTGTGGATTGCCATTCCAGCACACATGATGGTGGTGGTGAGCCCTGGATGCTAATTTTAGAAGACGGTCAGGATTTAAAAGAGGGCAGCGAAGGCTGGGTCTCATTTCTGTAGAGAGGAAAAGTGAATATGAAACATCTCACATTGATCGCCGCGGCGATATTTACGTTGGCAAGCACCGCCAGAACAGAGGAGAAAGTCGACTACAAACCGGCGCTGGAGAATTACGTAAAAATTGTCCATGCGACCTACGAGGATTCGCTCAACGAGGCGCGGGAACTGAAAGAAGTGATTGCCGCATTTGTCTCCAAGCCAAACGAGGAAAATCTCAAGGCGGCAAAAGAGAAGTGGATCAAGTCCCGTCAGCCCTATCTGCAATCGGAAGCATTCCGGTTCTACGGCGGTCCGATAGATGGTGAGGGCGGTCCTGAAGCCCTGATCAATGCATGGCCCATGGATGAATCCTACATCGACTATGTCGAGGGAGCGCCGAATGCTGGAATGATCAACGATGCTGAAACCTATCCTGAGATCACACCGAAAGTTATCGTAGACCTCAACGAAAAGGCCGGCGAAACCGCGATCTCCTGCGGATATCATGCGATTGAATTTTTGCTGTGGGGACAGGATTTCAATGTTGATGGCCCCGGGAATCGCCCGGTGACCGACTACACGACTGGGAAAAATGCGGACCGTCGGAAAGCTTATCTTCAAGCTTGTTCGGCACTTTTGGTGGGGCACCTCGAAGACCTCGAAACCGCCTGGGCACCGGGCAAAAAAGGCAATTACCGCGACAGTTTTGTAAACGCAGACGATCCGGTTCTGTCGATGTGGAGCGCGGCCTACGGAGCTAAAACGCTGAGCGGAAAGGAGCTTTCCGGCGAACGTCTGCTCGTGGCCTGGGATACGCAGGAACAGGAAGATGAGCACAGTTGTTTCAGTGACACGACGACTCAGGATGCCGTTTATGACGCAAAGGGAGTTCAGAATTTGATTACTGGAAAATACACCCGTGTTGATGGTTCAGTGATCGAGGGGCCGGGACTATTCGCTGTGGCGAAGATGCATGACGAAGACCTGAGTAAACAGATTTCAGAAAGCATGGATACAGCACTCGAACGGGTGAAAAAGATTCCTGCCCCATTTGATCAAGCCATTCACGGTGACGATGATGGCCCTTCCCGCAAAGCGATCATGAATTCGGTGGAAACACTCGAAGACTTGTCGTGGTTGCTCGGGCAGCTGGTGAACAAAGTTCTTGGTTTTCGTGAGGCTCCCGAGACGTCTGACGATGGTTGATTGAAAGAGCGAACAATTTGACCCTGTCAGCTAATCGATCCAACAGGCTTGGGTGTATGAAGATGAAAATTTTAAACTTGCTGCTCCTGCCTCTTTTCCTTGGTGTTGCCGGTCATGCCGGTGAAGAACACAGCGGCGGAGAAACTACGGTTTTTCAGACCGGGCAGAATGCGTATGCCCTTCCTCTGGCGAACATCTCCCGCGAAAAGCGTCGGGAACACGTCGTAGGGAATTCTTTTTTCAACAAGAACTGGGTCGTGGCTCCGGCATCGACTTCCGCCCGGGATGGGCTTGGGCCTTTGTTTCACGCCCGCTCGTGTTCGGAGTGCCATACCCGGGACGGACGGGCAGCGCCTCCGGCGGAAGGTGAACTGATGACCGGCCTGTTGTTCAGGCTTAGCGTTCCCGGGAAAGGACCACACGGTGGAACTTTGCCCGATCCAAATTACGGAGGTCAACTCGGAGTGCGTGCAATTCCCGGTGCTGATCCGGAAGGAAATGTGAAGATCGAATACGAGGATCTGGAACGGAATTATCCTGACGGGACAAAAGTGACTCTTCGCAAGCCTGTCTATACGCTTGAGTCATCGGGGAAATATGGAGACTTCAGTCCGGACGTTCTGTTCAGCCCGAGGATCGCTCCCCCTGTATTTGGTGTGGGTTTGTTGGAAGCGATTTCAGTGGAAACGCTCGAATCTTTTGCTGATCCGGAAGATGCTGACAAGGATGGGATCTCCGGCAAAGCGAACCACGTTTGGCATGCCGAAAAGAAGAAGACGATGATTGGCCGTTTCGGATGGAAGTCGAATCAGCCGGATGTTCGTCATCAGACGGCCTCGGCCTTTCTCGGGGATATTGGGATTACTTCATCGATTCATCCTCGTGCCGACTTTTCCGACGGACAGCTGACCGTTTTAAAAAAGCTGAAAAGCGGGCTCGACCCGGATGATCTTCCTGAGCTGCAAGATAAGCTTCTCGATCGAACTGTGACCTACCAACAAACCCTGGCTCCCCCGGCGCGGCGCGATTGGAACAAAGCGGAAGTCGTGCGTGGGCGTGAGTTTTTTGAAAAAGCGAACTGCACCGCCTGTCATATTCCTGAAATGAAGACTGGCGACTTTCCCGACATTCCAGAGCTGGAAAATCAGATGATTCGACCTTTTACCGATCTTCTCCTTCACGATATGGGAGAGGAACTGGCTGACAATCGTCCTGATGGCGAGGCGGACGGTATGGAGTGGAGAACCTCACCGCTTTGGGGGATAGGACTGACAAAAACCGTTAACGACCATACCTATTTCCTCCACGACGGACGTGCGCGAAATCTGGAGGAAGCCGTTCTCTGGCATGGAGGCGAATCGGAGGAGTCGCGTGAGTTTTTCCAAAACCTGCCCGCCGAAGACCGGGCCGCTTTGTTGCGGTTTCTTGAATCGTTATAAGTCTGTCTCTTATACACATCTCCGAGCCCAC
>OJCB01000808.1_pt1 | contig 11311 bp, 5 predicted proteins | sample 1591501 | NCBI WGS metagenome assembly OJCB01 (sample SAMN05416813, study PRJEB24817) | seawater metagenome | isolation source: Sea water | place: Canada:Atlantic | collected 2013-07 | reverse complement strand
GAGATCAGCCTCGGTCTCGTGGGCTCGGAGATGTGTATAAGAGACAGATCTTTAATAATCCGCCAATTATCAAATTAATAAACATTTCAATAATGTTTTAGATTTAGAATCGCTAAAAATATACCAAATTGATAATTTGATCGAAGAATGACCTCTCCTGTGCAGAAATGACAGCGGATGATTTACCACTACTTGGTAGATGCATTCTACTCTTTTTTGGGTGGTTATCCACCTTTTTTTTCCTTAGCCCTTAACAAGAAACGGGAGGTAGAAATATCTTGCAAGTCAATACTGTAAAGTCATCCGGATACGTCTCTTCGCCTTTAAAATTTTCTATTACTTCTAGCAGTTTATTGTTGAAAGTAGAAGCAGATAATAGATAATGACTTTGAACGAAGTCATAAATGAGTTCATCACTCAAAAATTCATCTGCCTTATTTCTAATATCACTCAAGCCATCGGTAAAGGACAAAATCACGGCTTCTTCCTCCACTTTTAGCCTACCGACTTCAAAGGCCGGTAATTCAGTGAACGAACCGAGTATGGTACAGCCTTTATTCAGCAGATGCATATTCCCATTGGCCACTAAGACGGGAGGGTTGTGTCCGGCATTAACATAGTTAAGCTGGCGGGTATTGATATCATATTCGGCGATAAAGAAAGTGATAAACCGCTCTCCCTGTGTAATCAGGTGGACAGATTGATTGAGGTCTCGAATAAATTCATCGAGCTCAGTTCGTTTATTAATGAGTGTGTGAAAGTTGGCTTGAAAATTGGCCATCAGCAAGGCCGCCGCTACTCCTTTTCCAGAAATATCTCCGACGCAAAAGACAATTTTCCCATCTTCAAACTCTATAAAGTCAAAATAATCACCGCCTACTCCTAGGTGTGGCTTGTAGATACTAGCCAATTCATAGCAATCTTTACTGGGTAACTCCTGTGGGATCAACATGCGTTGCATCTCACTAGCCAGTTCCATCTCTCGTTTCATTCTCTCCTGCTCGAGTTGGCGTTTAAACAAGCGCTTGTTTTCAATGGCAACAGCAATCACATTAGTGATAGTGGTAATAAACTGCACCTTGCTGTACATGTCGTCGTCTTCCGAGAACCCACCAATGAAAACATAAGAAATGGCTTCGTTCTTATGGCGAACAGGAATTACTACATCGAATTCTCTAATGAGTTCGTGTTCTGATTCTTCTACATTTTTGAGGCGTGTATAGGTGGGTAATCTTTCGGAGATGTCAATTTCCAATAGCTTATCTTTGATGCCGATGGAAGCGGCACAAATCCACTCGCCATCCTTCAACACGTAGAGCGCCATTTTTTTGACACCAATTTCCCAACTAAGGAAAGATTTATACATATTGAATAAACCTTCCACGGAAACATTATCATTGATGGCTTGCGTAATATTGAGCAAGCTATTGATTTGTAGCTGCTTTAAGTTCAGCTCTCTTTCCAGTTCTGCTTTATTCGGCAATGCTTTTTTGATTTGGGATAGACTCGGCATCCTATATTAATAAATAATCTTTCTCTATTTTTTGAAAGATAGTAATTTTCCCTTACAATCGTTCAAACAGTGTAGTATGAAAATCCTTTTGGTAGAACCATTTTTGGGCGGTAGTCATCGGCAGTGGGCGGAAGCCTACCAGCAAAAAAGTAAGCATACAATTAAGCTGCTCGGACTAAAAGGACGACACTGGAAATGGCGTATGTACGGCGGTGCTGTGAGCTTGGCTCAACAGTTTATGCAACTCGATTTCGACCCAGACCTCATTGTCGCCACTGATATGCTGGATCTTACGACTTTTCTTGCCTTAACGCGCCGACGTTCCAGTCATATTCCGGTGGTGATCTATTTTCACGAAAACCAGATTACCTACCCTTGGTCGCCCCAGGATAAAGATCCCGCGCTAAATCGAAACAACCAATACGGATTTATCAATTATACCAGCGCACTAGCTGCGGAGGCGGTTTATTTTAATTCGCCTTTTCACCAAGAGGCTTTTCTATCGGCACTTCCCGACTTTCTTCGCCAATTCCCGGATCATCGCGAGCTGCAAAATAGTGAATTGTTGCGTAAAAAAAGCCAGGTACTATCGCTTGGTTTGAATTTAAGACAACTAGATGACACATCTAATTTGCCCAAACCGAAGGAGGCCGTTTTACTCTGGAATCACCGCTGGGAATATGATAAAGACCCAACGTTTTTTTTTGAAACCTTATTTCAATTGAGTGAGGAAGATGTGCCGTTCAAACTGATTGTCTTGGGGAGGGATTATCACAAGACACCTCCTATTTTTGAACAGGCCAAGGCCCGCTTAGCCCAGCATATTATTCATTTCGGTTACGCCCAAGATCGAGGAGAATATGCCCGCTTACTTCACTTAGCGGATATTTTACCCGTAACGAACCAGCAAGATTTTTTTGGAGGAAGTATTGTCGAAGCTATATATTGTGGATGTTATCCGATTTTACCCAATCGTTTGGCCTACCCCGCACATATCCCTGAGCTTCAACGTGCCACACATTTGTATGAAACACCAGATGAATTAATTCAAAAATTGAGGATAGCGATTGAAGAAATAAGCACTATTCGTTCGGATAATTTCTATCGGGATTTTGTGGCTCATTATGATTGGAGTATTTTAGCTCCCCATTACGATGAAATTTTTGAGCGACACAAGGAGAAACCTATATGAAAAACATTACTTTTCGAGACAGAACTATTGCTTACGATACAGAAGGTAAAGGCTTAGCAATAGTTTTACTGCATGGCTTTTGTGAAGACAGTAGGATTTGGGAAGATTTCAGAAATGACCTGGTAGAAGAAAAATACAAGGTAGTGACGATTGACTTTCCAGGCTTTGGCGAATCTGAGGTGTGGAAAGGGGTTTCCATTGAAGACATGGCGGATTCCGTCTATGCGGTAGTCGAAGAGTTGAAACAGGAAAAAGTAATTATGGTTGGCCACTCTATGGGGGGCTATGTAAGCCTTGCTTTTGCTGAGAAATACCCAGAAAAATTATTAGGCATGGGCTTATTTCACTCCCATCCTTATGCAGATAGTGAAGATAAAAAGCAGGGGCGCCAGAAAGGAATTGGCTTCATTGAACGACAGGGCTCCGCTTTGTTTGTCAAGCAACTTATTCCTGCTCTTTTTGCGCCCGACTTTGTCAATAGCAATGCCTTTCTGATCGAAAAATTGACTTTCCGAGCCTCTAAGTATCCAACCGAAGGGATCATTGACGCACTCCATGCTATGAAAAATCGGCCTGACCGATCAGCTGTCTTAGCAGCAGCTAAATGCCCGGTTCTCTTTATTATTGGCAAAAAAGATGCTGCTGTTCCTGCTGACCAAAGTTTGGAGCAAACACACCTCCCTAATGTTTCAGCTATTCATATCCTCGACAAAGTAGGACATATGGGAATGTTTGAAGCGACTAAGCATACGCAGTTGTACTTGCGGAAATTTATTGCTTTTTGCCAAGAACAAGAGGGATAATAATTTCAACTTCTTAGGGAGTGACTATACCTACTGCTTTTTAGCGATTACCAAGCCATATTCTCCACCTAAAACACTTGTAAGATCCTGCACGTTTCGTTCCAGATAGATCATATTAAACGATAGGCCATTTCTTTTTGTTACCTTTTCAAAAAGAACCGTCTCAAGGGTATATACGTTGATTTTTTATAAAGTCGTCTCTGTATAACCCGAGAAAAAATTGTAAGAACCAAACTGTATTAGAAATTTAGAAAGGAAGTAGCCCCGCTGCTTCCTTTTTTTGTATTTGTATCTCAATACTCTTCCTTTTCGTCATCAATTAGCCTTTCTGATAAGACGAAGGTTTGAAAAAAAAGTAGTATTTTTTCACATTATTTTCACCTAAAAAGAGCGGATGAATTTGTCCTTCTATAGGAGTAAGCAAACTATCTTTTTTAAGGTGGTAGTCTTCTTTATGATTGTATTTTTAGCTAGTCTTCAAATTCCTGCTGTAGCACAAGCTAATTGGACTAAAACATTACAAAATGTTGGTACCTTTTCCTCCCCGCGCGTAGCGGATCTCAATCGAGATGGGATTAAGGATATTATAATTGGAGCGGGGCGAGAAGAGTTTCATGCTTGTGATTCTGCGGTGATGGCTTTGGATGGAGCAAATGGCCAATTGCTCTGGAAAGTCACGGCAAAGGACCAAGTTTTTGGATCGGCGGCATTGAAAGATATTAGTGGGGATGGCATTGAAGATGCCATTATTGGCGGCCGTTCGGCGGAGCTAATTGCCGTGAATGGGGCGACGGGGGAAGTCATTTGGCGTTTTTCTACTGAGCAAGTGAAAAAGAAAGAATGGCAGGAGAATTGGTTCAATTTTTACAATCCACAATTTATTCCCGATCAGAATAAGGATGGAACGGAGGATATATTGGTGTCTAATGGAGGGGATGTGATGGCTGAACCCTATGATCCCGATCGACCAGCAGGTTCTCTGGTCATTTTCAGTGGTAAAGATGGCCAGGTTTTGGCGCGTGCGGTTATGCCAGATGATAAGGAAACTTATATGTCGATTACAGTAAGTCCAAGTCCGACAAAAAAAGACCATGAAATCGTATTTGGAACCGGGGGAGAAACGATAGGAGGGAATTTGTACCAAGGTTATTTGTCGGATGTCATGAAGGGGGATCTTTCTAAAGCCAAGGTTTTAGACACGAGTAAAGACAAAGGATATATTGGCCCAGCGGTAAGAGTGGATATTACGAGTGATGGTATATTAGATATCATTGTTAATGCGGTTAATGGCCGGATCATTGCCTTTGATGGGGAGAGCCACGAAAGGGTTTGGGAAGTCGTTCGGCCAAATTCAGAAATTTATAGCTCGATAGCCATTGGTTATTTTACACCCGATTCCATTCCTGATTTTTTTATATCCTATGCGCAAGGCGTATGGCCAAAACTAGATTGGAGTGCTCAGGTGATGGTGGATGGGAAAAAAGGAACGATAGAATACATAGACTCTTTGGGGTTTTATCAAATGATAACGCCTGTTGTACTGGATTGGAACAATGATGGCCAGGACGAAATAATGATGAGTCTCAATTTTCAGGAGATTAAAAATGGCTTCCAGAAGTTCTTCTATAATATGCTGGTCGTCATCGATTTTAAAGCGGATCAAGTATTACAGATCGGAGATAGGTTTGATGGTCAAAATCTTTCTTCTACGCCCTGGATCGGGGATTTGGATGGAGATGCAGCCTTGGATATTATTTATTGTCATGGTAATAACTTGAGGCATACCTATACTTTTGATGGCATTCAGATACATCGTATCGCGACAAAGCTACCGCTCTATAAGAAGATTAAATGGGGAGCCTATATGGGGAGTTCTTATGATGGTGTTTTTCACAAAGATTAAGCTGATGAAAAGGAAAACAGGTTTTAGCATAGCAGGTGCCCTTGGGGTAATATTATTGGTAAGTATTTCATTTTCTGCCAATGCACCACCAGCGGATAAGCTCTTTTCTTTGTTGAGCTCGAAAGAAACTGGGGTCAAGTTCAATAATAAATTGAAGGACACCAAGGAGCACAACATTATGATTTATTCCAACTTCTACGGCGGAGCTGGCGTAGGGATTGGAGATGTCAACAATGATGGTTTAGCCGATATTTACTTTGCCGGTAACCAGGTACCCGATCGTTTATACCTGAATAAAGGAGGTATGAAGTTCCAGGATATCACGAAACAAGCCGGTATTCTTGATGATGGAGGCTGGTCTTCCGGTGTGATTTTCGGGGATATTAACCAGGATGGACTGATAGATATCTATGTCTGCCGTGAGTTGTATGATGATAAGCCAGACTTGCGCAAGAATAAACTGTACATCAATAAAGGCAATAGTAAATTTGCTGAAAGTGCGGAAGCCTATGGCCTAGCCAACAGCGAACGTACGAGAGGGGCTACCTTCCTCGATTATGATAAAGATGGCGATCTCGATCTATTTCTACTCAACCAACCACCCAATCCAGGCGATTATTCCCCTTTCTACAATAAGGAATTATTGCTCGACCAATATAGTCCTCGCTTAATGGAGAACCAAGGTGCCAAATTTGTAGATGTGACGGAAAAGGCCGGCTTATTAAAAGCCGGATTTCCCAATGGTGTCACAGCGAGCGACATTAATGGAGATGGCTGGACAGACCTATATGTCGCCAATGATTTTTGGGTGTCTGATTTTGTATATGTCAATAATGGAGATGGCACCTTTAGTAATCAAGCCGATGAAGCCTTGAAACATATGTCCTATTTCAGCATGGGAGTTGATGCAGGCGATATAAATAATGATGGGCAATTGGATTTGATGGTGGTGGATATGGTAGCCGAGGACAATTACCGCCTCAAAGCCAATATGAGTGGCATGAATCCCGATAAATTTTGGAAGGTCGTGGAAGAGGGGGGACATTATCAATACATGTTTAATACCCTACAGGTCAACAATGGTGATTTATCATTTAGTGATGTGGCGCAGCTGGGAGGGGTAGCGACAACCGACTGGAGTTGGACTAATCTTTTTGCTGATTTGGACAATGACGGTTGGAAGGATATATATGTAACCAACGGTTTGCTGAGAGATATCCGAAATAGTGATGCGACAAAAAAAGTAGCCAAAGCGATAGAAACAAGAATTGCTGAATACCTAAAGAAAAACCCCAATCCACAGGGTATTTCTATCTGGGACTTGGTAGATATCAATAAAGTACTGGACTTGGTTCCTTCTGAAAAACTACAGAATTACGTCTTTCAAAATAAAGGAGATTTAAGCTTTGAGAAAAAAATGGAGAGTTGGGGCCTAGATCAAAAGACGTTTTCAAATGGCGCGGCCTATGCGGATTTGGATAATGATGGTGACCTTGATTTGGTACTCAATAATGTGAATGAAGAAGCTTTTATCTATCAAAATAATAGCGAAACCTTATCCGATAATCACTATTTGCGCGTAGAGCTAATCAATGATGTAGCAGGTGTGGCAAAAATGGGAAGTAAGGTTTGGGTGAAGACTGCTGATGGTAGACAGTTGGTGGAATTGACGAGTGCAAGAGGTATCTATTCTTGTAGTGAAGATCTCGCCCATTTTGGCTTAGGCAAAAATGCGAAAATTGAAAGCCTAGAAGTAGAATGGCCCGATGGTAAGGTCACTCGAATTAATAATCCAAAGGCAGATCAAACCCTCAAGGTGCTGTACAGCAAGGCTAAAAAACCAAGGAAGGGCAAAGGCCTTAATGCCAAAAATACCTTATTTCAGAACCGGACCGAAGCCTTAAACTTAGCTTGTGAGCATAAAGAAAATGATTTTGATGATTTTGAGGAACAGGTTTTGCTACCGCATAAAATGTCTAACAATGGTCCAAGTTTAGCGGTGGGAGATGTGAATGGAGACGGGCTAGATGACTTTTTTCTAGGAGGAGCCGTCGCTAGCCCTGGGCAATTGATGCTACAGCAATTGGATGGTCATTATACCTCAGCGATTATTTCTGCTTTTCATCGAGACGCTTTACACGAAGATATGGGGGCTAGTTTTTTTGATGCTGATAATGATGGTGACCTTGATTTGTATGTAGTAAGTGGGGGAAATGAATTTGATGAGGATGCAGATGCTTACCAGGATCGCTTGTACTTTAATGATGGGCGTGGCCAATTTGACAAAGCAAAAAATTGGTTACCGGATATGAAATTTAGCGGTTCAAAAGTGTTACCTGAAGATTTTGACCAAGATGGGGATACTGATCTATTGGTGACTGGTAGGCATATTCCTTGGGCTTATCCCGAACCTGCAACTAGTGTGCTGCTTCGTAATGAGGGAGGCCAATTTATCAATGCCAATGAAATGCTGGCTCCTGCGCTAACGGATATTGGAATGATCAATGATGCTCGCTGGGTAGACCTGAATGGAGATCAACAAAAGGAAATGGTCTTGGTCGGAGAGTGGACGCCAATTACCATTTTGGGATGGGAGAATGGAGCTTTCAAAGATCAAACGGAAGCCTATGGCCTGGCGGAAAGTACGGGCTGGTGGTATAGCATCGAAGCGGCGGATATGGATAAGGATGGAGACATGGATTTAGTAGCCGGAAATTTGGGCTTGAATTATAAGTACAAAGCGACGGTAGAAGAACCCTTCGAAGTATTCTATTACGATTTTGATAATAATGGGAATAAAGATGTGGTCCTGGCGTATTATAATTTTGGCAAGCAATTTCCGCTTCGAGGAAGAGCTTGTTCTTCTCAGCAAGTGCCTGCTATTAAAGAGAAATTTAAAACCTACGACCTCTTCGCTTCAGCAGACATCACTACGGTATATCAGGATGAGCAACTACAACAGGCACTGCACTTACAAGCTCAGACCTTCGCCAGTGTTTACTTGGAAAATAAAGGGAATGGACAATTTCAATTAACACCACTTCCGCCGGAAGCCCAATGGTCCTCTATCAATGATATTCTGATTGAAGATTTCAATGAGGATAATAAGTTGGACCTCTTAGTAGCGGGCAATCTCTATAGCGCAGAAGTAGAGACTCCTCGCAATGATGCAGGGATCGGTTTACTCTTGCTCGGAGATGGAAATGGGAAGTTCGAGCCCGTCAGCAAGGCTGAAAGCGGGTTTTACGTTCCTTATGACGTGAAAAGCCTAGCCAAACTCAACAAACAAGCCGTATTAGTTGGCTGCAATGATGATGCATTGCAGATATTTCACTGGGGAAAAACCGTACAAAAGTAGGTGCTTTTATTTTTGTTTAAAAACCAAGACTGATTCATCGTTCCTCGCTACCACTAATACTTTTTGATCTCCTACTTGGAGCATATCTGCATCGCGCACTTCGCCCTTTACGACAATACCAGAAGTAGTGGGTGGGATGACTTCGAATTGCTGATTGCCTTTACCGGCTAATAGTACTCCTCGGCTAGCATCTTGTCGTCCTACTTGGGGCTTGAGGGCATAGTAGTTTCCTCCCAACCAGATATCTGTATTCCCATCCTGGTTGAAATCATCGGTCACAATGGCAAAAACGGGCGATACTTGTGCTTCAATGGGAAGCGCTTGTAGCGAAAATTTGCCCCCATTATTCCATAGAATGGCACTAGCTAGGTAGTTGGCCTCGTATGGAATAGCACCTTGCCTTATGGCTGGAGTGAAAAGTGATTCGTAGGTTTCGTTGGCATAGCTTTCATATTTCAGAATTTGCTTGCGGAGGTGGGGGAGTTGTTGGGTAATATCCATCTTTGTGGCAAAAGGATAAGGTTTATCATCCAAGGGCGCATACCAATTGATGATGAATTCACTCTTATTGTTTGCATCAAAATCATTGACATACATACTGATTGGTCGACTGGGTGAGGCTTTGAATTTAGAATTGAGTCCCCAATTGCCTACCACAAAATCCATGTCCCCATCCTGGTCTAAATCTGCCGCCTCTATGCTTTTCCACCAACCGTTGCTATTGGGAATGGGAGGCGTTATCCTAAACTGGCCTTGTTCGTTTTTGAAAACACTTATATCAGCCCAATCCCCTACTACAATTAGATCTAGGTCTTGGTCGCCGTCGATATCGGCCCAAGTGGCATCCGTTACCATCCCTACCCCTGCAATCGCACTCGTGGCAATATCACGCCATTGGCCATTTTCATTGATCAACAAATAACTCTTTGGCGGTAAGCCATAATTACCGGGGACGGCCCGCCCACCCAAAAACATATCCATATCCCCATCATTGTCAACATCGGCCATTTTTATGCAAGAGAAGTTGCCTACCACTTGTGGAATATTACTATTGTCGATCATGAAATTCCCTTTCCCATCATTCCGGAAATAGCGCAAAATGAAATATTTTCTGCCCTGCTGGTATTCATTTCCTCCTGCCGCGATCATGAGATCCTGATCTCCGTCTTGATCGTAATCAAAAAACACCCCACTACTACTTTCGAAAGCTTTGACATCTTTGTCTCGAAAAACGGGATTAGCTTTTAATCGAAATCCTCCATTGCTGGTTTGTAAAAACAGCTTATCATCATCATCTTTTGCGCCAAGCAGCACAAAATCTTCGCGGCCATCGCCATTGGCATCACCTTTCACCAGTTTTGGCCCTTCTCGGGATAACATCCCCAGTAATAAACCTTCATGGTCGAAATCATTGTATTGGTTTTCATTGTGTTTAGCATTGCCATTCAACAGCTGAGCACTTACTTCAGCAAACAGTGTGGCTGGCGCATTGGGTGGTGTAGCTGATCCGCTGGCATCGGAATAGACTAAGTTGAGGGTTTGATCTACGGTGACTCCGCTTAAGATTTGTGTTTTTTTGTCGGGCCATATTACTTCCAGCTGGTCGATGGAACTAGCTTTGCCCAGCCCAAAAATGAGTTGCGGCTCAATGCTACTTTCAAAACCTCTACTGTTGAAGTTTTGCATAGTTTGCAGGCCTTCCTTTGTGGTAATGTTAACTTGCGCACCAATACCTAGTGGATTTTTTTCGGTTCCCGAAAAGGTGATCTTGATATAATGATTGTTGAGTTTTTCGGCTTCATTGCGGTATACAAAGGCAGGCGAGTTGACATTATTGATAACCAAATCCATATCGCCATCATTATCTAGGTCGCCATAAGCGGCCCCATTGCTAAACGAGGCTTGCCCTAGTCCTAATTGTTGTGCCTTATCCTCAAACTGTAGCTTGCCCTGATTGGAAAAAGCGAAGTTCGAGATGGGATTAGAAGGCATTTGAGAAACCATAGCAGGGAAGTCAACATCCGCCTTCTGTGCGATTTTCCCATATACGCCGTTGTTGGCCAGGAAGTCCCGAAAATCCATATACATCAGGTCCTTCTGGATACCATTACTGATGAATAAATCTTTGCGCCCATCATTCTCGAAATCAAAAACCAAGGCCCCCCAACTCCAATCGGTAGCGGCTACTTCTGCCAGCATCCCCACTTCTTGGAAATTGCCTTGTCCATCATTGAGATGCAAACAGTTTTGGCCAATTTGATAATGATAATTGGCTCGGTATTTTATATCCTCCAAGTGATAAGGATCAAAAGCAGACATCGCTTTGAGGCGGTAATTATCTGCGGCTAGCATGTCGGTGGAAATAATTTCAGGATGTCCGTCATTGTTCAGGTCGGCGATGTCTCCGCCCATGCTCGATATCGAACAGAAATCAATGCGATCGATCAGCTCCTCCGAGAAGGTGCCGTCTCCCTTATTAATGTAGAGATAATCCTGTCTCTTATACACATCTGACGCTGCCGACGAAGAGGATAGTGTAGAT
>OJCB01000806.1_pt1 | contig 11335 bp, 9 predicted proteins | sample 1591501 | NCBI WGS metagenome assembly OJCB01 (sample SAMN05416813, study PRJEB24817) | seawater metagenome | isolation source: Sea water | place: Canada:Atlantic | collected 2013-07 | reverse complement strand
TCTACACTATCCTCTTCGTCGGCAGCGTCAGATGTGTATAAGAGACAGCTTTAATCCCCGTGCCGCCGATGTCTTTGCACAGCAAGATAAAGGCTTTAGTTTCCTCTATGTTTTTCTTCACAACCTCTGGATCCGCTGAGTGATATTCACACGCCGTGCCGGGCCCGACACATTCCACCGACGAATCGGCAAACATTTTAGCGACTTCCTTCCGTTCATCTGAAGTCAGGTTCGGTTCAACTTTGTGGGCGTGAGTGGATCGCAACTCGATCCCGGAAAACTTCGCTTTCTCACATTGTTTCAAAAGCTCCGGCAGATCCCAGGCTTTACCCCAGTTGTAGGTCACAAGCCCGAGTCGCATGCCTGAACTTTGGGCGGCTTTTAATTCAGGAGCTGCTGCGAAAGCGAGACCTCCGGTGGCTGTTTGGAAAAACGAACGTCGTTTCATGCCTGCGACAATAGGATTTCGATCGCGCCAGGGCAATGCTATAGAATGGCGCAAAACCGATTCACAATCGTTCGACTTCCAGGTTTCCTGCAGCGCCTCAATACGGCTGTTTATTCGGACCGTTGGAACCGTAGAGGCACTATAGCAGAGTCCGCCTGGCCGGGGCGGACTGGCATATCCCGGATGCCGAGGTGCCGGAGCTCGTCAAGCCCCCGCTTTTTCAATCAACTCCAAGACAGCCCTCCCACACCCCCAAGCCACTGTGAACCCACTCCCACCATGTCCATAATTATGAATTAATCCCTTCAACTCTGCATCCCAACCCAGACGAATCTCCTTCCGTCCGGGCCGCAGGCCTGCATCCATACTGATCACAGGAAGATCCTTCAATTCAGGAATCAGTTTCAGACACCGCTCATAGATGCCACTTACCTCAGAAGGGCCAAATTCAGGCGAATCGTCATGCTCCATCGCAGTGCCGCCAAGGATGATATCCCCTGTCCGTTTTCGAGGCAAAACATATGCCAATCTATTCTCCCCTGCATCGTCCACCAGGCACCTCAGCCAAGGCTCATCTCCCTGGATCTTGCCCGTGATGATATTGCCTTTGATGGGATAAAGTTCCGCGTCAACAGTGAGTGTTCTTGCCTCCAGTCCTGCGCAGTTTACGACAAGTCTACCTGGTTCCCGCAATCCTTCCAGACAGGTAACCGTTCGCATGTGAATCGTGCCTCCACTTTCCTGGAAACGCGAAACCAAAAAGGGCAGGTAAATAGGTGTTTCGATCAAGGGGATTTTGATAGCGAAAGCAGTTTCATAACCAGCCGGCAATTCAGCAGGCTCCGCCACCCGCCAACTACTCGAGGGTAAAGATAGCGACCAGCCAGGCTCCAATTCATTCACGTCTTCCGCCAGCAGAAATAGTTCGACAAGGTAGACTCCGGAATCGGGGTTCTTGCTCAGTTTTTCGAATTCCAGGTAAGTATCACGGCTCCATTGCTCCACCTTATCCGCGGGTCCGGCGGCGAAAGGGAACCAAATCGCCGCCGCCTTGTCCGAAGTGGTAAAAGGAGACAACTCCCGGGTCACTATCTCCACCTCATACCCTGCTCGCTGCAAACAAATGGCAGTGGTCAGCCCGGATACGCCGCATCCCAAAACGGTGACGGTCTTTTTACCTGCTTGCATGTTGGTTGGCTCAAACTGACTCAGATGTGGACACGGCTGTCGACGGCGACGTAGCAGCGCCCGAGAATCGTCAGGCCCTCGCTGGTTTCAACTCCCTTGATGTCCGCAGCGCGAATCACGCATAGCGGAATCGCCGGAATCAGAAGCAACGTGATGAATAGTGTGAGTGTTTGTTTCGTATAAGTGCCAAATATATCTAACTCCAGCGAGGCGAATGAGATTCCACATCGGCGAGAATCCGCTATTTCAAGGGGGACAGCTCAATTTTTCGAAACTCCACTTCCGCCCCTTCGGCCTGGATCGCGATCTGCCCCTGGTTGACCGTGCAGTTGAAGCCGTGGTTCACCAGCACGCCGTTGAGGTGGACCTTGATTTCCTTTCCAGTGCATTCGATCACAAAGGAGTTCCACTCGCCGAGCGGCTTTTCGGAATCGTCGGTCAGGTTGAAGATGCGTCGGGAATCACCCCGCATGCCGCCCCACTTCTGGTTTTTTCCACGCGGCCGACGTTGTTCCATATCGGGGACTTCGATATTCTCGCCGATGCACCAGAAGTCCCCGGCATGCCCGGAGTTCATCTGCACCTCAATCGATGATGGGAACATATTGTTCAATACCCGCGGGGTGGAGCTGTGTGCCAACACACCGCAGTTGCCCGGCTTTCCCGGGAAGCGATATTCGACCACCAGCTTGTAGTTGGCGTATGATTTGTCGGTGATCAGGTGTCCCCGTGGCGTCCCCAGACTGACCAGCATCCCATCGCGAATGATGAAGCTCGGTGCAAGATTTGCGTCTTTGTCGGCGGCAGGAATATCGGCATGCCAGCCGCTGAGGTCTTTGCCGTTGAACAGCGAGACAGTTTTGCTTTCACCGGACTTCTTGTCGTCTCCTTGTAGAAACAAGGGTGCGAGGACGAGGGCGGCAATGATTGGAATTCTCATGATGGCGGCGATGTATACGTTGAGCTGGGATGATATCACATCGGAATTACAAATGGAAAGCCGACTGATAGCAATTTAATGAATGATAGGAAATTGCATTATCAAATATTTCTATCGGCGCGTCGGTAGATCCAGGATTGAGGAGGTGCAAAACACAGGAAGCGGCAAGCTGCCGGGCTACGCGAACACGGGCTTGCCGGAACTGTTTCCAAACCGCTATTCTTCAACATCTTCCCGGAATTCCAGCCATGAAAAATATCATTGTCCTCGCCCTGATCTCCACCCTCTCCTTTCAGGCCTTCGCCGGCCCCAAAGCGGAAGGCAGCAAGAAGTCCAAAGCAGCTTCTACCAAAAATGCCGAGCCAGCTCTGAAAGTCGGCGACGCCGCTCCGGATTTCAAGATCAACGATTCGAACGGCAAGGAAGTGAACCTCGCTGACCTCACCAAGGACGGTCCTGTTCTGGTGCGCCTGACCTGTGGTTGCCTCGGCTGCGACATGGAGCTGCCCTACTTCCAGGCACTGCACGAAGCCTACAAGGATCAGGGATTGACCAGTCTCGCCGTGTTCGCCGAGCCCGATGAAAAATTCTCCGAGTATGCCAAGGCCAACAAGATCGACATGCGCTACGCCCTCGATCCGAAACGCGAAAGCTGGAAGGTGTTCGGCACCAAAACCATGCCGAGCAATTTTCTCATCGAGAAAGGCGGCAAAGTAGTGGCCGTCAGCAAGGGCTGCAATCCCGACGGCATGAAAGCTCTCGCGCTCGGCAACGAAGCCGCCAAGCTGGTGAGCACCGACGAAATTGATCTCACAAAAACTGCCACGCCTCGCCCAAAGGCCGCCGCAAAAGCGAAGAAAAAGGCGAAGGAGTAGACCGCTCGCCTGTCAGTGTAGCTTGACTGAGCTCCCCTGCGGAACTCCTGATGATGATCGTCGCCGCGCGGTCGTAGATCCCGATGCGGCTGTCCTCGTCCTAATTGAAATCATCTGATGCTTCTGACCCCGAAACGTAATATCTCCACCAGCCGGCGAATCATGAGGATGATATTTATACTGGTTTGAATCAAGGTTTTACCTTCGTGCCGTCCGCCGATACTCTTTCAAGCTGCCACAGTTTCGCGCAGTCGATCGGGTAATCAGTGAGCATGCCGTCGATGCCGACTTCGCGGACGCGGAGCCAGTTTTTCTCTTCCCTGCGATGCTCCCCCGTTCCGGCGTAGTTGAAGAGGATCTTTTTTCCACGCTTTCGAATCAATGACACCTCCGCTTCGCCTGGAACGAATGTCAGGAGAAACACGTCGATCGCGTCTTCGGCTAAGCGGGAGTCCAACTCCTCGCGTCTGACATTGCTACCAATCCGGATTCGCGAGTCGAGCGCTTTGAGACGCTGGCTGCATTCAACGCTCTGGTCGAATGCAAACGACTCCTCGAACAGCGCGAACTCTGCCAGCAGCCGTATGAGCTCCCGTTCGCCCTCACGTGTAATGCCCTTAATGTTAAGAGCGATCAGGGTGGACCGGCGCTTGCGCTCCCGAATCAGGGAAAACGTTTCTTCGAGGCTCGGGACACGCAGGTCGGCAAAACGCGGATCGAACCAGCTTCCCGCGTCGAACTCGCGGAGTTGATCCCACGTGAATTCAGTCAAAGGTCGGTCCGGGCCGTCCGTGGTTCGCGCGAGCGTGGCATCGTGCAAAACGACGAGCTTCCCGTCTTTGGTCGTCCGGATATCCAGTTCGAATCCCATCCCGAGTTCCAGACAAGTGGCGAAGGCCGGCAGGGTGTTTTCCGGTGCATGCTGGAGCAGTCCCCGATGAGCGATAAGGAGCGGGTCGTCAGCATGGAGGCTGATCACCGGTAGCAGAAAAAGGCAAAAGACAAGACGAGTCATGGGATCAATGTATCACATTGTCACTCCCTGGAAGGATTGGCCGGCGATCTCTCATCATCAGTACTTCGGGAAAATATCCGGGGTTGGAAAGCGCTCTTCGTGGGTGGCTTTGTGATCTCGCAGATATTCCTCTCGCGGGACGTGGAGGTCGGGCCAGTTGGCTGGGCGGATGCGGACGACTCTTGCGGGACGAATGCCCTCGGTGATGAGGCCGGACTCAAAGCGAATTTGGATACCGCTGCTTCCCAGTGGAACTGCTCCGCCTGCCTTCGTGACATCCAGGATGGGACCTTTTGAAGCCATTTGGGCGGTGCCCGCCGTTCCACTCGCCCAGTGCTTCAATGTATTTTCCGCCGCGGCCATCAGAGCCCTGCTACCTTTGCTGAAATCGGCGTAGAGGGAGTCGTCCATGCCGCCGAAGAGAGTCGCGGTCACGGTGGCTCGGCCGAATTTGCCATACTCGACAGCGTCGACATGGGCGGGCATCCAGCGGCTGCGCATGAAGGCCTTGTGGGTTTCGTTCTGATGGCGGGCGGCGCGTTGAATGGCGGCATCATCCAGCCAGATGTCGGAGATATGGAAGCGGTTGAACACGCCGCCGGGGGTAGGCTTCCACGTGATCCCAAGTAGGACGGCCTGGTCATCGAGGGATTTTTTGCCGCCATCAGGCCAGATACCTTCGGCAATCAGCTCCTGAACCCCGAGGAATTCGCGACCGCGCCAGATGCGGGTGGCGGCGTCGAAGGTCATCGTTTCCTCCTCAGCCCGGGTGTCTCCGCTTTCCCTGGGTTCGCGCCGGGCGACGATCATCCCCTGATTGTTTTTGATTTCCAATTCCTTCAGCTTCCAGACTTTTTTTTCACGGAGGCAGTAGCTGGGCTCATCTTCGAGGAGAAGGACGTGATTCTCGGCAGGCGACGAGCCGACGCCGGCGTTGCCTTCTTTCTTCGCTCGGTTGTTGACTGGCAATACCGGCACGGACGAGATCTTTGGGTCAGGCGGGAGAAAGGCACGGACGTGCATCATCGTGCCCAGCGGGACATCCCGAAGATCTGCCGGTGCGCCGTGATAGCGGACGATGCCATACGGCAGCATGGCAAACGGGTTCGGGCTGATGAACCGGAATTTGCCATCTCCTTGCACGCGAAGGCTGCCGCGGCGGTTGGCATGATCCACGAAGACGAGTTCGCCGCGGTAAGAGTGTGCCTTTTCCAGAGGGGGAAACTCTCCTGCCTTGGGACGGAACGGTTCCTCCTCGGCGAATGCGGCGCACAAACCAAGAACGAGGACCGAAAATCCAGTAAGGAAGAACAGGGAACGCATCAATACTTGGGGAAGATGGCCGGAGTCGGGAAGCGGGCATCAATGCTGTCTCCGACATACTCTTCGCGGGGAATCTGGACCTGGGGCCAGCTACCGGGACGAACGCGGACGACCCGCCCGGGACGGATGCCTTCGATGATGAGGTCTGTCTGAAACTGAATTTGAATGCCACTGCTCCCCGGGGGAGCCTCACTTTCCGTTTTGGTGACATCGAGAATGGGGCCCTTGCAAGCCATATGCGCGGGGCCATAGGCTCCATGGTTGTGCTTCAAGGTGCTTTCGACCGCAGTCATCAGAGCGGAATCACCCTTCTTGAAATCAGCATAGAGGGAGTCGTCCATGCCTCCGAAGAGAGTCGCTGTCACGGTGGCGTTTCCGAACTTGCCATACTCGACCGCATCGACCCGGGCAGGCATCCAACGGCTGCGGATGAAGGCTTTGTGCGTCTCGGTTTGATTTTGGGCAGCGCGCTCCATCGCAGCGTCGTCCAGCCAGATGTCCGAGATGTGGAAACGGGTGAACACACCATCGGGCGTAGGCTTCCAGGTGACTCCAAGCAGGACGGATTGGCCTTCGAGAGATTCTTTTCCGCTGGCAGGCCAGATTCCTTCGTCGATGAGGTCACTCACTCCAAGGCGCTCGCGACCGCGCCAGATACGGGTGGCGGCGTCGAAGGTCATAGATTCCTCATCGGTCTTGCCGGCTCCTCCTGCTTTGAATTCCCGACTGGCGATGATCGTACCCTGCTGGTCTTTCAGTTCCAATTGCTTCAGCTTCCAGACCTTGCCCTGGCGCAGGCAGTGGCTGGGCTCGTCTTCGAGAAGGAGGACGTGATTTTCGGCGGGGAAGATTCCCGCGCCCCGATTGTGGTTCGCGTCATTCTCCTTGTTGTCGACCGGCAATACGGGCACCGTCGAGATTTTCGGGTCCGGTGGGAGAAAGCCGCGGACATGCAGCACGGTGCCGAGCGGAATATCCCGAAGATCCGCCGGCGCTCCGTGGTAACGGACGATCCCGTAAGGCAGCATGGCGAAAGGATGTGGATCGTTTCGGAAGAACTTGCCATTCCCCTGCACACGGATGCTGCCGCGGCGGTTGGCATGATCCACAAAAATCAGTTCGCCACGGTAGGCGTGCGCCTTTTCCAGAGGAGGAAATTTTCCCGGCTCGGGGCGAAATGGTTCCTCTCCGGCCATTGCGGCACACAAGCCGAGAAGCAGGAATGACAAACAGGGAACAAGTATCCGATTCATAAGGTGATCACTTTGTTGCTGTCACCAAATTGATCGGTCTCCACACCCATGCGCTGGGCGATGAGAAGGAGCAGGTTGCTCATGTGGGCGTCCGTGTTCACCGGACGACCGCAAATCTGGTAGTGCGTTGAGGTGAGTGCTCCTTCCGGGTCGAGCGCGTAGCCCTCGAAGCCATCACTCGACTTGTTAAGGTCGAGATGGCTGCCGTGCTTCAGGCCGAGGTCCGAGCCACCGGCGAGCACGAGCGGGAGGTTAGCGTTTCCGTGGCTGTGGCCGTAGCACATACCGCTACCGAAGAGTGCCATCGTCGACCCGAGGAGCGGTTTGCCATTCAGGTCTTTGGTTTCCGCGAGACGAGTGAGGAAGTAACTGAACTGCTCGATAGCAAAGGTGTCGTAGTTGGTGAGCTTTTCCATGTAGCCCGGATCGCCGCCGTGGTGGCTGAGCTGGTGGCGCGACTCGGTGATGCCGATCTCGGGAATGGAAAAAGCATCCCCCTCCCCTCCCAGGCTGAAGGTGGCGACGCGGGTCACATCCGTCTGAAAAGCGAGCACCATGAGGTCATAGACGGTGCGGAAATAATCGCCCGCCTGCGTCTTGGGAATGTCGCGATTGGTCCGTTTGCGATCGGCGTCGGAGATCTCGGGAAGCGGTGTGTCGAGCCAGGTGTCGGCCCGACGAGTTCGAATCTCCGCCTCGCGCACGGAGGTGAGGTATTGGTCGAGGCGGCCCTTGTCTTCCGCGCCCATCTTTTTCTCCAACTGTCGCACTTCGGCTAGGTTATCATCGAGCACACTGGCCTTGCGACGAAGCGCCTTCCGCTGCGCCTCGATACCGCCCTTCGGTTCCTCGAACATCGATGAAAAGATTTCACTGCACCGACGTAGCGCGGGCAGTTGCACTCCGTCCGCGGTCCAGGCGAGAGAACCCTGCGTGAGGGCGATCTCCATCGAGGAGTAGCGAGTGTGTTGCGCGGTGACTTCCGCCATTTTCTGATCCACGGAAATCGTGTTGCGGTCCGAAGGGCCGAGCTTTCCTCCGGTCAGGAAAACATTGATGCAGTTGTGATGGTGGCCGAGAGCTCCCGGGTGATGCAGTCCACTGATGGGCGTGATGACATCGCGGTGCTTCTCGAGGGGCTTGAGTGACTGGGAAAATTCGTAGTCTTTCCCCGGTGTGAGAATCTGATAGTTCAGCGAGTGGACGCCGTTGGCGAGATAGATGAAGGCACTGCGACGGGGCGATGCAGTTGATTCTTCCGACGCGCGGAGCGGGACCATGCATTCCAGCATCGGCAGAGAGATAAAGGTTCCCATCGCGCGTAGGGCGTGGCGGCGGTCGATCCGCCAGGATTGTGATAGATAGTTCATAGTAAATTCTTACTCTTGCTTCTAATTTCAATCTCTTAGGCAGCGATTGGATGTGAGAGTAAAAGATGGTTGTAAAATGATTAGCGTTTTTTGATCAGGTCCGAGAGAGCCACTGCACGAATGATGTCCTTGACGCGGTAGTCACTCTTTTCGGCCTCGGTCTGAATGGCGTTGAGTTCGTCCTCGTCGTCAAAAGAAAGCACGCGGCGGAGGGCGTAGGTGGAGAGGTGTTCGATGAAGGCTCTCGCGACTTTATCGCGGTCTTCGAGCAGGAGTTTCTTGAACTCATTGGCATCCTCGAACGGGCGTCCTCCGGGCATGAATCCCGAAGCGTCGACCACAGGATTCTCCCCTTTGCCCTTTGGAACCTCTTCACGTTCGCGCCACTGTCCGATCGCATCGTAATTGTCCCAGGCAAAGCCGAAGGGGTCGATATTCGCATGGCAGGACGCGCAATTCGCGTCTGTGGCATGCGCTTCCAGTCTCTGGCGGACGGTCACCTTGTCACCTTCAGGCGGAACGGGCTCAATGGGATCCACATTCGCCGGAGGGGGAGGTGGAGTCTTGTTGAGAATCGCTTCACTGAGCCAGACGCCCCGGTGAACCGGCCGGTGCCGGGTGCCGTCCGAGGTCAACCCTAACACTGCACCCATCGTCAACAGTCCGCCGCGTCGATCAGTTGGCTGCAAAGAAACGCGCTGGAAGTCGCCGGTCTTCGGCTCCGGCAGTCCATAGAAATCACAGAGGCGGGAGTTGACCACGGTCCAGTCTGAATCGAGGAAATGATCGATCGGCAGATTTTTCGCGAGCATCTCGCGAAAGAATTCCACAGGCTCGTTCCGCATACTTGTCTCAAGCCAGTCGTCGTATGCCGGATAGAGTTTTTTGTCCGGCGGGAACATGCCGACACGGTGCAATTGCAGCCACTGCCTGGAAAAATCGTCTATGAAGCGATTGATCCTGTCGTCGGTCAACATTCGATCCACTTCTTTCAGCAGCCCATCGTCGTTCATCGTGCCGCTTACGGCTGCGTCAAAGAGCTCATCGTCAGGCATCGAACTCCAGAGGAAATACGAGAGCCGCGAAGCGAGTTCCCAGTCAGTAAGATGCTCGCGAGTCACGGGATCTCCCTCGACAAGGTAAATAAAGTGTCTCGACGTCAACACTCGCAGCACCGCCCCGCGATACGCATCGGCCATCTCTTCGCCTGCTTCGCGATCCGCTCGGTAGGATGCCAGATAGGTCTCCAGTTCATCCTTCTTCACCGGTCGTCGCCAGGCGCGTTCGGCGAAGCGTTGCAGATGCTCCGCGACCACCCCGGGCGCCGCATCCTCCGGTGGCAGGACGTCCTTTCGCCGGGCCTTTTCCGGCTCCGACACCAGCGGACCTTCCCATTCGATCCAGTCGAGGATCACCGTCGAAAAGATGCCGTTTCCTTTTTCGTCGAACATCTGCGGAGCATTCGGGTTCAGGAGCACGGTCTCGCTGCTGTGGGTGAAAATATACCCGCCCCGGCTGGCAAGCGCGTTGCGGAAAGCAGCGCCGCCCCTGCGGTCCACTACATCCGTTGCCACCACGGCGAAATCCAGGTTTGTCGGCATTTCGAGGAATACCTCGAACTCATAAACCTCCGGACTGTCCTCTGCTGCCGTGATATCGAATTCGATGATGCCCTCCACATTCTCCTCACTGGTTTTCTTGCCAATGCTGAGGTGCGCCGGCTGCCCGCCGGGCGGACGAATTCCACTTGCCTGGAGGCGGAGTTTGTAGAGGCCGCTGTGTTCCGACCCTGTCTTTCCGAACCAGTTCGGTTGGAGCGCGGACTGAACCCGACCGGGAAAAAGAAGATATCTCAGCGGTCCCTTGATGCCGAACCGATCCAGTGCCTCCTGCTGTTTCTCGCCGCCGCCGTAGCGAAGTTCCGCCGCCGTTTTGCGGACTTTCCGGGCCTCGCTCGACTCTGTGGGGAACGCACGGTCGAGCACGAGTTCCGCGGCGCGGTAATAGCGGTCCATGTGTGAAGGCGAGAGCGAAAGTTCCGAGCCAATGCGCTCGAACCCGTGCCAAAGAGTGTCCTCGTTTAATTCCCCCGGCTTTGTCGGATCGTAGCGCACGCCGAGCAGATCATAGACCGTGTTCTGATACTCTTTCCGGCTCAGGCGATAATGCGCCACCGCGGGCCTGGCCGCCTTGCGCGCCGCCTTGCCTTCTTTGAGCTTTGTGTCGAGTTCGGCGACGAACGCCGCAATTTCATCCTGTGCCGGTTGCGGCTCGTCTTCCGGTGGCATTTCGCCACTGTTGACCTTTTCGATGACCTCTGCCCAGAGATGACTGTCTTCGGCCATTCGAAAATTGCGCGAAAGTTCGTCGACACGAAGATCACCCTTCTCCTTGTCCGGACCGTGGCAGCTGACGCAATGCGCTTCGAGAAAGGTGTCGAACGGTTCGCTGGCCGAAACCAGAGTGGTCAGGGCGATGGATGCAAAAGTGAAGAAACAAAGTCGGCTCATGAAAATAGCGGAGTTTATTATTGGGCCGAAATCGCAATCTTCATGGCACGGAAAGCGGCTACCCTGCGAATTTTATTGGAACGCATCTATTTCTCACCCTTAAAAGACTCGGCTGATTGATCGACCGCAGGGAAAAAGAAAAAGAGCTTCTGCCATGGCCAGGAAAGCTAATCACTAACAACGGATGACTAATTTCTGGTCACTGGAGTGATCTCTTCACGATAGGCGTTCACTTCCTTCACTGACTCCGCCAACCCGGGACGCTTCGACATCCCTTCGCCGAAGAAACCCTGCTTCACACCGGGATTGTTGAATCCTTTGGGCGTGTCGACAGGATTGCACCAGAAGACGCCGATGATGTAGTCCTGTCTCTTATACACATCTCCGAGCCCACGAGACCGAGGCTGATCTCG
>OJCB01000805.1_pt1 | contig 11341 bp, 8 predicted proteins | sample 1591501 | NCBI WGS metagenome assembly OJCB01 (sample SAMN05416813, study PRJEB24817) | seawater metagenome | isolation source: Sea water | place: Canada:Atlantic | collected 2013-07 | reverse complement strand
CGAGATCAGCCTCGGTCTCGTGGGCTCGGAGATGTGTATAAGAGACAGGACCATACCAGGAAACACCGGCGACCATTTGGTAGTCCTGGGTCGCGAGTGATTTGTCACCCGGTAACAGTTCAGGCGATGTCAGCAGCAGCATCTGGGCGATCTGTCCACCGGCAGAATCCCCAAAGGTAAAAACCCGACTGGGATCAATCGAAAATTTTGCTCTGTTCTTCGCGAGAAAACGAATGGCATCTTTGCAGTCGGTGACGCAGTCTTTGATCGTGATTTTACCTTCTTTTTTATAAAGACGATACTCCACCGAAGCGACGCAAAATCCCTTTCCCGTCAAACCTTCGACCACCTTCTGCATACTCCCCCGTTTCGCTGCATCTTTACTACCAGCGGCCCATCCACCTCCATGCGTGTAGACGACGAGAGGCAAAGCAGCCCCTGTATTCTCCCCGGGATAGTAGAGATCAAGCAATAGAGACCTCTTTGCCGAAACCGCTTTGTAGGGAACATCATTTGTGACTCTTCCCACTTGAGAGTTCGCAGTTCGATGGAGGCAAAGCACTACCACTAACAGGATAAGGAGATCTCTCAATCTGTAGTTCATAATAAAAACTGATGTCGCGTCAACTCAAGTCAAAGGCCCCGGTGGCTCCGTTGAAACGATCAATCTCAACTCCAAATTTCTGAAGCATCGTCGTGTAGAGATTGTTCAGAGGCGTCTGCTGTTGATTCGCCTTCATCGCATCGACATGCCCTTTGTGCTTAAATCCGCCACCGGCTAAAACCAGTGGCAAATTGCGATTGGAGTGGCGGGAAGCATCACCAAGCCCGCTGCCAAAGAATACCATGGTTTCGTCCAGCATGGATCCGCTATCCGAAGGCGAATCTTTCAATCTTGAGACAAATCGCGCCATCTGTTCGATATAGAATTTCTCAATAATCTGCAACTGCTTCATTCTTTCTTCCAATCTGCCGTGATGAGTCAGACCGTGGTATCCAGTGGTGACCCCATCAAGTTCGATGACGTGATTGTGCATCCCGAATCCGGCAGTGAAGACACGGCTGGTATCTGATTGTATCGCCAGAAACAACAAGTCGAACATCAAAGGTGAAAGCGTTGCGTAGTCCATGTTGCCGTGCGCATTCGCCTTGTCATCGAAATCCACTTCGGGCCTGGGAATGCTCTGCCAGCGTTGAATCCCCTGAATTCGTTCTTCCGCCTCTCGAATCGCAGTCAGGTATTCGTCCAACTTCTCACGATCAGGAGCGTTGACTTTCTTTTCGATACGCTTTGCCTGGACTCGCACCAAATCGAGGACACTCCCCTGCTGGTCGAGTTCGAGTTGCCGGGCTTTCTTAGCCGCAGCGGAGTCATTGACGAACAGCTTTTGGAAAAGGTCGAGCGGATCATTCTCCTCCCTCACCTTTATACCCGATGCAGTCCAGGAAGCCCCCTGATTTCCTCCCAGAGAAATATGCACAGATGGAAAACGGGTCTCATACCCGATGTGCGAAGCAGCAAGCTGATCCACGGAAAGGTTCTCGCCGGGCGCAGCTTTCTTCGCATCCACACCGCTAAGAAACGAATTCATCGCACCGTGCTTGGTATAGATTCCCGGATGATCCATGTGGGAAAACACGGTGAAATCTCCCCGGAGATCAGAGAGCGGGCTCAGAACCGGCGAAAGCTCAAACCCGGGCTCGAACGATTTGGGAAAGAACGACTCCGGATTCATCCCCAGGGCACTGCTGATGCAAACCATTCGCTTCTTCGCGCCCACAGCATTTGACGGAGCACCGAGAGATTCGAACACGGGAAGAGCAATCGTGACACCAGCCGCTTTTAGAAAACTTCTTCTGGTCCTCCTTTCGGAATGTGGTTCTGAGAAATGTTTCATAATTCTTGCTCGAACAATAGATCAGATCAAAAAGTGAATTCTTCTTTTCTTAACATTATCGTGACTGCATCAAGGGATTCAAAATGAAGTTGAAACGCGTGGCACACTCATCACACGGTTTCATTGAAAACCAGTCAATGCCGATGGGAAAAGCTCAAAATGACACCAAATTTTCTCAATTTGCCAGAGACCATCGGGTTCAGATTCGCAGCTCTCCTCGCATCATTGGGAAGGCATCCTGATTCTGACGATGGCCTTGTCCGACTCCCATTTTTTTCCAGGACCTATTTCTGGCTGGCAACGCTAAGGGAGATAACTCCCGGAACATTCCCGTATTTGGGATATTCCAAACGTAAGCGCCCCTCTTCATCGACAATATCGACCTGTCGCCAGTCCCTATTCTCATAGAGCTCCAGGAACTGCTTTCGTTGCCCTCTATTGAGCTGCCCCTTGATTTCTTTACCCAAAATATAAAGCCCTGCCTGGAGGGTTTCTTCCGAGAATGGGCCCCGGATCGTGTCCGACCCATCAATCTTCTGGCTCTCTTCATAGAGATAGTAGGCAAACCGTTTCCGTTTCCGCTCGAAGAAACTTCGTTGCCCGGAATGGAGGTCCAGATCGGTTGCCAGTAGGGGGCACATAGCAACGGCAACGAAATTCAGAGTGTCCTGGTCAGCCGGATCTGAGCCCGGCAACTTTCCATCAGAGAATAGGGATGAAGAGAAGAGCATCACTATCAGGCCCGCGATCAGACAGATACCAAGGTTCATCAGAATGGCCTTGAGCGGTCTCATCCCTGAACGGTAAAACCAATAGCCAAGTATTCCGCTGAGCAAGATAACCAGCAAGGAAGTGCGACGTAATTCCTTATTCTCCTGCTCGATTGGATCGATATCGTCTCCAGGCGGCAAGACTATCTCACTTGAGGTTTTAGTAAGCGGAGCTTGTTTCTTCTTTCCGTCAGGCTTTGGCCTCTCTTTTTTCAGAGCTGAGGAAACAGGCGCACCGGAAGTTGACGATTTCGCCGTAACACCCGGCTTCTTCGGCAGCGTTCTTTCGATCGCCTCAAGGACTTGTTTCGCCAGGGTTTTGCTTTGGGTCGAATCCTCAAAAATCAGATCAAGGGCTTGCTCCCTGTTCCCCGCTTTGATCAGTTCAACAACCTCGAGAAAAGTCTCCTTTTCCAATTCGATCCCGCTGATGCCTTTATGATCTCCTAACAGCTTTCCTTTACTCTTCCGGCGAGACACCTTTTCAGGAGGAGGCAGCTCGATGGTAGTTTCATTTGGGATGTCGGGTGCAGCAGAGCCGGGGGTTTTCTTCTTATCCTTCTTCGCCTTCTTTTTTTTCTTCGCCTTCTTTTTCTCCGGATCGAGTTTCGACTTCGAATCTTTATCTGGAGATGGCCTTGAGTTCCGCTTCAGGCTTTTTTCGATCGCAGTGAGAACAGTTTCTGCGAGTTTGGAATCATTGTTCGCCTCGGGTAAGATCGCCTTGAGAGCTTTTGCGTTCTTACCTGACTGAATTAAAGAGACCACCTTCTCGTAGGTTTCTTTTTCCAGTTCAATTTCGTCCATAAGCTGCAGACACAGAGAAGCAAATGCAGAAGTCTCTGGCAACTCAATTCCCCATGAAAGCAAGGATGAGATACCTCTCCAGAATTAGCTTTTTGAATGAGTTCACACTCCAGGTCCAAATCCCAAATAACAGCCTTCGTCGAAACTGTGTCTCCTAAGGCTATTTTCCCCTGGGGACTTCCGACTCTTGCGGGACGACAGGGCTTCCTGCTCGATGGCTGACGATCTGCACCGAAGTAATCGTCGTTCCTTTCTGAGCCTGGATTTCAACCGTGTTGATTTCTTTAAGAATCGCAAGCAGCAGCGGTGCATCCAGAGGGCCGAAGAACTCAGAAAACTCACTCGCATCACCTGTGTCGACGGTGAGAACTTTGCCGTTCACTTCTACTACCAGGGCTTCAGTGACACCCCCTCCCCGATGAATCCCCATAACCAACCGGGCCCTCTCCAAAGTTCCGGGGTCTTCGATTGCGATCGGGAATGACACCGGCTCGGCAGCAGCGAGTATGGAGAAGGCTAGAAGCAGCACGGTAATAGCGAATTTCATAAACAGATGAGATACGAGACAATGGTGATCATCCCTACCTTATAGGCAAATGCCGCAGTGGGAAAAACGTCAACAAAAAGCATGAAAATGCCGGAACCCACTGTGTTTCATGAAATCGGAGGTCCAGAATCGGACGAAAATGAAAGGATATTAGTTCGCCTTCAATTGGGCAATTCCGAAAAAATCGGCTCAACACTTCAATTCGGAATATTTTTAAATCATCTCGAAATTTGAGGCCAAGCCATTGTAATCTCTCCTGAAGAAAATATGAAGAAAAGACAATTCGAGCTTATCCTGTTCTCAGCTCTATCAATTTTGGGGACTTCCTTATTTGCGGAAGATTCAAAATCACTTCCTGATCCTGACGGAAAACCGGCTGACATGAGTAAGCCCGTTCAGGTCTATATCCTCTTAGGCCAGTCCAATATGCTTGGCTTCGGGAAGGTCGATCCCGGGAAAAATGGGGCCGAGGGGTCTTTGACAAATGCGGTGAATGAAAAGGGACTCTACCCCTATCTCGTTGATGATGCGGGTAATTGGACAGAACGGAAGGATGTCCGAAATGTGCGCGTGATGGGCAGCGGCACCGGAGGCGCGAAGCTTTTCAACAACGAATGGATGACAATCAAAGGTAAGGCCATCGGTCCTGAAATCGGCATCGGGCATCACGTGGGGAATGCTACCGACGCGCCGGTTTTGATCTTGAAAAGTTGCATTGGCAATCGGGCCCTCGGCTGGGATTTACTTCCTCCAGGCAGTAAGAGTTTTGAGTTTACCGATGACAAAGGGAAAACCTGGGTTCATCCCGGATACAAAGGATCACCGGAGAAGTGGGAAAAAGGAACGGAGCCAAAGAAGATCAACTGGTATGCCGGAATGCAGTATGATGGCGACATTGCCCGGGCGAAAAGTGTTTTGGCTGAACTCGACAAATATTACCCCGAGGCGAAAGAATACGAAGTCGCGGGGTTCTTCTGGTGGCAGGGAGATCGCGATAGTCGAAGCGCTGCACTTTCCAGTCAGTACGAAAAGAATCTCGCCCATCTCATCCAGGAAGTTCGCAAGGAATTCGATGCACCGAACGCGAATTTCGTTTGCGCATCGCTTGGCCAGACCGAAAAAGGATCAAGCGACGGCGGTGGGAAAATCCTCGAAGCCATGCTCGCGGTCGACGGCACGTCCGGAAAGTATCAGGAGTTCAAAGGCAGTGTTGCCAGTGTCTATACCCATCCACTTTCAAAAGGGGGAAGTTCCGGCGCCCATTACGACAAGAATGCAGAGACCTACATGAACGTCGGCGAAGCCATGGGCAAAGCGATGGTCAAGTTGCTGAAAGCTGACGAGTAAGCTTCGCATATCCGGTCACGGCCAACCACTCACCAGGATCTGAACTCGACTACAGATTCTTCTTGAAGAATTTCAGCATCGCAGGTGTTGTCACCTTCCCTTTTTGCCCCATCACGCTATGACCGGCACCTTCATAGCGAAGGTAAGTGATGTCAGCATTAACCTTTTTCATTTCCTCCACAAACTCGTCTGTCGAATCGATGATTACGATGGTGTCAGCCGTCCCGTGCACCAACAAAAGAGGAGGAACATCCCGACTGATGTAACTGCTGGGCGAAGCCGATTTCATCACTTTTCCTGCCTCCGTATCGGACGTATTCCGTTCAGTCCCTTTAGCAAGATTCAGATAGGCGGTCTTTGCAGCCCTGCTATGACTGGCGTGTAACATATCACCCACTGTCCCCGATCCCACCACTGCCTGAAGGTCACTGGACTGATCCAGATGTGAACCATCCCCTTCGAACTCCTGCTTACCGTTTGTTAATGCCGCAGTGAGGGCAATGGTCCCCCCTGCTGAGTTTCCATAGGCACCGATCTTCCCGGTATCTACCCTATATTTTTCCGCATTTCCTCGAAGCCACCTAACAGAATTCTTAAAATCTTCGACGCAGGCAGGGAAGGCCGCATCTTTGATCAATCGGTATGTCGGGAGCATCACGACGTACCCTTCCTCAGCCAGCATAAATCCCATCTTCGTGAATTTATATTGATCGCCGGATGACCAACCTCCGCCATGAACCAGGACCACGGCAGGACGCAGGCGACTTAATGGTTTCTCCGGCACGATCATATTAAGGACCCACCGGGGGTGACCTTCCCGATAGGAAATGTCGCGCTCGAAAACGACTCCCTCTGGAGGAGCAGGATAATTCGCCCTCGTTGTCTGCGAATGCACTGCGCCTCCCCCGGACAAAGCTGCGAATATCAAAAACAGAATTGGAGTCAAAAAAGGTGAAAGTCGATTCATCACGGTAGAGCATTGCAATTCGCCCGGACCGTGTCAATCACGTCACTCTCCCGGGAAAATGAAATGCTTTCGAATAACCATCCTGAGAGCAAGCATCAGTGAAGGAAACTCCGGCATTGCGCCGAGTGCAATCAAGTCGAATCCTGCCATGTTCGCCTCTCAAATGAGAAGGACTGCCATCACAATTTCTTGCGCCTTGTCGATCCTCTGTGCTCACGCAGAGGAGACCTCGACTTATGAGCGGGCAAGAGCTATTGGGATCAAACGCTCCAACTACCGCAATCCAGCTGCTGCAGCCCGCCTCGCGCCAGATGCGAAACCTGAGGCTGATCTCGAAACTTTCCGGACCAAAATCGAGCCCCTGCTGCGGGAATCCTGCTATCAATGTCATGGGGAGGAAAAACAGAAGGGAAAGTTCCGCGTCGACACCCTCAATCCCGACCTGATCAAAGGAGCAGATCAAAACTGGTGGATCGAGGTGATCGACGTGATCAGCAACGGCGAGATGCCTCCTGCAGATGAGCACGTGGAACTTTCGGATGACGGACGCGCAGCCATCATTGACTGGCTTTCCAGCGAAATTCATCTCGCCTCCCAAATGCGTCACAGCGAGAGCGGCCATTCATCGTTCCGGCGAATGACGCGTTATGAGTATAACTATGCGCTTCAGGATCTGCTCGGCCTACCCTTTGACTTCGCCCGGGATTTGCCTCCGGAAACAGAATCGCAGGACGGATTTCAAAATAGCTCAGAGATGCTGCAAATGTCAGCGTCTCAATTTTCGCAGTATCGTGAGATCGCTCGACAAGCCCTTCAAAAAGCTACAGTTCGAAACGAACAACCGGAGCCAATCTATTTCGAAATTTCCGCAACAGAAATGGCAGCGAGAGCGAGCCGCAATTTTGAATCTCAGAAGAAGAAGCTCGAAGAGAGATTCAAAGACGATCCTGAGAAGCTGGCAAAAGAACTGATAAGACTGCCCGGCTTTAAATCTAAAGAAGCGAACCTCCAGAACCCCTATCTTTTTAACCTCAAGACGGGCCCGCAAGTTCCAGCGAGATCCGGCTACGGAGGAAGGGAAATCCGATGGGAACCCGTAAAGGAGAAGCCGGACTCCCTGACAAAGTCGCCGGATCGCCTGGTCATTCCGGTGAGGAAAGAACAGATTTTCGATTTCGGAGATTACCTTCCCGCCTCAGGGACGATGCTGGTTCGCATACGGGCAAGTCGTGGCTCAACGGATGATCCGTCTTTCCCAAGCCTTCGATTGCGATTTGGTTTTCAGCCGAGTAACAATTCGAAAACTTCGTTTCAGGTAGGCGGAAAAGACTTTGCCGTCAGGGCATCTCCTGAGGATCCTCAGGTTCTCGAATGCCGAATTCCGCTCGGCGAAATTTCCAGAAATCCCTACCGGGGCGTCACCGAATTGGGAAAGCGCCCCAACCCTTCAGAGTATCTGGTTTTTCAAAACCTGAGCTACGCCAAAGAATCCCCCGGCAATGAATTGCATATCTTTGGAGTGGAAGTGATCGCCCCCTACCATGACCAGTGGCCACCCGAATCGCATACGCAGATTTTTATCAAGAACGACCATCCTGAAGATGAAGTGGCTTATGCCCGCGAGATTCTTTCAAGATTCATGACTCGGGCGTGGCGCAGTCCCGTTGCCGGTTCCCAGATCGAACGCAAACTGGAACTGTTCACAAAAATCCGTCCCGGTTGTAAAGATTTCGAAGAAGCGATGATCGAAGTCCTGGCGGGTGTGTTGTCTTCTCCTCAATTTCTTTATCTCGCCCAATCAGAGGGAGACGACGAAAAGCTGACCGACAATGAATTGGCAACACGCCTCTCCATGTTCCTGTGGTGCAGTGTCCCTGATGCCGAACTTCTGGAACTGGCTTCAAGCAAGCGGCTGAGTGATCCCAAAGTCCTGACACAACAAACCGAACGCATGCTCGCAGACCCGAAAGCGATGCGATTCTCTGAGCATTTCACCCGCCAGTGGCTTGGGATGCAATTGCTCGATTTCCTGAATGTCGACAAGAAGTTCTTCGGCCAGTTCGACAAGGATCTGCGAGATTCGATGAAAGCAGAGCCCATCGCGTTTTTTCAAGAAGTGCTGCAGAGTAAGGGTAGCGTGCTGGACTTTCTCCACTCGGATTACACCATGATGAACGAGCGTCTTGCTTCTCATTACGGAATCAAAGACGTGTATGGAAACGACCTCCGCAAAGTGTCGCTGGAACCAAGCTCACATCGTGGAGGCCTCCTCACTCAGGCGGGTCTGCTGGCCATGAATTCCGATGGCAAAGATTCCCACCCTCTGAAGCGTGGCATTTGGTTGCTGGAAAATATTCTTCACGATCCTCCCCCGCCCCCGCCTCCGGCTGTTCCCGAAATCGACCTCACCGATCCAGACATCTTAAAGCTCACCCTCAAAGAACGCATGGAAGATCACCGCAACGATCCGGCCTGCATGTCATGCCATGCCAAGATAGACCCATGGGGCATTGCCTTTGAAAACTTCGACGCCGTCGGACGTTGGCGCGACAAACTGGGGCGCGACCCCGTGGATGCCAAGAGCGTTCTATTCAATCAGCAAAAGCTAAACGGCATCGAAGGCCTCAAGTTGTTTCTACTGGAGAACCGACAGGATCAGTTCGCCCGGTCCATGGTTCACAAACTCACCTCTTATGCCTTGGGACGTCCCCTCAGCTTTGCTGATCGCGCCGATTTGGAGCAGATCACAGCAGACTTCCGCAAACACGATGACCGCCTCGCCTCCTTGATCACGCTGATCGCGACAAGTGAAATATTCAGAAGTAAGTAGTAGATTTAAAAAGTTTTATGAACGGCAAAATCAACAGCCTCGATCGCCGAAAATTCATTCGTGGAGTCAGCGGGTTCGCGCTCGCGCTTCCCGCTTTCGAAACCTTTTCCGGAGTCGCCAGCGCAGCAGGCACTTCAACAGCAAAGAAGCGGCTCGCCTGTTTTTACATACCCGATGGGGTTCCTATGCCTCGCAAAGACGATCCCGCGTTTCAGGATTGGGCGTGGTTTCCACATGGCACAGGAAAGGATTTCAAACTGACCAAATGCCTGGACCCACTCGAGCCTCTACGGGATGACCTCACAGTCATCGGAGGTCTCTCGAATCCGATGGTTCGAAATGTTCACGGGCACTCGAATGCGGATCAGTTTCTGACCTCTGCGGATACCGGCGCTGCCGGAGATTACAAAAACAGTGTCTCCCTCGATCAAGTCTTTGCCGAAAAAGCAGGAGAACACACGCGCTTCTCTTCACTGGTGATGTCGACGGATGGCGGAACCGGTTCCCCTCGCGGAGCCCAAACACTCTCCTACAATCAGAGCGGTCGTCCGATCCCTGCGGAACACCGTCCCAAGAGAATCTTCGACAGACTCTTTGTGAAAAACAATGACGATGCCGCCCGCCAACTCGCAATGAGTCAGAGCGCCCTCGATGATCTCATGGAAGATGCCCGCTCGCTTCAGCGCACTCTCTCGAAGGCTGATCAACAGCGACTGGATGAGTATCTCCAATCCGTGCGCGACACCGAACTCAAAGTCGAAAAGGCCAAACAGTGGATCAATATTCCCTTTCCCAATGTCGACGCCGATCAGCTCATGCTCGATGTGACACCCGAAGATCCGCTGAACTACCTGCGGACGATGTATGAACTCATCTATCTGGCATTCAAGACCGATTCGACTCGTTCGGTCACTTATCAGTTAGGACGGGAAAATGGTGTGGGGGCCAGTGACTATCTGGCGCGTGCCATAGGGTTCAACCTCACGCATCAGCTTACTCACCAAACCAAGCAGCCTGAAGGTTGGAAAAACTTTGGCAGCTACTGCCGTTTTCTCAGCGAGGAATTTGGTCGCTTCGCGAGCCGATTGAAGGCAAGCCCTGAATTGGATGGTTCAGGTAACATGTTGGACAACACGCTACTTTTCTTCGGATCAGCCTCAAGCGCATTCCACACATCGCGCAACTACCCTCTCATTTTGACCGGTGGTAGAAACATGGGCTTTAAGCACGGACAGTATTTAAAATACGGACAGGGCAACGAAGACAATCAGGCCGATGCCGGGGTCAGCACGGACAAAGGATGGCGAACAGAGGCCGAACATCAGGAAGCTCCCATCGCGAATCTCTACGTGACGATGCTTCAGCGTCTCGGGGTGGAGACTGAGAGCTTCGCCGGCAGTTCAAAAACTCTGGCAGATATCTAATCAGCCACCAGGAGCAATATGGGTAGTAGCAAATCTGAAGAAATGAAAATTCATCCTAAGCTCGATTGGTTTGACCAAAATCAGTAGTGCCCCTGTCCTTCAGAATCAAAGGCCTCCCGTTGATAAGCCCCCGCTGGAGAGCCCCTTTCCCACGCCTTCCATCGTGCAACAGTGATAGATCAAGTCAACGATGGGTTGAGGAACTACCCACCGCACGATCTCTTTTGTCCCGGCTGTAGTTCTAAGAGTGCTGTCCACAACAAATAAAGCTGGCTTGTTCCCGTTCGAACCCTTGCCCTTATTCTTACCAGACGACGCCACTCCCAGCACGGGCTTCACTTCGATTCGGACAGTTGCCCCGGTAGATCCTTTCTTTCTCTGGGTAATAAAATTAAAAACCTGAACGTTACTAGTCTGATGAATGACTTTCCCAAGAGAAAGCAGAGCCAGTTTATTGCCCGGCCCCCGATTGATACCGCCAGGCGATTCGTTCACAAATTGCGCACTCACTACCTGATTCGCTCCATCCAAGATCAAATACAGTTTGTTGAAACCACCCCCAAAATTTCCATCGAATGCCTTGTAGTGAAGTGTCTTCCAGGGAAAACCCGGAGTTCCGACGATCTGTCCCGCCACTACCCTCCCGAGCTTTAAATCTTCAGTGGCGTCTTCTATGGGCATGAGATAGTGAACACCCTTAAGCCTGTCTCTTATACACATCTGACGCTGCCGACGAAGAGGATAGTGTAGA
>OJCB01000804.1_pt1 | contig 11346 bp, 6 predicted proteins | sample 1591501 | NCBI WGS metagenome assembly OJCB01 (sample SAMN05416813, study PRJEB24817) | seawater metagenome | isolation source: Sea water | place: Canada:Atlantic | collected 2013-07 | reverse complement strand
CACCGATGCATTGGTTGAGTTGGTCGATGTCCTGCCAACTTTGACTGAAGCCTGTGGCCTGCCACTTGATTCGGGAGCGGAAGGAGACAGCCTCATCCCCTTGATGAACGATCCTGATCGGGAGTGGAAGACAGCGGCGTTTTCCCAGTATCCAAGAGTCTTAAAGCAGCATGGGAAAATTATGGGAACCTCGATGCGAACAAACCGGTGGCGCTTCACGGAGTGGCTCAGCGAGAATGGAAAGTTTCGCCAGGTTGAGCTCTATGATTTAGAAAACGATCCGCAGGGAAATACCAACCTCGCCCGCGAGCCTGAACACAAGGATCGTATTCCAGAACTCACCAAACAGCTCCGTGCCGGGTGGAAGGCAGCTCGGCCACAATGAAACTGTCAATCATCCTCCTGCTCTGCGCCTTCACCTTCCCCGGATGTGGGTTCATTGTCTGTGCAGAAGGGCCTCGTCCCAATTTCCTCTTACTCATCGCCGAGGACATGAGTCCGAATCTAGGATGCTACGGAGATCCCGATGCAAGAACTCCTAACCTGGACAACTTCGCCGAAAGGAGCATTCGTTATACCCGTGCTTTCTCAGCAACCGGAGTATGCGCCACCTCACGTTCCTCCATGATTACAGGGATGCATCCCTCTTCGATCGGAACGCAGCATATGCGCAGCATCATTTCTCTGCCCGAACATATTCGCCCATTTTCCACCTATCTCCGGGAGGGTGGCTATTTCTGCGTGAATCGAGGAAAAGAGGATTTTAATTTTCAATCCCCACCCGAAACCTGGGACGCAAAGAAATGGAAAGAAGCGGACTGGACTCGCCGTGGTGAGGACCAGCCATTTTTAGCGATCTACAATTTCCCTGACACCCACGAAAGCCGACTCTGGGCCGGGAGCAAAACCAAACTGGTGGACCAGAAGAAGCTTTCTGATAAACAAGCGCACAATCCTGACAAAGTCACTCCTCCAAAATGGTTACCGGCCGGCCCTGCCGTTCGGAAAGAATGGGCGCGCTATCAGGATTTGGTATCGCTGATGGATGATCAGTATATCGGCCCGATGCTGAGCCATTTAAAAAAGACCGGCGTCGCGGACGATACAATCGTGTTTTTTCTTTCTGATCATGGCGCTCCCTTTCCTAGAGCCAAACAATGGATTACCGAAGCGGGAACCCGCGTTCCGCTGCTGATCCATTTCCCGGAGAAATGGAAACACCTGGCTCCGGATATACCGGGCACGACATCAGATCAATTGGTGAGTCTGATGGATCTTGGCCCTTCCGTTCTGAGTCTCGCCGGAATCAATGTCCCGGAGCATATGGACGGCAGTGCCTTCCTCGGAGCGAATGCAGAGAGCCCCCGCGAGACGCTGGTATTCACCCGCGACAGAATGGATGAAAGAGTCGACTTTATCCGCACGGTCCGCGATCACCGTTTTCGCTACACGCGAAACTTCATGCCGCAGATCCCGGCCTTCCCCTGGCTCACCTACATGGAAAAGCTGGAGAGCTCAAAGGCCTTCAGGCGGCTGCAGGTGTCCGGAGAAACGGGTCGATTCGCTCCCTTTCTGGCGGATACAAAACCAGAGGAGGAACTCTATGACCTCCAAAACGATCCTGACGAATTCAACAATCTCGCGGAAAATCAGGAATACAATGATACTCTCGAACGCCTGAGGATCCACCTCGCTGACTGGATGATCGAAACCCGTGACAGTGGATTCCTTCCCGAGGAACAAATGATGGCCGCCCAGAAAAGCGCCGGCAGCATCCGCGAGTTTTGCAGCGATGAAATGGGCTACCCCCTTCGGAAACTTATTGGAACCAATCTTTCGCTTTCAGATGAGAATTCGACGGTTCGATATCATGCCGCGTTGCGATCGAGGAACGCAGGAGAACTGGGAGCCCAATTGCAGAGTGAATCGGATCCGGATGTGCGAGTAGCCATAGCTTGGTCTCTGGCTCTTTCGGGTGGCGACCGGGGAACGGTCCTTCCAGTGTTCAAGGAAATCATCGAATCCGAGCACTCCCTCAGCAGAGTGCTAGCCTTGAATGCTCTGAACTACTCCCAGGGCCTGAGCGCTGGCCTGCGCCAAGAACTTCAAAAGATCGCCGACCAAAAAGAAACGCGCGACACCATTAACGAATGCTGGCTGGCAAAAAGAATCCTTACTCAACTTCCATGAAAATATTGTTCTCTCTTAAACCAAAACTGAAACCGGTTCTGCCGCTGCTCCTACTCGTGGGAATTGTGATTGTTGCTGTGGGAGAGAATGACAAAGGCTCAGAACAGGGAACCACAGCCGGTCTGGCTCGCGTCGACATCACTCCGCGAGTTCCGGTGAGGATGATTGGATACGCCTCGCGCGGTTACGAAGGAGAACCGGACGAAGGAAAACTTTTTGCCCGCGCCCTCGCCATCGGCGACTCGAAGGGCGAACTCGGATCCTTAGTGATCACCGCAGAGTTACTGGGCATTCCCCGTTCGCTGCGCGACAGGGTGTTCGAGCAACTGGAAAAACAACTCGGCCTCTCCTCTGAAAAATTCGCAATCTCCGCGACCCACACACATGGGGGGCCATCTCTAAGCGACTACATGCAGGAGATGCATTTCTGCAAAATACTCCCTCAGGAAGAAAAGGAGCACATCGATGAATACACTGACTGGCTGGTTGAGCGCCTCGTGAAAATCGGAGTTGAAGCGGCAGAGTCCCGCCAAGCCGCGAATCTCCGTTGGGGTGAAGGTCAGGCAAGTTTCGCCATGAACCGGCGAATCGTAGAAGACGGAAAATGGAAAGGAATGAGACCGAACCCTCAGGGAAGCGTCGATCACAGCTTGCCGGTTCTTACTGTGACAGCAGCAGATGAAGATGAGAAAGTTCTCGGCGTGTTTCTGAGTTATGCCTGCCACTGCACCTCCTACTCACCGCCTAAAAAGGGATTCCACGGCGATTGGGCCGGAGCTGCCGCCTTCGCCATTGAAAAACGCCATCCTGACAGTGTTGCCCTTGTCGCCGCCGGGTGTGGAGCCGACGCCAATCCAGATCCACGCACTGCAGACGCAGGACCCTTCATTCTAAAACACGGCAAAGAAATTGCGGATCAAGTGGACTCTCTGCTAGCGGACCGGGACCGGACCTTTCTACTGACTGCTCCACCTGAATGTAAGAGCCAGACGGTCCAACTCCCTCTCGAAACTCACCCCGGTCGCAAAGAATTCGAAGCCTGGACCAAAGGAAAAGACAAACGGCGGGCGTTTTATGGACAGATCTGGTTGGATCGAATCGACAGTGGGATGAGTGTCCCGAAGACAGTTCCTTATCTCGTTCAGACATGGCGTTATCCCGGCGAGGAAGACAAGTCTCTCACCACCGCATTTCTACCCGGAGAAGTAACATCAGGATATTCTCTGCGGATCAAAGAGGAACTCAACACAGCGAGCCGCCGCAACTGGGTCATCGGCTACGCCAACGAGTCCCCCTCTTACATCACCACGGCTAAGGAAATCGGTGAAGGTGGGTACGAGGTGGAAGGATCTATGCTTTCCTACGACAAGCCGTCCAGCCTTTCTCCGGAAACCGAAGATATCATCATCAATGCCGTGGTTGAACTCGCCGGCGGACATCCTGACAAAGCAGCTTCAACAATCGAAATCCCATCCCGTCCGAAACCAAACGATCACGCTCTCTCCCCAGATGAAGCGATCGCATCCATGCACGTCAAACCGGGCTTGGAGATCGAGCTTGTCGCCGCGGAGCCGCTGGTGATGGATCCCGTCGCTTTCGACTGGGGTCCCGACGGTCGACTTTGGGTGGTGGAAATGCGCGACTATCCCAACGGCCTGACCTGGAATGGAATCGACGATCCACTCAATGTGCCGGGTGGCCGTGTCAAAGTGCTAACAGATACCGACAAGGATGGTCGCTACGATGAGGCGGAGATATTTCTGGATAATCTCCCCTTTCCTACCGGAGTCAAAGTCTGGGACAAAGGAGTTCTCATCACTTCAGCTCCGAATGTCATCTATGCGGAAGACACCGATGGTGACAGCATCGCTGACAAGCAGGAGATCTGGTTTGAAGGCTTCGCAAAGTCCAATCAACAGCACCGGGTCAATGGACTTGCGTGGGGACTCGACAACTGGCTGCATATTGCCAATGGCGACGGAGGCGGGATCATCCTTTCTAAGACGACCCGCGATGAAGTAGACATTCGCGGACACGACCTTCGCATCGATCCCTTCACCAAAAAACTGGAACCTCTTTCCGGTCGAACCCAGTGTGGTCGCTATAGGGATGACTGGGGAAACTGGTTTGGTTGCAACAACAGCAATCCCCTTTGGCACTACCCGATGCGGTATTCTCATCTCAAAAGAAATTCCTCGCTCTCTCCCCCGTCCGCCACCGTCAACGTTCCGGTCGATCCAGGAGCAGCTCCTGTCTACCCACTCAGCAAAACGCTGGAACGATTTAATCAACCTGACCGGGCAAACCGATTCACTTCGGTTTGCGGACCTGCGATCTACCGGGATGAAACGCTCGGCGCCAATTTCAAAGGAAATGCTTTCGTCTGCGAACCTGTTCACAACCTGGTGAGCCGGCAGGTTCTCCAGCCGCGCGGAGCTTCTTTCAAATCAGACCGGGCCTTTGACGAAAAGGACTCCGAGTTCCTCGCCTCCACCGACAACTGGTCGCGTCCCGTCTCTGTCCGAACCGGACCGGACGGTGCCATCTGGGTTGCTGACATGTATCGGCTGGTCATCGAGCACCCGGAGTGGATCCCTCATCAGTGGCAGGAGAAATACGATCTCCGTGCAGGAAGCGATCTCGGAAGAATTTATCGAATTTTTCCGAAGGGGAAAAATCCGGGAGCCGTTCCGACTTTTGACCAACTGAACGACGAAGAGCTGGCCGCGAAGCTTGATCAACCCAACGGAACAAACCGCGACCTGATCCATCAGATGCTGCTTTGGCGGAAAGCGGGCAAGGTGACTCCAGTGTTGCAGGAACTCGTTAGAAGCGGGAAAGAGCCAGCGGCGCGACTTCAGGCGCTCAGTGTTCTTTCCGGACTTGGGAAGCTGGAAGCATCCACTGCAAAAGTCGCGATCGCCGACGGGCATCCCGGAGTCGCAGGCAATGCCATCCGCATCTGCTCCGGAATTCTGAGCGCCGATGAAATTTGTGCGGCTGCAAAGAAACACCTGAGCGATGCCGCATTTGCGAAAGAGCTTTCCGGTGTCCTGGGAGATCTCAAGGGAGCAGAGAGCAGCCTAACACTCTCCGCAATTTTGCTTCGGCACCGTGATGAGCCCTATGTATCCGCTACCGCCTTCAGCTCGGTGAATCCGGACAATCTCGGAACAATTGTCGCAACCCTCAGCCTTGCTTATACTGACGGCCCGGAGTTTAAGAAAGTGTTACAGGATTTCGGGAGCTTCAAAGCACCTGCCAACGTTCAAACTGAAAAACTGGCCATGATGTCCAGCCTTTGGAAGGTCGAGCCTGCTGTTAAAGCGCTCGTTCATGCCATCACTTCAGACAAGAGCGAAGAGGCAAAACTCTGGAAGGTTTCTATCCTCATCGGTCTTCTGGAGCGCGGGGCAACACTGGAAAGCCGGACAGACGATCCCTCACAACTGAAGATCCTTTCCGGCACGATTGAGAACGCCCGGAAAATTGCGAAAGATGATTCTCTTCCTGAATGGCAACGACTCGAGGCCGTTCGTCTACTCCAATGCAAAGCGGTCTTCGATCCGGATCGCGACATCGATCTTTTTGCCTCATGGATTTCCCCGACGACTTCATCGAAGATGCATGAAGCCGCATTCAAAGCCTTAGGAAAGACCGGGCACGCAGGGACGGCCGGGCGTCTCATTAAGAGATGGAACGCGCTCGGACCAGCAGACCGTGGCGCCGCAATGCAACTGCTCATGAGTCGCGGAGCGTGGACCGGAGAACTCCTCTCCGCCCTCGAAACAAAGCAAATCGCCGTTTCGCAAATCGACGCGGCATCCCGTCAACGTCTGATGGATTCCTCTAAAAAGAGCACTAAAAAACGAAGTCAGGACCTTTTTAATGCGGCTAGCAATACAACACGCGCCCAGGTATTGGCAGATCATGCAAGTGTTCTCCAAATCAAGCCCGACCCGGCTGCTGGAAAAGCTGTGTTCGCTACCGCATGCATCGCCTGCCATGTTGCCGAAGGAGTCGGAAATGCCATCGGACCGGATCTTGCTGCGCTTACAGATCGTTCTCCGGATTCCATGCTCGTCGCAATCCTCGATCCGAACAGAGCGGTCGAAGACAAGTATATGAATTATAGCATTACTCGCGCCGACGGAACCCTGGCTTTCGGTTTGATCGGTGAAGAAAATGCAAACTCCATCACCCTCCGCGCCGCCGATGGAAGTCAGCAGCAGATACTTCGGAAAGACATTAAGGAAATGGCTTCCGCCGGAATCTCTCTGATGCCTGAAGGGCTGGAAGCAACGCTCACAAAACAACAACTCACTGACTTGATCGGCTACGTGGGAAGTCTCGGATCCAAACCCGAACCTCCCCTCTCCGCGAGAGTCGCACCAAATAGCAAAGGTGTAATCGAACTCCGTGCTTCCAAATGTAAAGTCACCGGAGACAGACTTGAATTCATGGCGGATTTTGATGCACTTGGTTGGTGGACGTCCGAGAAAGACCGGGCGGAGTGGACCATCGTTCTGGACCGCCCCGGAAACTACCAAGTGGAGTGGGATTACTCCGTATCCCCGGAAGCAGCTGGAAACGATTGGCAAATGTTGATCAATGGCGAATCCGCTCTCGAGGGGAAAGTGGCAAGTAGTGGAAGTTGGGAAACATTCCATACTCAGGGAATCGGAGAAGTCCAACTTTCCGCGGCCGACAACAAAGTCGTGGTTCGCTCCAAAGGAAAAATAGATCAGGCTTTACTGGATTTGAGAGCAATTCGATTCATCCCCCTTTCCAGCGACAAGTAAGGTTGGAGCTTCGCACCGGAACACCGCGTCAGGAATTGCCCGAACAATTCAGGCTCCTGATTGGCTGATTTTGAACAGGCCTGATGACGGGCTATTTCCCTTCGACGTATTCCATCAAGTAATGCAATCTTTTATCCCATGAGACTAAACCTATTGATTCCATTTTTCCTTGTCCTTGCCTGTTCGTCTTTACTCTTCGCTCAGGATGAAACACCCCGACCGCTCCGCATTATCGCCTTCGGGGCACACCCTGATGATGCTGAGTTTCAGATAGGTGGTAGCGCGCTGAAATGGACTGCACTCGGACACAAGGTCAAGTTGGTCTCGGTGACGAACGGAGACATTGGACACTGGGGAGAAGCCGGAGGAACTCTCGCGAAACGGCGCACCGCCGAAGTTAAAGAAGCCGCAAAACGCGGCGGATGGGAAGCCGAGGTTCTTGATATCCACGACGGCGAGATCATGCCGACTTTAGAGAACCGGAAAACCATCGCGCGCTTGATCCGCGAGTGGGACGCTGATCTCGTCTTTTGTCATCGTCCCTACGACTACCATCCCGATCATCGCAATGCGGGTTTGTTGGTGCGCGACGCCGCCTTCATGGTCAAGGTCCCCTACTACGTTCCGGACACCCGGCCGATCAAACACAGCATCGTGTTCTGCTATTTCCCCGACAGATTCACGACTCCTTATCCTTTCAAAGCCGACATCGCGGTTTCGATCGACGATGTCATGGAAAACAAAGTCAATATACTCGATGCGCTGGAATCCCAGGTATACGAAGGAGGCGCGCTGGGTTCCCCCGAGACACCAAAAAAACGATTCATCAGTGATCCGGTTAGACGGAAAAACTTTCTACTGAAAAGCTGGACCAACAGGCACTCTAACATTGCGAAGAAGCATCGCGAAGCACTCCTCAAGTGGTATGGCGACGAGAAGGGCGGGGCCGTGGAATGTGCCGAAGCTTTTGAGATTTGCGAATACGGCGACCAACCTTCGAAGGATCGCTTGTTGGAATTGTTTCCGTTCTTCGGAAAATGATGTCTTGCCCATTCATCCCGAGATCAAGATTGTCGGTGAGATACCTGGCGGCTTGATTTCCCGGGATGTCAGTTTTCCGCCCGAGAATGGAACAGGCGGAATCATAAACCCATGAAGACTCAAATCACTCGAGCCCCTCACGGTGGCCTACCTGCTCTTTTCTGCCTGCTACTGAGCCTCAGTTTGACAGCGGGAAGTCTCGATGCCGAGAGTCCGCCCAACGTGCTGTTCATCATCGTCGACGATTTACGTCCCGAGATGGGCTGCTACGGAGCCGATATAATAAAAACGCCTAAGATCGATGCACTGGCGAAACAGGCGCTCGTCCTCGACCGCGCCTATTGTCAGGAAGCGGTTTGCATGGCCTCACGTAACAGCATGCTCAGTGGTTTTCGACCTGACGCACGGGACATCTGGACCAAACGCGACGTTCGCGAAGCACTTCAGGACGTCGATTTTTTCCCGGCTCATTTCCGGAAGAAAGGCTATCATTCAATCGGCATTGGCAAGATTGCCCACAACAGCTGGGAAGACCCTCGCTGTTGGAGCGAAAAACACCTCGTTCCAAAGAATATCGGCTACGAGTATCGCACCCATGCCGGGCGGAAGATCGTCGAGCAAATGCAAGGGAAGGCAAAAGCCGACGGAAAGCTCGATCCGTTTCGCGATATCCCACTGAAAATTCGGCGTGGTATGGCATGGGAGTCGCTCGATGTAGGTGACAGCGAACTCGGCGATGGCCAAATAGCCGATCTCGCCATCGACGTATTGGAACGTACCCGCGAACAAAAGGATCCCTTGTTTCTGGCGGTGGGGTTTCTGCGTCCGCACCTGCCTTTTGTCGCACCAAAGAAATACTGGGACCTCTATGATCCAGAAGATCTTCCTCAAGCGACTGTGGTGGATTTCCCCGAGGGAGCTCATAAGGAGGAATACAATCGGTCGCGCGAATTGCTGACGCAGTATCGCAAGCTACCAAAGAAGACACCCCTCAACGCGAAGACAAAGGAGAAACTGGTACACGGTTACCTGGCCACTGTTTCCTACGTCGATGCCCAGATAGGCCGGGTGTTGAAAAAACTGCGCGACCTCGGCATGGAAGACGACACCATTGTCGTCCTAACCAGCGATCACGGCTTTCATCTCGGTGATCAGAACATGTGGGGCAAAGCAACGAATTTTGAATTATCCACCCGGGTGCCCTTGCTGATCAAGGCACCGGGAATGAGCACGGCCGGACAGCGAAGTGCCTCGCTAGTGGAACTCGTCGACCTCTATCCCACTCTTTGTGATCTGGCCGGTCTGCCAAAACCGCAGCATCTTCAGGGCAGTAGTTTCGCCAATCTTCTTGATGATCCCAAGGTGGATGATCAGGAGTTCGCGCTCAGTCAATATCCCCGGGCCGGCTCAATGGGTTACAGCGTTCGTACCAAAGACTTTCGCTACACTGAGTGGCGGAAAGTCGAAGGAGGCGAATTGATTCACAAAGCGCTGTTCGATCTTCGTGATAGCGGGATCGAAACAGGCAATGTTGTCGACGACAAATCGCTAGCGAATACGGTTATCAAATTGAGCGCCATCCTGGAACGGGAAAGAGACAAGAAAGCCCTTCAATGAGGCGACAGGGGCCAAATTGGAACTACCTCACCCAGGGGAAATCTCTTAATGTTTAAGCTGAACAATATTCTAAAAAATGACTACGATGAGCGTTCGCGAAGAACATTTTTTCGCTCGATTGAGATCAATGATACGGTAATCGGTCCGTTGGCATCGGGCGGGGAAACCTTTGAGTTAATTATGAAAGTGGAACAAAGCCCGGACGAAGGAGTGGCGACGGTTGCTGCGGTTTTGTCCCGACTCTGAATTTTTTACTGATGAGATATTTGCTTTTGATATTGCTGACTATCCTCACAGCAGGTGCGGAGGACCGCATCGCCACGGAGGAGTTCACCTATATTGAATCGGGTCTAATTGGAGGAGACGAAGGCTCGGGCTGGAAAGATGGCTGGGTAATTTCAGGACAACGGCCTGCCCTTGTCGTCGATGGGGAAGGTGAGGATGCCCGTGAGATTTTGATACAGGGAACCGGCGAACGAAACAACCCGCTCCGTCGCGAACTGAGCGCGCCGGTCCGCGGTCCCGAGTTGTTTGTGCGCTTTCATTTCAGGTATGATCCCGAGGGAAAAGGCAAAAACGATGATAGTGAGTTTTTCGTAATGTGGCTGGACCGCCTCGATGGCGGAGATCGTGCCGTTCACGGTGCAGGCATTCCGAATATTGGGATACACATTGCGGATCAAGGACCGAAAAAGGGCAAAGCCGTTTTCATCGCACGAATCGGAAGCGACCATACCACCTGGAGTAATGTAGAGTTAAAGCGAGGCGAAAGTTATCAGGTCGTTGCTCGACTGAGCAAATCAGATCCCGATGAGCGTGCCGCATACAACCGGCTGGAGCTCTGGGTCGATCCAAAATTGGGCGACCGGGCAAAACCAGCGGCCACTGTGATTCAGAAAAACAGTGTAAATTTCGTCCGTTGGATTGGCTTCGCAAGCGGCCGGAAAACAGAGAAATCGGATCGAATTTATGTCGACGACCTTGCCCTGAGTTCATCGTGGGAAGATGTGCTTAATATTTCCGCTGACGGAAAATTCACTCTGAAAAAGAAACAAGCAGATCTGCCTCCTTCGCTTTGGACAAAGAAGGTGGATTTCAAACACGATGTTTATCCTTTGCTAAAGGAGCGGTGCTACTCTTGTCACAAGGGAGCGAATTCCGAATCTGGATATCGCCTTGATGTCCGCAGCGAAGTCCTCGGCTACAGCACGGGTGATCCGCTCGCAGTTCCGGGGGACGGCGCCAACAGCAAGATCTTTGCCTTGACCGTTTCTGACAATCCTAAAAAGCTTATGCCTCCGCCGGATGAGGGCAAGCATGCTCTCACCAGACTGGAATCAGACCTTCTCCGATCATGGATCGATCAAGGATTAAAATGGGACGACAAACTCCTTCCCGAGCCGAATGCGAATTCGGATCACTGGTCATTCCAGCCGATAGAACGCCCCGACGTTCCGTCGATCAATCAAACGAACTGGGTACAGACCCCGGTGGACTCATTCATCGCAGCCGCGCAGGACTCGAGAAAACTGAAGCCCGCAAAAGAAGCCTCCCGGCGCTCTTTAATCCGTCGTCTCTCGCTCGATTTGATCGGACTACCACCAACGCAGAATGAGATGGATACCTTTCTCAATGATACCTCCGGCACCTGTCTCTTATACACATCTCCGAGCCCACGAGACCGAGGCTGATCTCG
>OJCB01000803.1_pt1 | contig 11355 bp, 7 predicted proteins | sample 1591501 | NCBI WGS metagenome assembly OJCB01 (sample SAMN05416813, study PRJEB24817) | seawater metagenome | isolation source: Sea water | place: Canada:Atlantic | collected 2013-07 | reverse complement strand
CTATCCTCTTCGTCGGCAGCGTCAGATGTGTATAAGAGACAGAATACATTCACCAGAGCAAGACCGCTGCACTGCTCACTTCATCGATCCGCCTCGGAGCGATGACTGCCAACGCCACGCCCGCAAAACTGGAAGCACTCAGCACTTACGGTCAATCGCTCGGCCTCGCCTTTCAGGTGATCGACGACATTCTCGACGTCACCTCGACCAGCGAAAAACTCGGCAAGAGCGCCGGGAAAGATGAAGCGACCGACAAGTCCACTTACCCCGCTCTTTTCGGTTTGGAAAAAAGCCGCAAAGAAGCCGCCCGCCTCACCAAAAGATCGCACGAAGCGCTCAAGCCTTTCGGCAAAAAAGGCAAACGCCTCCACGAGATCGTCGACTATCTTCTGGACCGGGATTACTAAAGCCGTGAAGTAGCACAATCGAAGCGCCGCGAAAATAGGCTGTCGTAGGCAGAGCGAAGCGTCCAAAATGCCATTCCGTCCGCGCTGCTCATCCGCCGCTCATCCAATCGGCAAGAATCTTCGAAACGGAATATCATTCCGTGCTACTTGGGGACGTCCGCTCAAGTTCCATTCGGATATTTGAAGGTCAGGTTTTTAATCGTGCCCGTGAAGGGATTCGGAGTTTCATATTTGCCCACAGGATCGGCCAGGTCCGCCCCTATTTGAATGGAATCGTCAGGTTCGTTCTGAATGATTCCCGCGTTCTCCTTTCCGACGAGTTTGCCGTTCACCTTTAAAAACATCTCCCCCGCAGGGTTCCAGTTTGCCTCGAAATCAGCAGCCCCGGTGATCACTTCAGGAGAGCGAACCACTGTGAGCTTTTTGCCAGCGGAGGCGGCGAAACATAAATGGCCTTGCTCAAGGTAGACGCTGTAGCCATCATCACCGCCGCCGTGGGCAAAGATTACTCCCTTTGGTTCTTGAGCTTGAATGGTGCCTTTGATTTGCAGCGAACGGCCTCCAGCCACTTTCGGTGCTCGAAAGGCAGGGAGATCGAGCCAGGATTTCCCATTCAACTGAAGCGAAGCGGTGCCCCCTTCCACTCCGTGGTTCACGAAGCGGAGCAACTGATTTCCGGCCAGAATGGCGATGGTCGGTTTTGGTTCGATCAGGGACGCTTCCTGATCGTAATCGAAGCCCACGTCTTCCGCCCACGCCGAAATTTGAGCAGACATCGCGGAGGCACGCTCGGGTTCGGTGACGAGAAGATTGGTGCGTTCTCCTTCATCGGTATCGAGATTGTAGAGTTGGGCTTCACTGCCGTCGGGATTGACGAGGAATTTCCAAACTCCATCGCGCATCGCGAAGGTGGGGCTCTGATGGTCGGGTTTCCCGCCCTTGAGAATCGCGTGAGGATGACCGTACTGCCAGAATACGGGTTTAGAACGCGGTGATGGTTTGCCGAGGAGCACATCGCCGCGGTCGAGGCCATCGAGATCGTCTTCGAATGGAATCCCGGCGAATTCGCAGATTGTCGGGGAAATATCGATCGCACTCATGATGCTGGTTTTATCTTCGACTCCTACCGGGATTTTGCCGGTCCAACGTGCGATGAATGGCATGCGGATTCCACCTTCAAAGAGCGACCATTTTCGCCCCCGGTAGGGTCCGGTGTATCCGGCTGGCGGACCCGTCTCGTATTTCCTCGGCCAATCGGTAGGACCGTTGTCGCTGGTGAAGAGGATGAGCGTTTTCTCGCCGAGGCCGAGTTCGTCGATCGTGGCGACGACACGCCCGATCTGCTTATCCATCTCTTCGAGAACGGCGAAGAAATTCTGAACAAATGGATCGTCGGAAACCGATTTGAATTTTTCTGCGCTACCGGGAATGGGATCATGCCGGTCATGAACATCATTGGGGTAAAGACGCACATAGAAGGGCTCCTTCTGATTTCGTTCAATAAAATCGATCGTGCGATCAGTCTGGATCTGCATCTTTTCCCAACGCTTGCAGGGAATGATTTTCCCATGACCAAGAGCCTTCGCCCTTTCGAGGCCGCCCTCATTTGAAATAAGGCGATCACCCAAACCTTCGAAGGACACGAGAGATTCATCGAATCCGTATGCCTGCGGCAAAGGCGCATCGTCGACGTCACGACCACCTCCCATGTGCCATTTACCAAAGTGCGCAGTCGCATACCCAGCAGCCTTGAGTTTTTTCGCAGTGGTGGGAGCGGCGCTGTCGAGATAGTCTGCCATCCCACGATTGGCGTTACCCGCCCGGGTATTGAGATAAGAGTGAACCTTCCAACGGCCCTGATACTGTCCGGTCGTGATCGCAACGCGAGAAGCAGAACAGATCGGAGAGTTGACGTAAAAATTCGTCAGCTTGATTCCCTCGGCCGCGAGTTGGTCGATGTGCGGTGTCTTGATGAGCGGATTCCCGAAACAGCTCGGATCGGCGAAGCCCATGTCGTCGATGAAAATGACGAGAACGTTCGGCTTTTCAGCTGCGTGACCCGCGAACGCTATTCCCGCGAGAAGAGCGAGGATCAGATTCCATTTCCGTAGCCTCGGCTTCAGCCGATGTTTCCATGTATGCGATTCATCGGCTAAAGCCGACGCTAAAAATTCAGAGTTCGTTCTTTTTTTCATTTACCAAATTTCAGGGTAGGGCCAACGGGCAGGCGGTATTGAGAATACGCTTCATCCATATCGGAGAAAGCTGGAATGGCAGCTGACTGAGCATCACGCAGCAACACAGAGCGGATCACCTCGACAGCGGGATGAATCACGGGAGACAATCCATCGAAGGCAGCTGGATCGTGATAATGATCACCGTCGCCAGCCGAGGTGGACATCGTGATTCGGTAGACGCTCCCTTTCCGCAGGGACACGGGTTCCGGCAGCGCAACATAGCGGAACTCGTTTTCCCATTCGCCCTGATTGCCAGCTGGCAAATCGAGATGGGCGATCTGTTTCACTTCACCCGATGAATCGACTTCATCGAGCCGAATCGTGTGAGGCGCGGCCAACCCTCCCTTGTTTTTGTTGTCGCCCAGCGTGGGGCGGTCCCGATCAAATTCCGTGGGAACATTCCGAGCGGGGCGAACCGGGGCATCCTTGTTCTGGTCGTCCCACATTCCGAGATGGGTCGCGATGCGGTTTTCTCGTAGCAGAAACTCGAAACCAATCTCTCCGTCGATGTCGTTGCGCAAATTGTGCCATCCGTCATCGAGAATGAGCCCGGCGCTATTTTCAGCTTTGACTTCGCGACTATGCCCCCGGTTGTGAATCCTGAGGAGCTCTGCAGCCAGCTTTTCGGCACGAGCAGAGTGTTCGTCCTCGATTCCATCGCCTTGTTCATAAAGGTTCGATTCCAAATCGTAGAATGCCTTTGGAATCGATGCTCCCCTCTTTCCTCCCGAAATCGAAGGCATTGCCAGACCTCCATCGACAAGCAGCTTTTCATGACCTTTGCGGATCGCCAGAACATCATTCGACCACGGCGGACCGAGGTGACAGAAAAACACGCGGGCGCGATTGTCAGGACTCTTCTCCTCGCCTGTCCAGTAGGCCAGAGAATCGAGACTGTCTTGAGCTTCGTTCGGCTCAAGAGAATGACCGACGACCTTTGCCAGAGTCGCGTAAAGATCGGTGAGCGAGCAAACGTTGCGATTAATCTTCCCCCCTTCGATGTGGCCCTTCCAATAGACGATCATCGGCACCCGGATTCCACCTTCCCAGATCTTGGCTTTTTTACTTCGAAGCCCGCCGCTTTCCTGGTTGAGGCCGAGGTTGTCTCCAATGTTCGGCCCGTTATCACTTGTGAAAATGACGAGCGTATTATCGATCAGCTTGTGGCCTGCCCATCGGGGATCATCCGTTTGCCGAAGTGTCCTGATCAGCTCTCCAAAAGCGGCGTCGTTCTCCAGAACCATGTCCTCGCGATCACCTGCTGATTCCTTGTCGGAATAGCGACTCTGCCCCTTGATCTTTGTGCCAGCGACTTCATCAGGAACAGCGTATTCGCCATCGGGATGACGTTGGAAATGATTGGCGTTGGGAACGTAGTAGAGGAAGAAGGGATTCTCAGATTTAGACTGGCGGTCGATAAAGGATTTTACTTCGCGCAAGTAATCCGGCCCGAGCTTAGTCAAATCCCAATCCGGTGCGGCGAGGACGCGACCTTCGCGATTTTTCATCCCAAGTCGCTTCATTCCGGAGCGATCGGTGAAGGCCCAACCATCGTTTCGAATATAGATTCTCGGTTCGAGATCAAGCGGGTCTTCCGTGTTTCCCGTCACTCCAAAATACTCATGAAATCCGTGATGAGTCGGCCCATCGAGAATCGGCTTCGTGAAATCCACATCGCTGAAATCATACTCATCGGCAACTTTTCCATATCCATCGTCGAAAGCCATCCCCACGTGATACTTTCCGACTCCGGCCGTCGTGTAACCGCTCTTCTGCAGCATGCCGGGAAGAGTCGGCAGTTCCGGCTGGATCATGGGAGTGTTAGGGCCATGCGGAAGCCAGCCCTGATTCTTCAAATAGGCTCGATGAGAGAACCTGCCAGTAAGCAGAGAATACCGCGTCGAACTACACATCGAAGCCGGCGCATGCGCATCAGTAAATACAACCGACTGCTTAGCGAACTCTTCGAGATTGGGAGTGCGCAAAGTTCTGGCGATGGGTTCCGCATTAAGCGAAAGCGATTTTCCGAGATAGACACTGGTGTCGCCCAAGCCCATGTCGTCCGCCATCATAATGATGATATTGGGTTTGGCAGGACGCGGATCGAAATCGGCAACAGCGCCGGATACGAACAGAAACTCAATCAGGAAAAAAACGATCCAACACGGTTCGATTGTTGACCCAACACGGTAGGATCGAAAGTCGCAAAGCGTACGCTGAGGAAACCGGGCCATAATTTTCAGCCTAAGGGGAAACGGGAGCATCACTCAAACTGCACCTGCATCTCCAAAATTCCAACTGCAGTTTCCTCTTGTGGGGTCACGTGAATTCGAATGGCATCACATTTCGTCGGGGCCGCCGGATGAACGACGTTGTATTGGTTGGCCCGGGCATCATACTTGTCCGTTGTGTAGAGTTCGAAAGGAATCCACTCACCGTTTTGCTCAACCTCGAGAGACCATTCTTTCGGGAACTTCACATCCCCCTGCCAACGGTCCATCCAGAAAACTCCGACGCTTCGAATTTCTTTCATCTCAGCAAAACGACCGACAACCCATTGCTTTTCCCCGGGTTGGCCCCGACTCGTCCAGCGTAGGATTTTATTGCCGCTCGACCATTTGTCCGCTTCACCGTCGCCGATAGCAGTCACGGTGTCTTCCGGTGCCGTGTGAGAAGCGGTGATTTCGGAAAAGGCGCTTTCTTTGGGCAGAGCAATCGGATCAAAAACCGCCATCTCTGCCTTCTTCGGGAACCAAACGGTCATCGGTCCCGTGTCACGGTTATTCCACGCGTAGTAGGGTGTGAGGCTTAGTGGCACATCCGACTCCGTTGATCCGTCGGCTTTAATCGCATCGGCAGGAATCGTGGTCTGAACAAACTTACCGTGTTCAATCGTTTTGATCGTGTCCTTTGCCTTCGATAAATCGGACTTTCCGGAAAAGAAAAAACGCTGGGTCGCTCCACCATTATCGATCCCCTCGGCGCACATGACAAAAGGGCCACGGGTATAGGCGATTCGATTCCGGTTTTCTTCGACCGCTTCATGACTGGTGTTTGATTGAATCGGCATCGGCAGATCCAACTCGACGACATCCCCTTTTTTCCAGGTGCGTTCAATGACGGCAAATCCATTTTGCAATTCAAATGGCTTCGACTTCTCACCGTTTACAGAAAGCGTCCAGGACGATTCTGCAGGCTCCGTAAATTGGTAAAGGTCTCCCGGGACAAACTGCTTTCCCTGAGCCCAGGTCGGAATTCGGACATGAAGCTTGAAGGACTTTTCAGCTTCCACATCGAGGCTCAACTTGATCGATCCCTCGTTCGGATAATCCGTTTCCTGAGCGATCTTGATTGCTGTCTCGCCCATCTTGAGCTCAGTTTCGCTTTCCGCATAAAAGGTCAGATAGAGATTTCCTTCATCGTGCGCATAGAGCATTCCCGGCACCTGTGGAATGAGGCGCGCAATATTCGACGGACAACAAGCCGTCCCAAACCACGGGGCGCGTCCGGCGGTTCCATGATTGAAAGGAAATTTCCCATCAGCATCGAGCGGGTTCACATAAAAGAATTTATTCCCCTCCAAATTCACCGCCGCGAGAACATTGTTCAGCAAAGCAACCTCAGCGACGTCAATGTATTTGGCATCCTTCTTCATCAAGAACATCCGATGATTGAAAAGCACATTTCCCACTGCAGCGCAGGTTTCGTTAAAAGCATGGGCATTCGGTAATTCGTATTGGGGACCGAAGCCTTCGATTCCGTGAACGGCTCCAAGCCCACCTGTGATGTGCATTCGTGTGTCCGTGATGTTTCCCCAAATTCGATCCAGGGCCTTGGCGTACCCCTCATCCCCCGTGAGCGTTCCCACATCTGCCATCGCCGAATAAAGATAGGTCGCTCGAACCGCATGCCCAACTGCCTCGCTCTGTTCTTTGACCGGCTTATGCTGCTGGGCGTAGGTCGTGGACATGACGCCCTCGCCATCCGGAACGTAGGTCACACCCCGGATCTCGAGAAATTTCCGCGCCATATCGAGGTAGAGTTTTTTTCCCGTAACCCGATACAATTTCACCAAAGCCAACTCCGGTTCCTGATGCCCCGGCGCCTGCTGAATCGCTTTGCCGCCGTTGTATTTCGGATCGCCTTCAAAGAACACTTTGTTGATATGCTGAGCATTTTTCTCCGCAATCTTCAGCAAGGCATCTTTCCCAGTCGTTTCGTAATAGGCGACCGCCGCTTCGTAGAGGTGCCCCATGTTGTAGAGTTCGTGACTGTGAACCACGAAGGAATACGGCTTGTCCCCCATCATGCTTTTTTCTGAACCGACTCCGGTCGTGTGAGAGGGATAGAGGTAGCCATTCGGCTCCTGCGCTTTACCAATCACTTCGATGATCTTGTCCATCTTTGCTTCGAGCTCAGGATCGCGTTCGAGCTGAAGCAGATAGGCCGCTCCTTCCATGACCTTATAGAGATCGGAGTCGATAAATCGATGGGCCTTGTGATCAGTCACTTCCTTTCCTTTCAGAAAGTCCCCTGCCGCTTCGAGATGCGCCACCCCCGGCTCGGTTCTTTCAAAGGCCCACGGCACCAGTGTTTCCCGCTGCGTTATCATTCGCGGCCGCCAGAAACTGCTCGTCATTTCGACCTCGTAGTATGGAACCGGCTTGAGCGGGTAATCCGCCGCAATTCCAGATGCCCCACTGAAGGCGGCTGCGATGATCGCGAGAAGAATAAGGTGAGTCGTTTTCATTGTAACAGCTTGAAGGCTTGGGCAGATGCACCATCTGAAGTTTGAGTGATGAAACAATTGGGTTCGGAATTAAACCGGGACCGGAAGCGGTCTTCGAGGTGGGATTTGAGAGATTCAGCCGATTCCTCCCGGACAAGACTAACCGTCGAACCACCAAATCCACCACCCGTCATCCGCGAACCAACGAGTCCACGATCGGTGCCAAATTCATAAGCAGCATCGACTAGCAGGTCCAATTCAAGGCAGCTCACTTCAAAGTCATCGCGCAGAGACTCGTGACCGGCTTTCATGATTTCGGCGACTTGCGCGAGATCGCCGCTTGCCAGCGCATTACTCATTTTCGAAACCCTCGCCATTTCTGAAACCACATGTCGCGCCCGGCCGTGAAGCAAAGGGCCAAGCTCTGATTTTTGTAGTTCCAAGTCATCTAAGGAAACTTCTCCCCAACTTGATTTGGCAAAAATTCGCAGGGCCTGATCACAACTCTCACGACGCTTTTGGTATTCACCGTCGCCTAGCGCATGGTTGACTCTTGTGTCCGAAACCAAAATAGCGATTCCCTCTGGAATTTGAACAGGAACAAAAGAAGCGTCACTGCAATCGAGCATCAAGGCACAGTCTTTCTGCCCCAGTCCCACCGCAATTTGATCCATGATGCCACAAGGCACGCCCGCAAATTCATGCTCAGCCTGGCGACACAACATCGCTCGCCGAATCGGATCGAGTTGCTGCCCAGTCACCGATTCCACCGCCAAAGCTGTTGCCGTTTCCAAAGCCGCGCTACTGCTCAAGCCCGCGCCACTCGGAAGGTCAGTTGTGATCACTGCGTCAAAACCGGTCGGCTTCAGCCCATCACGACGCAGCATTTCGATCACTCCACCGATGTAGTTCAGCCAATAGCGATCCCCTTCAAAAGGTTTCAAGCCCAACAATCCGAAGCTTAGCGGCGCATCCTCACCTTGTTCCTCTGAAGACCAAATATTGATCAGGTCCGTTCCGTTCGCCCGAACTCCCATCGCAAGAGTCCGGTCAATCGCAGCCGGCATTACAGATCCTCCGAGATAGTCGATATGTTCGCCGATCAAATTGATTCGGCCCGGCGCGCGGACAATCCACTGAGGGCTTGTTCCGTAGAGCGTTGAGAAAATCTCAGCTATCTGCTTCGTTGAATTCATCAAGGTTTGGAAGATCACCATGATTCAGATTGCAAGAATTGGAAAGTCCGGTTCCTTTAGGAAATGGTCGTAGTTTTGTAGAAATCAGACACAAGAAAGATTGAAACCAGCGGATCGACATCCCCCGAGATCTCAGCAAAAAAGAGTGGCTCTAATTGTCGAGACCTCACTCAGTTCCTGACGGGAGATTCTTGGTGGAGTGGCAACACGGGGATCATCTGACACTCCTGCGATCAGGAATAATACCGTAGCCGTCGGGGTAAATTTCATTCATCAAATTCTGGCCATCCCGATATCGAACGATCTCCTAGCCCGGGCTGCCGGAGTTTCACGGACAAGCTTCCAAAAGCGGCTTGCCCGCGCGCATCAGCTCGTCACCGAATCCGCCTTTACTCTCGCAGACATCGCCGGGCCTTGAGGATTCCGCCACCAGGAATATTCGGGCTCCGCCTTTAAAGCCCATTACGAGTTACGCCCGGAGCGCGCCGAATACGTGATCGATGAAAGCCAGATTGCCGCAATGAATATGAAATCACCGTTCTATTATCTCCCCATTCTTTCCCTCTGCATCCTCTGGCTCCCCGCTCCGACTCTCGATGGATTCTGGGATCGCAAGATCGCATCGGGTCCGGACTTTGAATACTCCGCTGCGCTCAGCAATGTCGGTCGCGGTGACAATGAGAAATGGACTCCCGAACTACTTGATCAATTTCTCACCAGCCCTATGAAATTCGCACCCGGCACCAAAATGGAATTCCAGGGATTTTTGAATCCAGAGGATCGGAAGGCGCTGATTGAGCATTTGAAGATCTCCAGAAAATAACCCAATTCTGTAGCAACCTTCATCAGGCAAAAAGGTCCAACACGGGTTGACCCTTGTGGGCCACGGTGAAGGGCCGCTTGCTCGGGCTGTAGAGAACTTGATCGATCGGAATCCCCAGAGCGTAGGCGATGGTTGCGTTGAAGTCCGGAATCGCCACCGGATTTTCGATCACTTCCTCGGCACCCTTGGAGGTCTTGCCGTAAACGTAGCCACCTTTGAATCCGCCGCCTGCAACAACGCTCGTAAATGCCTTCGGATAATGATCGCGACCACTGTTTTGATTTACAATTGGAGTGCGTCCGAACTCCGTGGTCAGCACCACTGCGGTGTCGTCCAACTTGCCAATGCGCTGCAAGTCATCAAGCAGGGCGGCCACCGCGCGATCCATCGTTTGGCACAACAGCGGCATGGAGGTGAAATTATTCGCGTGGGTATCCCAGCCCGTGAAACTCACCTCAACCGTCCTGACATTGCTCTCAATCAACCGCCGCGCGAGGAGGCAGCCCTGGCCGAATGGTTCATCGCCGTAACGGGCACGGGTTTTCTTATCTTCTTTGTTGATACTGAAAGCTGCCAAATCCGGACTCTCCATGAGGCGCGCTGCATCCGCATACATATCGCCATAGGCACGGATCGGCTTGGAATGATAGCGCTCGAGAAATTCAGTATCCAGATCGTTGGCCAAATTGAGCCGGCGCTGGAATCGATCTTCCTTGATGCGGGAATGGGCATGCTTGAGTCCCGACTTCGGATCGGAAATCGCTAGCGGCTCAAACTCAGGCTCGAAAAATCCACCGCTCCCATGAAAACGACTTTCTTTTCCTATGAAGACCGAGCCGGGCATTGTCGGATTGAGTTTGCCACGCATTTTTTGAGCCCACGCACCGAGTCCCGGATGTCGAATTGTGGCTCGCTGATCGTAGCTCGTGTGCATGAAGTAGTTGCCCTTCTCATGGTCGCCGGCAGTCGAAGTGAGCGAATTCACGACACAAATCTTGTCCGCATGCCTCGCCAGATTCGGGAGGTGACTCGTTACACGAATGCCATCAACGTTCGTGTTGAGCGGACGGGTCGAGCCCTGGTTGTCGTGCCCCGTCTTTAGATCAAACGTGTCGATGTGGCTCATGCCACCAGCCATGTAGAGATAGATCAGTTGCTTGGCGGGTCCGATTCGGGGAGGAATCGCACTTTTGTCGCCTGCTGCTCCAAAGGTATCGCGAGCGGTGACACCGAGAAAGCTTCCGGCAGCAAGCTCGAGAAAACGGCGGCGGTTAAAATCGGATGGTTTCATAATAGAAAATGGAAGATGAACTATTGGATAAAAAGAAATTGGCGTGAGTTTAACAAAGCCCAAACAAGGTCTTCGATAACTTCATCGCCGTGGGTTTCGTACTCGGCCAAGATTCGCGCCAGCTCTCGTTCACTTGGTTTTCTTGTGAACATGGAGCGGTAAATGAGTTCGATCTTTTCCTCAGGCGTGCCTGCCAAATCCAGCTTGGCACCGAAAACAGAATTCGGATTGTAAATTGCCACACTCAGAGGGCTGTTGAGCAGATAGAGCGACTGAGGCACCGACGCGTGGGAAGAAGCGTTCTCAATCACATCGCGATCCGATTGTCCAAAGTCGCGCAGGAAATGCCCCCGACGAGCAGGCGATCCCAGATCAACGGCTCGCGCCATTTCCTTTGCCACTTCGCGGAAATAGCCAAACTGTTTCCTTTCGTTTTCGGCCCAGATGCGACTCTCACTTTTATCGAGCCCTTCCGGCGGTTTACGCGGCTTCGCTGCTTTGATAAACGCCGTGACTTTCCCGGTATCTTCAGGCGGAGGACTCCCCATCATCATCGACGAATCGACGGCTTTTCCGTCCTTCAGATCGACGAGAACAATTTCTCTGCCTCGGTTTTCGAACTCGCGGGTTTTCAATTTCAATTCCTCGGTCAACGCCTTCGCTTTTTCACTG
>OJCB01000802.1_pt1 | contig 11366 bp, 10 predicted proteins | sample 1591501 | NCBI WGS metagenome assembly OJCB01 (sample SAMN05416813, study PRJEB24817) | seawater metagenome | isolation source: Sea water | place: Canada:Atlantic | collected 2013-07 | reverse complement strand
ACGAGATCAGCCTCGGTCTCGTGGGCTCGGAGATGTGTATAAGAGACAGGAGTTCTACGCTGTCGAATTTTCCAACGGCACTACTGTCAAACTTTGCAGCATGCACCGCATCGGTGGCGTTCGTGCCAAAAACCTTTCACCCGGCGATTATCTCACGGAAGGCGCCACCGTGGAAAAGGTCACTACGTTTCGCGGAGTGAAAAGATCCTACGACATCGTTACTGAGGACGAAGGCTACCAGATTGGTCAGATCCCTGTGAACAGCATGATCGAGGAAATGTATCAGGCCGGAAGCACCGGGAATATCAAGGATTGAACCATCGGCTGCTTTTTCTTACCATTGCCGGGTAAAGTGATGGGAAAGACAACAATCGCAGCAGGAATTGCAATCGCACTCTTCGTCGGTTTTCTTGCGGGAAGGCTGACAAAATCAAGATCGACAGACCTGCAATCCGGAGGGGCTCAGGGTGATAAGGTTTCCTCAGGCGAGGAGTCGGGAAGCGTGACGCTGCAACACTCGCCTGGGAGCACGACAAGCTTTCAAGGGGGTGAGTTCAAGGAAGAAACTACTATTGAGATTGCAGAACGCCTCAAATCCTTAAGCACCGGATACTGGAGTGTCGACCGCCTAGAGTCAGGCCGCGCTTTACTCGAACTGGATGCGATTCTGAAGTCAGCCAAAGAGTCCGATTTTCTGGAATTGATTCAAAAACCAGATTTTGAGAAATTCCCTCTCGATGCCGTCGACCTGTTCTACCGAAGATGGGCGGAAATTTCGCCTGAGAATGCTGCCGCGGTCTGGCTGGACAGGGCTGGGAAATTGAAATCGGAAAGCGTGAATGGTCTTCTCCGGGTCTGGGCGAAGAAGGATCAATTCGCAGTCGCGAACTGGATCGACGGAATTTCAGACGAGACTGCGAAAAAAACCGCCAACAAGGGCTTCCTGATTTCTCTAGTCCATCTCGATGCCAACATGGCTCTGGATCGACTCCTGAAAATGGATTCTGATTACACCCTCAGCGAGATCTCCGGAACGATCGGGAAAAATCTGACGGCTGAAGACCTTCCGCTTGCCGCCGAAAAACTGATGCTGAAAAAGGAAGGGAAATGGCAATACCAAAATGAGCTTAGCAGCCTCATCAAAGCATGGGGGAATGCGGATCTTGATGGCGCATTCGACTGGGTCCTCAATCAAAAAGAAGGTGCGCTGCAGGGAAGGCTGGTAACCAGCCTGTTGCAGGAACTGATCTCCAAAGACCCGGCCGCAGCCGCGGAAAAACTGAGCCCCCATCTCGAGAAAGGGGAAACTTTTGCAAAAGCAGGCGGAGAACTCTGGCTTCGCTGGATCATGAGTGGTGAGGATGAAGAAGCAGCTCTCCAGTTTTTGAAAACGCACGGGGATTCCATTACTCCCCCGGATTACATGCAATACATGAGCGGCAACTACAGTGCCGAAAAATTGAAAAGGTCTCTGGATCTAACTGAAGAATTTCCCGATGGCGCCATGAAGCGAAAGTTTGTGAGAAGCCTGCTTCACACCATTTCTCAGTCGAAACCGAAAGTGGCACTCGAATACATGAGGGACAAACTTCCGGTCGGTAGCGATTCCGATTCCATGATCGCCAGCGCGATTCACGACTGGGCCCAAAAAGGCGAACCGGAAAAGGCAGTCGCCTGGGCTTCTGAAAATATGGAACCGGGAGGAGGCCGGGAGATGGCGATTCGCTTCGGCGTGACCACCTGGTCCAAAACGGATCCGAAAGCGGCCATCGATTACGCACTCAAATTGCCGGCGGCCGATAAGCGTGACTCTCTCTGGGGAATTGCCCTGGAATGGCCGAAGTCAGATCCCGAAGGGGCCCTGAAATTTATCCGAACGCATGACGATCCGGCCGAAATCAGTGGATTCACCGAGCGGGCTTTCTGGGAACTTGTCGAAGCCAAGGGTGGCAAGCCGACCTTGAAGACGGCACTCGCGATGCCCGAGGGAAAACGACGAATGGATGCTGTTGATGGTGTGTTTTCCGGATGGGCACATGTCGATGCCGGAGCCGCCGCCCTTGCCCTTCGGGAAATGAAAGTTGGCACGCTTAAAGACAAGGCGATCTCCGGATTTATCGGAATGGCAACCCGGACAGACCCCAGCGGATCATTGCAATGGGCGCTGGAGATCAACAACCCCGGCATGCGCAAAACTCACACAATGAACACAGCCCGATCATGGTTGCGGAGCGATCGAAAAAAAGCGGAGAAATGGATTCAATCCAGCCCCGCGATACCCGCAGACCTGAAAGAAACGCTTTTAAAAAGGAAAAACTAAAGACTGCGATTTCGCGATGATCGTTAGACACCTCAAGAGTCAATTGGATCCAAAAGGATGCTCCGCTAAAGCAAAAGTGTGGGTCTATCGCACGGAAGTGGAAAACACCCTCGACCGCCCCGTCCGGGTGATCTGGCTGGATTTTTCCTATCAGGATGATTGCCACGGTTCCTGGTTCACTACCAACATCCGGAACCGAACGCTTCGTAACGATGATTTTGTTGAATGGTATGGCGACGGAAATGAAAAGCTCGAAGGCGGCTGGCTCAAGCCAGGGCAAATCGCCTCTTGCGACCCCAACTATCACTTCGCTTTCGGAGAAGAACTCACCCCGGTAAAATGGTCATTCATCGCGGTCGATGCAGAGGGGAATGACTACTTTGCGGAAGCAATCGTGCCGGAAGAGGCTGTAGCGATCTTTGAACCTGTCGTAGACGACTAGAGGACAAATTCTCCTATGGCGATATTCAGTCCCACCGGGTTGAGGTCGAGCTGCAGAATCTACTGACTCAATTTTAATCGGGCACCTCTACCGAGATCGTTCCGGGGTAAAACAGGCCCCAGTCATTCCTGCGTTCGAAGCTCTTGAGCGCAGTCAGCAGACTTGGCTTGCATTCGTATTCGGCCGTTACGCCGTTGACGGTCACGAAGATTGGGCGGTCAAAATCCACCATCTTCGGATGCAGCCACAGAGAGAACGAATCCACATGGAGCGTCTTCGCCGTGAAACGATTATCGCCCAGGTTCTCCACCTCGATTCGAGCCCCTTGAAAGGAACCCCGGCTGCGCTTTGCTGAATAGTTCAGCCATTCCTCATAACTCGCTGCTGTTTTGATCATCCCCTCTTTGATCAAGTGATCCACCGGAACCGGCCCCTCCGTAAATTTATCGATACTCACCCATCGATCGTGACGCGACTCCGCTTGTCGAAAAGGATCACCGCTGGTCTTGGGATCGACCATCTCGTAGTTGCCTCGTGGAGTCATCGCGATAACCCGCTTTGGATAGGGATTGCGAACCTTGTCCGAGATGAAGTCGGGCGTGTCGCCGAAAAACTGCGCCGTCGCATCATACCAGGCGCCGTTCATCCGATTGACATCGTTGTGCCCGCCATCCGTTTCAAGGTAGACATGCTCGTAATCCAACTCGGTTAGAATCTCGTGCGCAAAACGGGCGTGACAAACATCAGTCATCCGATTCCGTCTATCGTCCATGCTGTTCCAATGCGAATCGTTTTTCCCGTGCCAAATAAAGACAGGGGTGTTGAGCATGGCATCAAACGTGCCCCAGGTCCATGAACCACCTCCGATGCCGACGGCCGCAAATCGATCGGTGCGCATCGCGTGATTGTACGCACCAATGCCGCCCATTGAATATCCCCAGAGAATTACTCGATTCGGGTCGATGCGGTATCGATGCATGAATTCGTTTACGAGATCCGACAGGAAGCGTTCGGAGGCAGGCACAGACCAGCGTCCCGCCATCTTGTCGAGAACTGCTCCTTCCGGAAAGTTCACTCCATGGCAGGCCTCCGCAGCGACGAGGATGAAGTTGCCCGCCTCCAGCTCCTTCAGCTTGCCTTCAACCGACCGCCGTTTGAGATTTTTCCCCGGCTTATAAGTTCCGCCTCCATGCATCCAGAGAATGAGACCCATTGGTTTGGTGGGATCGTAATGCGATGGAACATAATAGGTAAAAGGGTGATCCTCATTCCGCGCCAGCAGCTCGGGAACGGTGAACGTTTCTCCTTTCATTTCACGCCCCACCGTCTTTTCAAAGTCGGCACTGCCTTTGGGCGTAATCTCGCGAATCACTTCATCGATGTTCTTTTGATAAGCTTCGAGCACCGGCTCTAAACGGGTCCGTTCAGCGGATTCGGCAGCCAACCACTCCCTCGCCGCTTTGACAGCGGGATCATCGGTATCCGAAAGAGGGGCCGCACCAAGCGGCTCTAGAGAAAGTAGCAGTACGACTGCAATGGCAAAGCGCTCACTCATTCTCATGTGTTCCTTTCAATTGGATTCGCAATTCGATTGGGTCTATCAGCGGAGTCGATGCTTCAACGCTGGTTCAGGTTCTTCTTCTGCCACCTCGTTCTGACAAAACATTCTAGCCCGTGCCATGATATTTGGGTTGGCATTTGCCGCACCATACAGCGTCCTGAACACTGACAGCGTTTTCGCCTCCACCCCAAAATCCAGCTTTGCTTGTGTAACCGGACATAAAGCGCTTCTTCTCAAGGTGGTCTTCGCAGACAGCCCTGCCGCAAAATTTGCAAATCGCCCGTGCTTCCTGTTCACACTTGATGCATTTCATAATTTGAATACTCCTGACGTTTTTGACCACCCGTCCATGCCGGAGGGCTCAAGCAGTTCGTATGTAGATATTGGGGATTGGACAATGATGGCGTTTATACAGGCAAGATCACGCTAGCCAGAAAAAGGAGGGCAAGGATAAGCGCGAGACTAAGAATCGAATTCCCAATCTGCATGGGTGTGAAAAGTCGAATGCCGATAAGGCGCGGATCATCACCATCCTCATTGAAGTCGATAATGACCCCGGCTTCACCCGGCTTATAGCTTGATGGGAGGCGAATGCGACCTCCCACGAAGCGAATGCAAACTCAACTACACTTTCGTTTCCAAACGAATGTGAGAACGAATGGATGAAGTCTTACGTTTCTTTTCATAAACGCCACCCCCTTCGCGACTGCCGGCTCCGTCAGTATTCCCTTCGATTGTGGCAACGTATCCGCGGCTTTCGTCTGCGATTGCCACGCCGATGTGAGAGAAGTCATAGATGACAATGTCTCCCGCTTTAATGCCCCGGCGTGGTTTGTACAACTTTAATTTCTGATCGGTTGCCCAGTTTTCAAAATCCCAGGCACCTGCAGTACGGGGACGCTCGAAGGGCAGGGCCATCTTTTTCGATGCTTCGCGAATGCCCCAGCAAACAAAAGCGGCACACCAGGGCCAACCTGTTCCATCAAGCCAGGTCGCTGCCTGATATTCACGGACCCTTTTCCCGGTGTTGTTTCCTCCAACTTCTTTCACTCCTTCTTCCGCTTTCAAGATTTTGACCAGCAAGGCAGGAAGTTCATTCGGTGAATCCGTCTTCGGATTAATGGCATCAAAACTCGCCAGGTATTTATTGTAGGCGGCAACCGTCTTCGCTCCCGGTTTTCCAAAAGTGGTTCCACCATAGATGCCTAATTGCTTCAAAGCGATCTGGACAAGTTTTGCGTCAGGTACGGATAGATCTTCTAATTTCATATTGCTAATAAATAGATACTCGGGCTTCACTCCCGCGTTGGTTCCCGGCAATACTGCAGCATTCTCTAACGGAAGGTCAATTTCGAAGTCGGAAGTTTCACGTAACTACCAAAATGGAGGACGAACCGGGTCAAGTATATGGTATCTTTCCCCTGATGAAAATTTTCCTTCTGGTAGTATTCGGAATCTTCGGGGTTCTTATTCTCGGGCTATACCTCGGGCAAGCCCAGTTCATCTACTTTCCCCGCAGCTATTCGACCTACACGAAAATGCTGAGTTCGGTCGATCAGGTTCGCTACGATCTCGATGACCAGATGCAGGTGGCCTTTCTTTTGAAACGGGAATCAAATGCACCACCGAAAGAGATCTGGTGGTTCTTTGGAGGAAATGGATCCCTTGCATTGAACTGGGTCCCTCTCGTCGAAAAAGTCGTGCCGGATCGCCCGGATACCGTTTTTGTGTTGGTCGACTATCCCGGATACGGATATTGCCGGGGGCGTCCGAATCCGGAAAGAATACAGAGAGCCTTTGATGACCTCTACGCAAAACTCTCCGACCGCTGGGGCTTGAGCGCAGAAGAAATGAGTCAGCGTTCTTCCGCTATGGGGCATTCACTCGGAGCTGCGGTCGCCCTCGACTCCGCCAATCGCTACGATTTCGGGCGCGTCGTCGCTATTTCCCCTTTTACCACGATGAAAGCGATGGCCCGGAAGCAGCTTGGTGGATTCTTCGAGTTACTTCTTTCTCACCACTACAACAACGAGACTTCGATCGATGGATTACTGGCAAAATCGGAGCGACCAGAGATTATTTTGTTCCATGGCGACCGGGATCCAATGATTCCCATTCAGATGGGCCTAAGTCTCGCCGCGAGGGCAAATAAAGACGGTCAGATCGCATTCTCGAGGGTTCCCGGAGCGACGCATAACAATATAATTGCCGCCATCGAAGACGAGCTAAGCACCATTCTAAAAGGCGGGGAACCGCATTCCCCGGAAAAAAAGACCAAAGACTGAAACAAAAGCAAGGTGTAAGGTTATACCCCCCGAGAACACTAAGAGATCGGAAACTACGATCCGACTCACCCAATATTCCAAGACATTCATTATTATGAAATCCATTGCATCCTCCATCACCTTGATCCTCGCGATCTCCGCCGGGGCCGTTTTTGCCGACGAAACCTTTGAAAAATACGACGCTAACCGGGACAAATCGATCACCTATGTCGAGCTAGCCCAGGCCAAGAAGCGCGAATTTGACAAATTCGACCGCAATCGTGACAAAGCAGTTTCCATGGAGGAATTCGAAATGGCTGCCAAAGCAGAAGAATCAGAAGCTGCAAAATCCAAACCTGAAAGTTCCGCTTCAGGAGAGAAAATGGCGATGCCAAAAATCGACCTCTTCCAGACGCCTGCATTCGGAAAACTGGACGGCGACAAGGACCAGAGAGTTTCCCTTGCCGAGTTCGGTGCCTCCATCAAAGCGATCATCAACACCCTCGACACCTCTGCCGACATGGCTGTGAGCACCGAAGAATACATGACCGCAATGAGTTCTGCTCAAAAAGCAGCTGCATCTGCTGCTCCCGGCCTCAAAGGATCTGCGCCTAAAGGTTCCGCTCCAAAAGGAACCGCTGCGCCGAAGAAGCCTTCGGACACCTGATCCTTTCTTAGGATCGGAGTTAAACAGTTTACTTCAGACAGCCATACGATATGTTCAGTTGAACATATCGTATGGCTGATTTTATTGATACCCGTGGACGCGGGACCGGACAATCTCCGCCCAACCGCTTTGAGAGACTCTCAGTTGAAGAGGATGCTGGAGCGTGGGAGGAAATTGCGGCGAATGATCCCGATTTTGAAAAGAAGCGACCGCGCACCGAAACCTATCGAGATGATACCCAATCGATCATCACGACCAATCGGAGTCCGGATATCGGTTTTGAAAAAAGTCTGAACCCTTATCGGGGATGCGAACACGGTTGCTCTTATTGCTACGCCCGGCCTTATCACGAATACCTGGGATTCAACGCCGGTCTGGACTTCGAAACCAAATTGATGGTCAAGGAACGGGCCCCCGAGCTGCTGGAGCGGGAAATGGCTAGAAAATCGTGGGTACCGACCTGCCTCGCCTGTTCCGGAGTTACCGACTGCTATCAACCCATCGAAAAGAAATATGAGATCACCCGGCAGTGTCTCGAAGTGCTGCGCGATTTCCGGAATCCGGTCGGGATCATTACGAAAAATTCTCTCATCACCCGTGATCTCGATCTTTTGGCGGAGCTGGCAAACTTCAATGCCTCTGCCGTAATGCTGTCGATCACTTCGCTCGATCCCAAACTCGCCGGAATTCTGGAGCCACGCGCTTCCCGACCTCAGGCGAGGCTCAATGCAGTAAAAGCAATCAGTGAAGCCGGAATCCCCGCAGGCGTCTCGCTCGCCCCGGTCATCCCCGGTTTGAATGAACACGAAATTCCCGCGCTCCTCGAGGCCGCCGCTGACCACGGAGCCCAATTTGCGTCCTACACCATTCTACGACTCCCCTACGGAGTGAAAGACATCTTCGAAGACTGGCTGGAACGGCATTTCCCGGGGAGAAAAGAAACTGTCCTCGGGCGAATCCGGGATCTGAGAGGCGGAAAACTGAATAACAGCCAGTATGGCTCCCGGATGTCCGGAGAGGGCCCCCAGGCAAAACAGATCAGTAACCTCTTTCGAGTCTCGGCGGAACGCTGTGGGCTCAATCGCGAATACTCACGGCGGAATTTGTCGATCGATTCATTCCGCCGCCGGATGCCGGGACAGATGGAGCTTTTTTGAGCGTTTAACTGTGCTTCAAGCCCACATCCCGAAGAAGATTGAACAGATTACTGGAGCATCGAATCATCCTGAGCTTCGCCGATTTTCCTCACAGTGGGTCGGTCCTGATGATTCGAAATTACATGATTCTGCAGAAACGCAGCCTCCCTTTACCCCTTAAATACCTAAATTCAGGCAAATCGCGTTGTGTAACCGATTTGCGAGTTTTTCGTTAAAAGCCAAATTCGCAGTTGCCAAGTGGCTTCTTTGAACAACTATACGACTCGTAAATTTACGCCTCATTGTTAACAATTCAGGAAAATGGCAGACCTTTCAAAATACAGAAATATCGGGATTTTCGCCCACGTGGACGCGGGGAAAACGACTACCACCGAGCGGATCCTTAAACTGACCGGTAAAATTCATAAGACTGGTGAGGTGCACGATGGTGCTGCCACCACTGACTTTATGGAGCAGGAACAGGAGCGCGGGATCACGATTCAGTCCGCTGCCACTACCTGTTTCTGGGATGATCACCGTTTCAATATCATTGATACTCCCGGTCACGTTGACTTCACCATTGAGGTGTATCGTTCACTGAAAGTTCTCGACGGTGGCGTCGGGGTGTTCTGTGGATCGGGTGGAGTTGAGCCTCAATCCGAAACAAACTGGCGTTACGCCAATGAGTCCGAGGTCGCACGGGTTATTCTTGTGAACAAGATGGACCGGATCGGTGCCGATTACTATCGCGTCATTGATCAAATCAAAACCATTCTTGCCGCCAAGCCTATCGTGATGGTTCTCCCAATCGGATTCGAAGATGACTTTAAAGGTGTCGTTGACCTTCTGACCCGCAAGGCCTGGGTCTGGGATGAAACCGGTCTGCCGGAAAATTACACTCTTGAAGACGTTCCTGCCGACATGGTCGACAAAGTCGAGCAGTATCGCAACGAGTTGATCGAAATGGCTGTCGAACAGGACGACGATGTCTTGGAACAATACCTTGAAGGAAATGAGCCTGATATCGACACTCTCAAGAGGTGTATTCGTAAAGGAACCATCAATCTTGATTTCTTCCCGACTTACTGTGGTTCTGCATTCAAAAACAAAGGCATTCAGCCACTACTGAATGGGGTTGTGGACTACCTCCCAAGCCCGACTGAAGTTGTGCCTCAGCCTGAAGTCGATCTCGACGGTGTTGAAACCGGCGAAGTTGCCACTGTTGATCCAGACGGACCTCTCCGTGCGCTTGCTTTCAAGATCATGGATGACCAGTATGGCGCCCTGACTTTCACCCGGATTTACACCGGTAAAGTGAAAAAAGGTGACACCATTCTCAACACCTTCACCGGAAAAACCGAGCGCGTTGGTCGAATCGTGGAAATGCACGCTGATTCCCGTGAGGATCGCGATTATGCCCAAGCTGGCGACATTATCGCCCTGGTTGGTTTGAAAAATGTGCAGACTGGTCACACTCTTTGCGATCCGAAGAATCCTGCGACTCTGGAACCTATGGTCTTCCCGGATCCGGTTATCTCGATTGCGGTTTCTCCGAAAGACAAAGCGGCTTCCGAGAAGCTCGGTGAAGCGATCGGTAAAATGGTTAAGGAAGATCCTTCTTTCCACGTTGAAACCGATCAGGACAGCGGCGAAACCATCCTCAAGGGAATGGGTGAGCTTCACCTCGACATCAAGGTGGACATCCTCAAGAGAACCCACGGATGCGAAGTCGAAGTGGGCGCCCCTCAGGTTGCTTACCGCGAAACGATCACCAAGCGTCTCGAAGACAGCTACACTCACAAGAAACAGTCCGGTGGTTCCGGTCAGTTCGGTAAAATCGACTTCATCCTCGAGCCACTTGAGCCCGGTGAAGGCTTCCAGTTCGAATCCAAAGTTGTCGGTGGTAATGTTCCAAAAGAATACTGGCCCGCCGTTGAGAAAGGTTTCAAGTTTTCCAAAGACAAAGGTGTTCTCGCAGGTTTCCCTTGCTTGGATTTCAAAGTCACATTGGTTGACGGTGCCTTCCACGCGGTTGACTCCTCTGCTGTCGCTTTCGAAATCGCAGCAAGATCAGCCTATCGTCAATCCATGCCGAAAGCTGGCGCTCAACTTCTCGAGCCCATCATGAAACTCGACGTGTTCTCTCCTGAGGACAATGTCGGTGATGTTATCGGTGACCTTAACCGTCGCCGTGGGATGATTAAAACACAGGACAGCACTCCAACTGGCGTAAGAGTCAAAGCGGATGCCCCTCTTAGCGACATGTTCGGATACATCGGTGATTTGCGGACAATGACCTCCGGTCGTGGTCAGTTCTCCATGGAGTTCTCCCACTACGCCCCGTGCCCGAGAAACGTGGCCGAAGAGATCATGGCAAAAGCAGCTGAAGAGAAGAAGTAAGATTCTTCCTCAGATAAAGAATTACAAAAAATGCGCGGCCGCGAGGTCGCGCTTTTTTTGTGTCCGGATAGTAGAGCCAATTTTCCTCAGTCGTCCGTGGTGAGGTGACCCAATTCGTTTGAAAAATCAAACAGGAAGGATTTTCGTCAAGAAGACCGTCTCCCCTGGAAGCGAGAAAAGACGCGAACTCCCGGGGGAATTCGCGCCTTTTGACTCAAACCAACAAATCAATGAAGAAGAAATCGGAGCAACTTATGCCGCAAGCGACTGTTGTTCCGAAACATTAAGTCGAAATCCGCTGACGCGAATATCAACACCGTCATTGCCCTCTCTTTCGCGACCAACCATTGCCGTAAGAGAGGTTGTTCCGTCATAAGAAAACGCTGGGTAGAGGAAGACCTCACCCTGAATGCGCAGACTGCAGACGAAATTTTTTCCGAACCGATACATGCTCAGTTCGCAAGGCACTGGCTCGCCGGGGACGAGTGGCGCCAAAGAAAGATAATCAATCACTTCGCCGCCGTGAGAAATGTCGCAGACTTCTCCGGTACTGTCTCTTATACACATCTGACGCTG